>Ga0315905_10001734_pt1 | contig 23225 bp, 18 predicted proteins | sample LakEriMetagenome_5_FD_203522 | JGI IMG/M metagenome (GOLD analysis project Ga0315905, IMG submission 203522) | Freshwater fungal communities from buoy surface, Lake Erie, Ohio, United States - Buoy 4 MA121 | ecosystem: Environmental > Aquatic > Freshwater > Lake | place: USA: Lake Erie, Ohio...
TATCATCTGGGCGAATTGGCACTATTTTTTGTTTAAAAATAGGACCAGCATCAATGAAATCTTTTTTTGGGGAGTGAACGACTTGATGCCAAGTGACAGCGTGTTCGGTCTCACCGTTTAATAATGCCCAGGAAGTTGCGTATAAACCAGCGTATTTTGGTAGTGGGGCATCATGATAATTGATAGTCGCTTTTTTCGCTCTAGCAATTACATTTTTGGGAATAATCCATTGAACATTATTAATACTAAAAAGATATTCATATTCAACATTCAAAAGTCTTTTGTGAAAAAGATTGCGAGAACTTATGTAGTCAATTCCATGACTTTCACACCATGCTTGTAATGAATTATCCGGCGAATATACTCCTAATAACTGGCAGTTTTTAAGTAATAAAAGTTCTAAACAATTGATAGACAGAGTCCCATTACCAACAATAAAACAGGAAAAACCAGTCATAAATTATTTTCTCCCTTAAATATGGATAAGATTGCTAGGAACTTGAAATTTTGGAGTTTCTCCTGGGGAGTAAACTGCTTGGTCTTCCGTATTGGAAAGAATTATTGACCCCGCACCAATAATGTTTTCTTTGCCAATATTTATGGCATTTCTAATAGTAGCATTCATGCCAATAAAAGTGTATTCTCCTACGATTACTCGTCCACCAAAGACAACATGAGAAGCAAGAAAACAATGATTATTAATTATCGAATGATGTCCAATATGATTACCACCAGCAAGAATACAATTATCACCAATAGTCACTTGAGGTTCTATGATACTATTTTCTAAAATCAAACAGTTTTCACCTACAGATATATTATGATAATCAGCCTTAGAACTGATATAGGAAATGAAACCATATCCTCTATTTTTGGCATCATAATATTTTTCTGCCCGTAGCTTGTTCAATCTTTCATAACCGAGAGGAATAAACAACTTGTATTCAGTTGGTGGATAATATTTTTCAAGTTTTTCATAAGCCACAACTGGCAAATCATGGAAACTTTCTGATGTAATGTGAGATTCATCAACTGTAAACGCAATTAATTGATAATCTGAATCACGCTGGAGATAAAAGTAAATAGTTTCTGCAAAAAAACTGTTACCAAAAATAACAACTTTGTCCATAAAATTCCCATCCTTGACTTGATATCTATAAGACTTACGGAAATTTCACATCAAGATATGATCTCATGTTTGTAGTCAGGGCTTTAGCCCTGATTTATTTATTCTTGACCCTTACCTGATTTATTTATTCCTGACCTTTAAAATCCGGCGCAGTTGCATATCCTTCCTGACTGATATTTTCACGCTTCAGGACTTTCCAAAATGTTAATAGAAGAATTTTCAAATCTAGCCAAAGATTCCAATTATCAACATACCAAATATCCAAGTTAAACTTTGTTTCCCAGCTAATAGCATTACGACCATTAATTTGAGCTAGTCCTGTAATTCCTGGTAAAACATCGTGACGACGAGCTTGTTCAGAAGTATAAAGTTCAAGATATTGCACACGCAAAGGACGTGGACCGACAAAACTCATATCACCCTTGAAAACATTCCACAATTGAGGAAGTTCATCTAAGCTGGTTTTGCGGATAAAATCACCAAAGGATGTTAAGCGTTTTTCGTCAGGTAATAAATTACCTTTTGCGTCCTTTTCATTAGTCATGGTGCGGAATTTATAGAAATTAAAAATCCGAGCATTTTTACCTGGACGGGGTTGGATAAATAAAACTGGACTCCCCATACGCAAATAAATAGCACCTGCTACTATTATCAGAATAGGAAAAAGAAAAATTATGCCGATAAAGGCGACAAATCTATCTAATACTAATTTGATAAATCTGCTAATCCATCTTAGGTAAGATTGATTATAATTCCTAGTTTGTGATTCGCTATTTCTCATGTTTTTCTACTCTGTTAATCTTATAAATCCTGATATGGCTTACGCCACGCTACGCTATCAGACATTTATATTCTTCTTTGCGTCTTTGCACCTGTGCGCGAAACAAAACCCTTATTAAAAATATAGCGAAAATACAAAAGATAATATAGCCATATTGTCAATACTTTTAATCATTATCTTTAATTGTATAAGTATATAGGTTTTTATTTCCTAACTTGGCATTAATTGGTTGATAAAGCTTAATTTTGATAGTCTCATTATTTTCTTTTTGATCATCATTAATAATTGGTATTGGTAAATATTTGTACTGTTCTCCAGCTTTAAATGTCAACTGACCATTTCCTAATTTATAATCTATACCATCATTCTTGGCTGTACCCCCTATAACTGAATAATTAACAGTTACTGTTTTCCCACTCATGTAATTTAGTTTTACTAAAGGATAATCCATATTTAAAAATTCAGTTCCACTGGCTGCACTTACATTAAATTCAACTTGCGGTAATTTATTGGTCATACTATAATAAGTATTTGATGTCCAACTTGTAGAACCATTAGGACTAAATACTTTAGCTTTTACCATAGCACTTTTAGTTAGTTTAATCGGACTACTATAAATTCGAGAATTTTGATTTGGTTCGCTATTATCAAGAGTATATCTAATAGTTGTATTGGGTATTTTACTCTCGATATTAACAAGAACTTCACCTGTGATTGTTCCGTCTTTAACCGGACTAATAACAGGTTTCTCGGCTCTGAGTTGTGGACTAAAAACTACATATTTTGCTGTTTTATCTTTAATGACAATGCTTGTTACTGGACGACGATCTTCATCAAAATATTTCTGTCCTGATTTTAATTTTATGGTTTGCGTTTTTCCTGTGAGATTAAAATATATAATTCCTCCTTCATAAGTTCTGGAATAAAGACGATATCCTTGACTTTTATTTATTTCCTGTTGGTCTGTTGCTGGAGAAGTTGGATTACCCAAAGCATTTTTAATTTCTATATATCGTTTTGGATCAATCTCTTGACTTTGATCATTATCCATACTTAAAAACCGATTTTCTCCACCAAAAATTAAATATCCAAGGTACATATCATGAATAAGTTCATCTCGGTCGTGTGTATGAGGTTGATAAATTTGTACTTTGTTGGTTGCAAAATTTTTCATTCGCAAATAAATCTGATAAATTTTATCTCTAGCATAATTTCCATCTTGATTATATATCTGACCAAGAAAATCTTCTAAAATAACTCCATCTGTATTCGCAAATATTTGATTATACTGAGTTTCATCAGCAATACTCCCCTCATTACAAATAATTTTAATATCCGGTGCTAATTCTTTAACTCGTTTGAAAAAATGCTTGACAGATTGCAAAAACTCTTGATTATTTTGGGGAAATGGTTTCTCCCATTTAACGTTATTTATAAAATTATTTTTTTCATCAAATACACCATATAAATTGTAATTAAAAGCGCAGTTATCCAATCCTAACCAAATATTTTGATAGGAATTTTTTTGTAGTTTATTACGGACATATTTTTTAATAAAGAAATTTATATAACGTTCATCAGCAAAGTTTACACCTTGGGCTTTTTCTTTTGACAACCATTCAAAAATTACAGGTTTTTTTTGATTTTTATACTTAGCAGTAATCCATAATGGTGGATGATTTTGATTTAATTCGTCAGTTTCATATTCCTTTAATTCAGCATAAGGAAAATAAGCATATTTATTTTCATCTTGAGAATGAAAGTGTTGAAAACGACCCTGAATTCCTCTAATAGCTTCTTGATTCATGGCTTCAAAACTATCATAATGAGCTAATCCTATATAAGCTCCAACTTTTGACCACTCATCATTATAAGGAAATACATAGTAAAATCCTCTTTCGTTATTAATAACTTTTCTTGTCGGTAACGCAGATAAGTTTTGTGGAAATACTCCATTTTGGAAAACTATAAAAATGCAGATAAAAATAGCTAATAATACCGGATATTTGTTCATAATTATTGCAGATTTTTTAATGTTTGTGAATCGCTATAAGTTTGGTATCTGAACTTGAGTATATAAGGCTGTGTGCATTTTAATAATTTGGTTTATGTCATAATCAGCTATTTTTTCTCGTCCTTTTTTACTGATAATTCTCGCTTTTTCTGGATGATCTAATATCCATGTCATGGCTTTTGTTATTCCCTCTATATCACCCACTTCTACAAGTAAACCACACCCATTTTCTAATAAGTCTCTAGTTCCGCGAATATTTGTACCAATTACTGGAGTTTCTAAGGACATAGCTTCCATTACACATCTGGGTAAACCTTCTTGCTCGGAAACTAAAATTGTGGCTGCTGCGGTACGCATTAAAATAGGAATGTCTCGACGTATTCCTAAAAATCGGACTTGATTTTGAATATTTAATTTAATTGCTAACTGCTGCATTTCCTCCATTAATATTCCGTCTCCAGCAAAAACTAAACAGGTTTCAGGTCTGTTTAAATTACAGTAGGCTTTTAAGAGATCTGACAATCTTTTTCGGGGAATAAATTCAGCTACTGATAACAGCAATTTAGTGTTTGCTGTTAGTCCTAATTCTTGACGTAATTTCTCAATATCTTCTAAAGAGATAGAATCAGCTTTGTAATATTGCAAATTTACGCCAATTCCTGGCATATAATTAAGCCGTTCTGATGAGACAAGTTTGTATTTTTGAGCGGCTACTTGATCTTCACGATTAATTACTACTAAATAGTCCGTCCAATAGCCAGCTAATTTTTCTAAAAATAGGAATAAAGCATTTTTCAAAGCTTTACCTCCTTGGTAGAAATGAAAACCATGAGCTGTATAAATGACTTTTGTATTAAGTTGCTTTTTCAGGTTTTTTAAAGCATAGCGAGTCACGAAAGCTGCTACTGGTGTGTGAACATGAACTATATCATATTTCTCTTTTTCAACTATTTTCTGAATCATCTGAGGAGCAGCTATTAAATTCAATGGATTTAGGGGATTTCTTGACCATTCTATATCCCAGACTTGATCAAATGCGGCTAAACATTGAGCGTTTGCACTGATTCCCCGCGCCATTGCATCTACTTTGCAACCATGAGACCGGAAATGTTCGACAAAAGGTAAAAGAAAGGCATTAATAGTGCTAGGAATTGTTGTTACTATTAAAATTTTATTCATTTTTATTTAGAGGTTGATAGATAATTTAAAAGGATTTTGTCTGGCTTGACAACCATGTCTGCGTTTTTTCTTTGACATGATTGTAGAATTTAATTCGGCGTTTTTGCAAAATATCTTCTTTGTAATTTTTGGCTTTTTCTAAATTGGAAATTGACATAGTTGCTAAACGGTATGGGTTAGTGACAACTTCTCGGATTTTATGTGCCAGTGTTATGTGACAACCAGGGTTAACCATATCCTCCTCTGGTAATAATTCGGGAATACCCCCTACATTTGAGCCAATACAAGGTAGCCCCCGCGCCATGGCTTCGATCATGGCTTTTGGTAAGCCTTCCTGGTATGATGGGAGAACGAAAAGATCCCCTTTATCCAATTGCTCAATTACTTGCTCTCTGGTGGATAAATATCCGCAAAATGTGACTCGCTTATTTATACCTTTTTCCGCTGCTAATGTTTGCAATTCTGATTTGTACTTACCATCTCCTACCCAAATTAGTTGTAGGTCTAACCCTTCTTGTACACAAATTGCAATGGCTTTAATTAAGACATCTGGTGCTTTATACAGTTGTGCTAATGTACCAACGCTAATAAGTGTAAATGATTTTATACCTGTCCTTGGCTCTCGCGGTGCAGCCGCAAAGGCTGAGTTGGGTAAATCAATACTGGAGAAATAAGTGGAAAATGCCCCGTTTTTCGGCGGATATCGCTTTTGTAATGAGTATTCTGTTACATAAGCAGTAGCGGTAGCATTGGCGGTATGAAGTTGTAATTGCCACCTTGACCATCTCCGAAAAATTGCTCTCAAAGGATGCTTATAAGCACCAGGTGCAAAGACATCATAAGGATCATTAACTACTTCTATACCATAAGGTCTTGAAGATGCTAAACACCGCCAGACAATTGCACCGATATCACAGGATAAACGCATTTGTACGGCTTTTGTATTCGCTAACGCAGCGATCGCAGTTTTTTTGATATGAGTATAGTTTTTTACTAAGCCTGATCCTCCTTGATAGTCGGGTAAAGGTATCGCTTTGATTCCTGGTCCTGAAGCTTGATTCCAGCCGGATGGTGGTAATTGATACGGTTTTGCTCGTGCCAATATCTTAACTTCATCGTATACGTCTAAATATCGAGACCAGAAGTGATAATCTAATGATTGATTTGGAGTCCACAGCATACCATCACTTGTTATCGCAAAGTGGGCGCTGGCTGTTACTAATACATCCATTTTTTTAGCTTAATTTTTATGTTTTGATTAGGCAATTATGGTAAATTTTTATTAGTCCTTTGGCACTATTTTCCGTGGAATATTTACTTTTTATCCAGGCTCTTCCAGCCTGAGCAAGGTCCTGAGCATATTGGCGATTATTGATGATGTCAATCGTTGATTTAGCCATGCCTTCTAGGTCTTCTACTTCATGTAAAATCGCTGTTTCTCGATCTTTGACCGCTTCTATTAAACCGGGGATTTTTGAACCAACAATTGGCAATCCCGCTGCATTAGCTTCAAGAGAAACTACTGGTAATCCTTCATGAAAAGAGGGAAATAAAAAAACGTTAGCACAAGTCATTAATGCCGGAATATCGTCACGTAGTCCGATTAACTTAACTGCATTTATAAGTCCGAGTTTAGTGATATTTTCTGTAATTAATCCTCGTAATGGACCTTCTCCTACTAACAACAGTTTGGCTGTAGGAATCTTTTCTACAACTTTTTGGAATATAGAAAGTAATCCTAAATGATTTTTTTGTTCTATCAATCTTCCTACATGAAGAATAATCGGGGTGTCTTCAGTCCAACCAAAGGAATTACGCAACTCTTTCCATTTCTCAGGTGTTGCTAAATCGGGAATATTCACACCATAATTTAAAACAAGACCGGAATTTTTTATGTTTTGATCAAAACCTGTCAAACTATCAATTACTCCTTGAGAACAACCTGTAACTAAATGAGAATTTTCCAATGCGTAGCGAATACTAAATTTTGCATAAATTGACCGTAATTGTCGAATTACAAAACGACGAGTTAATGGTGTTTGGGGAGTAAAAAATTTCGTATTATGAAAGGAGGTAATCACTGGGATTCCTAATTCATTACCTAGCCAAGTACCAAGACCGCTATAAGCTTCTAAATGGTTATGGAGAATCTGGTAATTTCCCTCTATGATAATCCGTTTTAAATTGTTAATAAAGCCAAAATGGGCAAAATTTAATTGACAATGAAATACTTTTGCACCTAATTCTTCTGCAATATTTGCTAATGCACCTACATTTTGTCCTTTACAACAGAAATCCATCTGATATTGGTTTCTGGGAATTTGTCGCAGCATAGAAAGTAGCCACATTTCAATTCCACCTCTATTTAAACTGTTAATTAAATGAAGAATTTTTAACATAGGTAATTGCTCATGGGTAATTGGTCATTTAGTTATAAAGGGGAGTTTGTTTTCTCTCATTGATAAGAGGAGGGTGAGAGAGGAGTATTTTTCTGTCAGAACTGCTAAAAATTACCAGAGAAGGAACACCACCAACAGTGATTAAAAAATATATAAGATTGTCCAAGTCACCTATCAAAATTGTAAAACTGAAATTGATTAACATTGGTAGCAATAGTAAGCGAGTATCTACTTTTGAATACCCTGCCAAAGAACGTTGAATTAATCCAACAACTATCCCCAGAACAATATAAGAAAAAGGTACAGCAAAGGGTCCAAAATTTAGCATTATTTCTCCAGCAATTCCGTAAACTTTGGAGGATACCCACACTCCAGGAATATAAGAACCCATACCATAAAGTAGGTCTGTTCCTTCTTTCGATTTATTTGGTGGTTTTTCGGGATAAGGCCAAAGTTGTTGGGGAATTAAAAGAGCAAATGCTGAATAATAAGTTCGTCCCCAAGCATATTGGTAATCACTATCATCGTCCATTAATCTATATAGCATATAAGCATGAACATCGGTTCTTCCTAAATCTCCTAATAATAAGTTCTCCCAAGTTCTCCCATTTTCTGCTGTGTATTCTTCCCTAGCTTCTGCTCCCTGTAAGGCAGTTTCAAATCCTTCAGTTCCCCCTGATTTTAAAAATCCATAAAAGTACATGAAAAATATGAAAAATATCATCCCCATGAGGATTTGTTTTTTATTAATTTTCCTCAGCCAAAAATGAATCATTCCCGCTGCCCAAAATAATGCCCATATTGTATTACTACGACTACCTCGCAAGCCACCAAATAGTAATTTAATTACAAAAAATATGACCAAAACTGTAATCAATACAGGCCATGTTTGTAATCTTTTTTTATCTTTAGCATAGACAGAAAATGCCATCATTGCTAAATTAGGAAAACTTTCACAAATCATTAATAACCAACCTTGTCCTACTCCGGCTTCGGTTTGTTTATCTGCGAAAGCATTGATATAACCAATTAACCCTCCATACTGGCTATAAACTAATATTTGTAAAACTAAACAAACAATTAGTGCTATACCCACAATTAAAGGAAAACGTTGTTTATTAATCATCCAAACTGTTTTTTGATTTTCCCTTTGATTAATTGATTTTTTTTGAAAAAATTCAGAAAAATCTATATTTCTAGAAACGCGATAAATTAAAATACCTAATAAGTTCAGAATTGCCATTCCACCTACCCAGGGTCGCCAGTCTGGAGGTGGTATTAAATCACTACCTAACCAATTATTCCAACTAACATGAAGTAGGGGTGCTAAAAAGAAAAAATGAACACCTAATAAACCCATAATGCCTACGGGAGAAAAGATATTCAAGCGCCCCCGAAACCATTGCACAGCGTCAATACCAATGACAATTCCACTCAATGTTACTGGAATAATAAACCAGTGTAAAAATTGATTTGTAGTTGGCAGAAATCCTAGCAATATAAGGAGACAAAGGAAAACAGAAATTATTAAACTATCAGGATAAATTGTTTTCCTGTGAAGGGGCTGTTGATTCATAAAACTATGTTGTTGGATATTTAATTTTGATAAATCTGTTCTAATTGTTTGACGGCTTTGTCAATGTTGAAATTACTATCTTTCATGATTTTTAAAGCCTCAGTTTGATTAATCGCTGGTGCTTTATTTTTCCAAGTTAAAATTGCTTCTGCCCAAGTATCCGCTGATTCACTTAAAGAAAGTCGCTGCACTAGGGGTTTGATTACATCACCTTCCTGGGGAACAACATCGGAAATTACGGCAGGTAATCCCGCGCACTGTGCTTCTAACCGTACATTTCCTAATCCTTCAAAAAGGGATGGGAACAGGAATACATCCATAGCACCTCGCATTAATCGGGCAACATCAGCACGAACACCTGTAAAGATAACATGATCCGTTAAGCCTAATTCTGAAGCTTTTTGTTCTATTTGCGATCGCAGTAAACCCTCTCCTACTAACAAAAGACGCATTTTCGGTTCTCTTTTGACTACTGCTGCGGCAATATCAAGGATAAAGGTATGGTTTTTTACTTCAACAAATCTACCTATGTGACCAATTACAAAAGTATCCGTAGGGATACCAAGTTCAGCCCGGAGAGCGGCTGCATCAATTTTATCTGCATAAGGGGTGATATCCAGACCATAATTAATAGCTTGCCAACGGGGGTTAGATTTGTCACTCGAACCAAATAAGGCTGCTACCGCTTGGTTGTTGATTCCTAAACCCATAGTTGCATAGCGGTTAATCCAAGATTTCATCCAGGTATAATATAAGCGGCGATAAAGTCCCCCTTTCGTGGCTATAGCTAATGTGTCTGTGTGACAGTGAGCAATGCGACATGGTATACCTGCTTGAGCAGCTAGACGCAAAATATTACCACTGAAGAGATGTACATGACTATGAATAATATCATAGGGTTCATGTTCACGCAAAATCTGGCGAAATTTGGGAACGTAAATCCAGGGTCGAGAGGGATAGGGACAGGTAATAATTTGACTGTTGAGAGCGCGTGCTTCTTGGTCATAAGCACCGGGTTCTGTGCTATGGACTAAAAAATCCATTTGGAAGCGATCGCGGTCTATATGCTGTAAAATTTGCATCAGCCAAGTTTCAATTCCCCCCCGATTCATACCCCCTAAAACATGAAGAATGCGTCGAGTTTTTTGAGTAATTTCTCTATCTGTGTGTTTGATATCTTTGGATGCGATGTACGGCATGAAATATGACTCCTAATGTAAAAATTGTGCGGACTATTTCGGCTATCATCAGTGCTATTGCTGCCCCTTTGAGTCCATTTTTAGGAATAAACCAGAAGGAAGCGATCGCGGATGTACTGGTGACTACAATGAATAAGGGAATTTGCGTACGGAAATATCTAGCAGCGGTCATTCCTTCACCGAGAAAGGAGGAAACATACCCAATTCCCGCTGTCACCATTAACCAAATCAGAAGATCAGTATATTTAGCGTATTCTGGTTGGTAAACAATAGTTAAGATTTGCCCACCAGCAACCCAAGCGACTAAAATACCGGACAACCCCAACAGACAAGCAATAGCAACAAGTTGGAGGAGAAGTTTTTGGTACGCGCTAACGTTCCCCCCAGCGTAGTATTTTGCCAGTCTAGGACGGGCTGCGCTACCTAATGCACTGACTACCATGTTTCCTGCCACTATCAGGTACGCAAGGGCAGCAAATACACCGAGTTCTTTTTTGCCTAAAGAATGTTCGAGAAAATAACGAGGAATATTAGCATTCAGGGAAATCAACATCATTACCAAACCCAAAGGCAAGGATAACCAAATTAACTTCCTGATAGTTCCTAATTGCCACCGAGGTTTTGCTGTCCTTCCCTCCAGAGAATCAGGAATTTCACCTTCTGATGTAAATTTATTAATCAACCACCGATAACTAGGGATATCCCAGATCAATAAAATACAAGCCCAAGCTATGACTAACCCCAAGACACCCCAAATAATACTACCTGATATATAAGTACCTATACTTAACATCAGTAAAGATAAAGGACCTTTCATCATTACAGATATGGCCATGCGATCCATTTTTTCATGTTTCTGAAGCAGTCCATAAAAAACATCGCTAATTGATTCTAATCCTTTAGCAAAACCAATCAAAATTATGACTATTGCTGTCTCACCTTTATATCCTGTCGCTAAGGTAATCCATAAGATTATTGGTAATGCTAACCCTGTCGTGATCAATCTTAAACCTAAATAATCATTGAAAAGATAATGATTTTTAGCATCTGTTGTTTGAATATCTCGTAATTGGAGATTACTAAACATCATGACTGGGGCTGTTACTGCTAATCCTAAAGTAAATGTCCCTACCATTTCTGGATTACCAAGTTTAGCTAAAACTACTAACATTCCCCATTGGCAACCTGAATAAATTAGATTACCAATGAAAGTCCAAGAAAAATTACGACGTAGGGTTATGTTTTTATTTTTTGGCATTGGCTTTCGTCATAATCTTAATTCTTTTTCTTTCTGCCATGCCAAATACAAAAACTATTTGATAACCATCCACACAAGCTATCCATTTACCATTATCAAGTTGATGTGGATCAATATTGTGCATACCAATTTTATTCCAACCTGCACCACTTCCTTTAATCACTGGATTATGGATGATCTCTTTTTCTTCATAGTTAGTAGTTGTCAAATTGGTAATTTCATAAGCCCTAACTTGATTACCATAAAAACCCACCACATCCTGTGTATATCGGAAAATCTTGCCATCAGATACTATTACCCTTCCTCCCGGTCTGGATATATGAAAATTTCCTTCTATTAAAGGACTTTGAGGATGCTTGACCCAATTTCCCATTAATTCATCAGCATAGTAGAGATGCAGTATATTACCCTGGGGAGATGTCGTAAACATCCACCATTGATCATGGAAATTGAAAATTGAAGAATCTACATAATCGCTGCCTTCTAGTAAAGTTTTAACTAATGTCCATTTAGTAGGAAATTCAACTGCTTTATATAGCCTAATTGCATTGGCTTTATAGCTTTCTGGAATCATATAGTATTCATTTTGGAACTTGAATACATAAGGATAAGATAAATGAAAATCTTCCCTAATTATGATTTGTTCATAACGCCAATTCAAGCCATCTTTGCTAGTTGCAAGTCCTATCTCTCCTTTAAAATTCAAACTATTTAGTACCTCGAAAAACATATACCAAATCCCATTTTCACAAACCATAAATGGATCGGCAACTAAGTCTGCTGGTATATCTGTAACATCTTTGGCTGTCAAAACCGGATTTTTGATATTCTCTGGAGAACTTAATTGAAAAGGTGATTCCCCTGTATAAATTCCTATTGACCAATCACATTTTCTTCTCAGAAAAGTTCTCACTGTTTTTTTGAGGGAAGATAAATAGTTTGATTTGGGAAAATCTTTGATCTGAACTCTATTACTTAATTGCATGATTTTCATTGAGATTGATTTAAACTATGAAGACTGTTTATGCACCTGTTGGCTCGATATTTGCTAAAATATTTACCGGCCTATGGGAGGTCTGATTTGCATATTTAGCTGCATCTAGTAAACTGCTTTCCTCGGGGAATTTCGGTTTGTAACCTGCTACCAATTGCGACAGCAATAAAATAATAGAATTGGTATCATTTTTGGCAGCTACTCCTAGCAATTTTTCTACAGTAATATTCAAAGAATTAGGAATAATCCGACTTGCATTTTTCACAACTAATAGTTTTTCATGTTCAGTATTTTCATACTCTTCCCCCTCAATAAACAATTCCTCAAATAGCTTTTCTCCTGGTCTTAAACCTGTAAATACTATGTCAATATCTTTGTTAACTTCATATCCCGAAAGATGAATTAATGCTTTCGCTAAATCTACAATTTTCACCGGTTCACCCATATTTAACATTAAAACTTCACCACTACGACCCAGGATAGATGCTTGCAAAACTAGTTGAACTGCTTCCGGTATGGTCATGAAATATCGGCAAATATCAGGATGAGTAACTGTAATTGGTCCCCCTGCTAAAATCTGTTTTTGGAACGTAGGAACTACACTACCACGACTTCCTAAAACGTTTCCAAAACGCACAGCTACATAGGATTTACCACTTTCTTTTGCAGCTTGTAAAACTAACATTTCTGCTACTCTTTTACTAGCACCCATGACATTAGTAGGATTAACTGCTTTATCTGTGGAAATCATCACAAAATGTTCAACATTATATTGCAATGCTACTTGTAGTAAATTTCTCGTTCCCATTACATTATTAGTAATTGCTTCTGCGGGATTTAATTCCATCAGAGGAACGTGTTTATGAGCCGCAGCATGAAAAATTACATCCGGTTTAAATCTCTCAAAAGCGTGTTCCAATCTCGACTGTACTCTAATATCAGCAATGAAAGTATAAATCTGTGGTATATTAACATCCGGTGCTGATTTATGATTATTTTTCAATATTTGAATCAGTTTTTCGAGTTCTTGTTGGATATTAAAAACAGAATTTTCTCCATGGCCAATTAGGATAATTTTAGCTGGATGACAACGTAAAATTTGTCGGCATAGTTCACTACCAATTGATCCTCCTGAACCTGTGATTAATACTGTTTTGTTCTTGATAAATTGGGCTACTCTTTCTAGTTCTGTCTGAATGGGTTCACGTCTGAGTAAATCCTCAATTTTGATGTCTCTAACACTATCTACTCTTACGCGACCATTCAGGATTTCATATATTCCTGGCAAGGTACTAGGTTGCACTCCATTGTTTTGACAAATATCTACAATTTCTCTAATAGTTTGTCCAGGAACTGTAGGCATAGCAATGATAACTTTATGGATTTTTAGTGTTTTGATAACTTCAGAAATTTTCTGGCGATTTCCTAATACTGGAATTCCCCTTAAATGTATATTCTGTTTTTTGATATCGTCATCAATAAATCCTATGGGATAAGCTCCAAATTGGGGATTTCTTTGCATATCTTCTACAAGGGAAACCCCCGCACTACCAGCACCAATGATCAGCACTCTTTCTCTGTTTTTAGATATTTTTTGTCTATGGCTTATTCTTTCTACAACTCGAACACTAAACCGCAGTAAAATCACAAATATACAAGATAGTATTCCCTCCAAAATTGGCAGTGATTGCGGAAGTTCACCTAATAGCATCTCCAATAAATTAAATAGAGTCGTTTGGATGACTACCACACCCATCATCAATGTGATTATATAAATCCCTTCTTCGATGCTTGCGTACTTCCAATAGCGTCTATAAAAACCAAACCCCCAAAAGATAATTAGTTTGACTACTAAAAACAAAATTGTCGCAATTCCCAACTGGAAAATATCTTCTTGCAAGTTCAGATTACCATCTAAACGCAATCCTAATGCTAACAATGGTGTCATTGCAAAAACCGTGATATCACAAATAAACCAATGTCTATTCCTGATTTTACTTAATTGATTTGATAATTTTCTAATTGTTCTCTGAATGGTGACATGAGAAACAGAAAATAGGATATTCATATCAGTATCTCCAGGAAAATCTACAGAATTTTTTCACTGGATAAACACCTGAAATTCTGATTAATAACCTCAAAAAACTGCTGACGCAAATAACCCTATTCAATTATCAATCATAGGGATTACCTGCCCACTTCTAAATTGGTTATCAATACAAACAAATCTTAATGGTAAAATGGTGAAAATTTAATAATCAATGAATCTACTCAATATCTTCATCATTTTTTGGGAGTTTATCCCAAATCACATAGCATCAATGGCTGATTAATGAAAATATATTCTTGGGGTTTGTGTCTTCTGCCTCTGGGGTGATAATTTACCAAAATAAATTTTCACTAGTCATGTTTGAGTGCTATATAATTTATATTTACTAATCAAATATGAACATAATCTATCGGTTATTATTTTTTGCTTTGAACTATAAACTTTTTATCAAGTTTTCACTCATTAAGTCACGCCAGGTTGACATAATTCCTGATTAAATCAAAATAATAGCAAAATAATAGCAGCAGACATAGTAGTTACACCATATCTGCTGCTTAATTGGACGGGAAACTTTGATTGTCAACTATAAGTTTAATCCGCGTTTAATCACCCTAGACTTTTACCTGTAAAGACTTCAGTAATTCAGTATTTACACCTGATTCACGAGTTAGAGAAATTTTACCCGTACGGGCAATTTCCCTCAGTCCAAATTTTTGTAGCACTTGAACTATTGCTACCATTTTACCAGGATCACCCACAACTTCTAAAGTCAAAGAATCTTCAGCCACATCAACAATTCGCGCCCGGAAAATCTGAGATAATTCAATTATTTCTGAACGATTACTGCTATTAGCATTTACCTTGAGAAGCATCAATTCTCTTTCTACGCAAGGTATTTCTGTAATATCTTGCACTTTGAGAACATTAACTAACTTATACAGTTGCTTGGTAAGTTGTTCGATGATGCGATCATCACCAGGCACAACCATTGTAATCCGCGATACTCCTCCCTGCTCCGCAGGACCGACAGCAAGGCTTTCAATATTAAAACCCCGACGTGCAAATAAACTAGCAATGCGGGATAGAACTCCCGCTTCATCTTCAACTATAACTGACAGCGTATGTTTCATCGGCAACTAAAAAAGCATGGCATGAACGCAGACCGGCACTCATGAGTGCGAAGCGAATTTCTACCACGCTGAATTGTCGGTCTTAATTCTTATTTTATCAGAAAACGCCGTAATACCCCATCTCTCTACAGGGTGGGGATGTAAGGCGGGTAAAAATTAAACACCTTCCAAGCGATATTAAGCGCAGCTTAATCGTGAGAGAGGGTAGTTTAATTTTTACCAATCTTAGAGGTTGGTGGATTTCCTAAAGAATGTTAGACTCAAAATAGGTCGGGATTGGGAATAAAAGATGATTGTTTTTGAATTTAAAGCCAAAGGCACAAAGCAGCAATATCAAAAAATTGATCAGGCTATACGGATAACCCAATTCATCCGTAATAAGTGCTTGCGCTTTTGGATGGACAATCAAAATGTTAAATATTACGATCTGAATAAATACACTGCGGTATTAGCTAATGAATTTGATTTTGCTGATAAATTAAACTCAATGGCTAGACAAGCAGCAGCAGAAAGAACTGCTTTTGCAATTAAGCGATTCTTGGATAATTGCAAAGCAGTGGATTTTGGATTTACGATTTTGGATTTTGGATTGACTCCACCCTCAAGTGTGGAGCTTGGGGATTTTAGATTAGCAATTTTGGATTAGTTCCGGCCTAAAATTGTAGGGGTCAACGGCCGTTGACCCCTACTTGTACCGAAAATTCCCAATCTAAAATCTAAAATCTAAAATCTAAAATTTCTTGGTCATTGTTTACTCAATGGTTAGAATATTTTGGTAGAGTCTATGGTCGTGTAATTGTATCAGTTGCACCACAATATACTTCTCAAAACTGTTCTAGTTGTGGAGAAATCGTTAAGAAATCACTTTCAGTTAGAACTCATGTTTGTAAATGTGGGTGTATTCTTGACCGTGACCACAATGCTGCAATTAACATTCTAACTAAAGCACTAAGACAAAGTGGCTATGATATACAGCACTTCCCGGTGTTATGAGGTACATATCTAGCGGGCAAGATGCCCGCATTACAAGAGTTTCATGATTCAACTTTGTACCTCATAAGAGCGGAAACCGCTGTAAGTACGGTGGGGCGCACCGGAACTAATAACGCTTGTGGAGAGATTACCCTCTGCTCAGACTTGGTAACAAGTTTGAGTAAAGTTGCTCATTGAAACAAGAATCCCCGTCCCTCTATAGGGCGGGGAGCGTCAAACTTAATAGTTCCAATCATTCAGTTCTTCTGGAAAAGTTATCTATAAATCTAACTACTAGTGGATTTTGTCCAAAATTTTCTTGGTTAAATATATCTACTTTTAAGAACTTCCATTATTATTAGAAGTGAATTATGATAGGAGATGAGTATTTATGGGTTGGTTACAAAGACTTTTTGGTTTAGAACAATCGGAAAGGACTCAAGTTAATCCCACAACTGATGTTAATAGACAAACAACTCCCCCAGAACGAATAGGATTAAATGGAGAATATGACCAAAGTGGTTTAGCAAAGCGCGTAGCATTAGCATTTGATCAAGATCCTGACCTTGATGATATTGACACTCTCTGGGTTGCTCAAACGGGTAGCACTGTGGTATTAAAAGGTAAAGTTCCCAGTCAGGATATTCTCACTAAAATGGTTTCTATCGCTCATGGTGTTGACGGAAGTACGGATATTGATACTACAGAAGTCAATATTCCATAACTTTCCACGGTTACTCAAAAACTTAATCATCTCCTTACCTATTGCCAGTTACCCATTCTACCTATCCAATCTAAAATTTCTTCGTTAACCTGTTCTGGTGATTCATCATGGGGACAATGACCCGCATCTTCCAGATATACTAGTTCTAGTTTCTCATTGTAGCGCAGAAATTGATCCGCTAGTTTTGGGGGAACAAATCGATCTTTTTTCCCCCAAATTAACAACATGGGAATTGTTAAGTTTGGTAAAATTTTCTTGACACTCGGACTAAAATTAGCTCCTGTTGTTGCCTTAAATAAGGCTCTAAAAGCACGGGCAGATCCTCTGTCCTGGGGGGGTCCTGCTAAGATGTCTATCAGTTCATCGCTAATCGCTTCAGGATGAGCATAGGCTAAACCTGCCCAACGCCGCAGCACGCTAGGACGACGCACAAAATAGAATATCGGTTTTAATATTAATCTGGAGGTAAATATACTTTTAATACCCCTAACCACAGGTTTGAGAGCAGTCGGGATCATTTCTTGTTCTAGGCTGGGATCTGGTAAACTGATCATCACAATCCCCTTTACCATGTCAGTATGGGTAGCTGCTGCCACTAGAGAAATCAGTGAACCTATGGAATTACCCACTAAAACAACTGGTTGAGCGATAAAGGTTTTCCAAAAGTCGTAAACTTGTTCTACCCATAATTCCACATTGTAATTAGTTGCAGCTTTTTCGGATGCGCCAAATCCAATCATATCTAGAGCATAAACTGTATTGTGTTGACCTAACACCTCTAAATTATGTCGCCAATGACCAATGGAAGCACCAAAGCCATGTAGTAAAATCAATGGTGTTTGTCCTGGATGATCTTTGACAGGACGAATATAAGTATAACGAGTTTGCCAACCTCGCCATACCCAGTCTCTTTGATTACCAACCCGTTGCTGCCAATGTATTGCAGTCGTCACTTTTCCCTCTTTTGTGATTAAGCAATTATTAACCTTGTTTCTTGTTCCCTAATATGTTAAATTATATTTGATTATCTCCACTGTATACCTAATTTTGTTATCCTAGAAGCATCCTCATAGATATCTTAGGTTTCTAAGTATTGATGAGGATAAATTACAACCATAGTTATTGGTGTTAAATATCATGTAATTTACATTAATTAATTTAGTGAAATTATAGCGTTTCCTAATCTTAATAATGTACATCCTGGCCTCCCTGACTGGCGGGGAGGGCGTTGGGAGTGGCGTTATTGTAATTGACTCAACCAAGAACCGCTATAAACAACAAAACTAAATAGTCGAATACTTGATCAAACTTCCCTAAAGTTCAACATTTAAAGAAAGTTTGAACCGGTTTTTGTCAAGTTTTGTATAGCAATAGCATAACAAATATGTTGAGACTGCCAACGAGTGTATGAATTAGCTACACTGGAGATGGATATTCATTTTTCAATTCTGAGTTACTCTTGTATTTTGCCTTAATCGGCATATTCAACCAAGCTAACTAAATCAAGACCAACCCAAATTCTTAACTAAAGAGCTGCCACTAATCATAATGCCTGTGATTGAGAAAAAAAGAACTCGTGATCTGCCCCAAATTAACGAACGCATTCGCTTCCCGAAAATTCGGGTAATTGACACTGATGGCGCACAGTTGGGAATTATAACTCCCCAAGAAGCCATACAATTAGCCGAAGAGAAGGAATTGGACTTGGTGCTAATCAGTGATAAAGCTGACCCGCCGGTATGTCGAATTATGGACTATGGGAAATATAAGTTTGAGCAAGAAAAGAAGGCGCGGGAAGCCCGGAAGAAGCAGCATACGGCTGATGTGAAAGAAGTAAAAATGCGCTACAAAATAGAAGAACACGACTATAATGTGCGCGTCAAGCAAGCCGAACGCTTCCTCAAAGATGGCGATAAAGTTAAGGCTACTGTAATGTTCCGAGGTCGGGAAATTCAACACAGTGACTTGGCAGAAACCTTGCTTAAGCGGATGGCTACAGATTTAGAGCCTTTTGGTGAACTACAGCAAGCACCAAAGAAAGAAGGACGAAATATGATGATGCTGATTTCACCCAAAAAATAATCTTGTCAACAAACTGCTTTACCAGGTGATGAATGTTGCATAAGTTCGGTAATAATAGTACCAAAGATTGACATCAGGGAGATTTTTTCCCGTTCCGTCAACTTTCATCACTGTTAGATTCTTGTAAATTTATCTCAGAATCATAGTCCTGACGATTGAGTGTCAAATATAATACTCATCCGTTCAGGACTTTTACTATTGACAAAATGCTATTTACTTATTTTCACCTGACTAGCTGCTTTTGTGGCCTTTTCTCTCGCTTCCTGTATATCCCCACCTTTGGCTAAGGCCACTCCCATGCGACGATAAGGATGAGCAGTAGGTTTACCAAATAATTTAATATCTACATCTTTTTCTGCTAAAGCTTCAGCTACACCAGTAAAAGCAATAGAATCAGATTTTTCTGAAGCTAAAATTACCGCACTTGCAGAAAATCCTAACTGTTGAATATGGGGAATTGGTAAACCTAAAATCGCTCGCAGATGTAATTCAAATTCGTTCAAATTCTGGGAAATTAATGTCACCATTCCTGTATCATGGGGTCTGGGAGAAAGTTCAGAAAAAATCACTTCGTCTTTAGTGATGAAAAATTCAACCCCAAAAATTCCCGCACCTCCCAAAGCATCAGTAACTTTTTTGGCGATTTCTTGAGATGCTAATATTTTAGCTTCAGAAATAGCTGCGGGTTGCCAAGATTCTTGATAATCTCCTCTTTCTTGACGGTGGCCAATGGGAGAACAGAAAATTGTGGGTGCGTCCCATTGTTTAATTGTTAATAAGGTAATCTCAATTTCAAAATTAATAAATTCTTCGACAATTACCTTTTGACTATCACCACGAGAATTAGAAATAGCATAATGCCAAGCTTTTTCTACTTCATTTCTATCATTAACTACAGATTGACCTTTTCCAGAAGAAGACATCACAGGTTTAACAACATTAGGAAAACCAATTTCTTCAGCAACAGTAATTAATTCTTCTAAAGTAACTGCATAACCATATTTAGCAGTTCTAATTCCTAGTTCTTTGTGGGCTAATTCCCTAATTCTGTCGCGGTTCATGGTGTAGTTAGTGGCTGCTGCTGTGGGAATCACTGTAATTCCCCTTTGTTCAAATTCCTGTAATTTTTCGGTTCTAATAGCTTCAATTTCAGGAATGATAAAATCAGGCTGATGTTTATTTACTACTGCTTCTAAATCATCAGCACTCAGCATAGAAATAACTTCTGCACAATCAGCTACTTGCATAGCAGGAGCATTAGCATATCTATCTACAGCAATCACATAATTACCTAAACGTTGAGCAGCGATTACAAATTCCTTTCCTAGTTCTCCTGAACCAAGCAGCATTAATTTTTGAGGTAGTTTTAGTGCCTTAATCATGAGTTTCTGGTGATTATTAAAAGAATACAAAAACTTTAGATCCCCAACTTCTCTAAGCAGTCGGGGATCTGATTTGTTCTGATTGATTATTTGCACATAACGATCATATCGTCAAGTTTTAAATAAATGTTTATTTGTGTAGGTTGGGTTGACTCAAGGAAACCCAACATGATGAACATTTTTGTTGGGTTGCGCTGTCGCTTAACCCCTACTTTCAAATATTAAATATTTATTTTGATATTAATATAAAAAAAATAACCGCATATAAACGCAAATTATTCGCGGATATCGGCGGCTATAAATTCAATAATTATCAAGAATTATTCAGTTATCTTCCCGCTAATAATGCTTTAGTTGCAGATTCTCCTAAAATTCCGATTTTGCGATTTAATTGCAAATTTAACAGGGCTACAACGGTAAAATCAGCTAAAAGTGCCATGAAAATTGTTGTTATTTCTGTGTATTGTATCGCTGCCCAAGGGAAGGTAGAGAATAACCACAAAGTGGGATTTTTATATGGAGTAATCCCCAAAACTGAGAGCATAATTGATGGCAGAAACATGGCTACACCTATAGTTCCCACAGCCCATACATAACGCTTGGGGTTTTTCATCAGTAGCATCAGTTGAGCAATTGTGGCGTAAATCAACATCAAACTCAAGGCTAAAACCATAGCTAATATGACTTTACTCTTGTCCATGTTGCCATTATAGAAATTGTCAGGGGATAATACAATCCAAATCATAGTGGGAATACTAGCAATTAATAGATTAATCGCTATTGCCACAATTGCCGGGCTTTTTGCACCAAATACTAAATCTTGTAATAAAGATTTATTTCGATGATTTTGATGTCTATATCTTGCCCAATCTTGGATAGTTTGCCGATGGGGTGAAAGGATAATAGTTAAAGCCAAAACTAAGATAAAGTTGAATAAAGATGTGAGGAATATCATCCCTACATCGTATTGATTATCAACTCCGGGTATAGTCAATCCCAAAAACATGATCTGAGCAAAACCTACAAATAAATAACTTTGTCCTTTACTCAATATTGTACTATCTGCATTCCGAAAGCAGCGTTTCATTGCTTGCCAAATACCATAGGAGCAAATTCCATAATTAACTAAATGAAAGCCAACTAAGGTAATGAAACTTTTGCCTATTGGTAGAAAGAAAAATTCTAGCTTGTTGATTGATGAATCTTGATATGAACGAAGATAACGAAACAGATTAGGAAATAGATAATTGGTAATATCCCAGGGAGCGAAAAATCTAATCCAAGTTAGGGGATTATTAAATTCTCCATAGGATGATACCATGGCCATGGTAATCAACAAGAATACAAGTACAGCACCGCTACCCAACCAGGGTTGAAAGCTGCTAAACCAGCGATTAACTAAACCAAATAATAGGGCTGCACTGTAGAAGAAAACACAACTAGCTGCAAGAATAGCGTAATAACTGAAAATGTAACTGAAGGCGATTTTTGCAGAATGTCCAGCCCAAAAATGTAGAGGAATTGCTGTAAAAACAAAGAGATAAATTAAACTAGGAACTCCGAGAATTTTTCCTGTTAAAATGCTGGTTTCTGTTTGGGGACTCAGGCGAATAAAATTCAATGTTCCCCGTTGTTCTTCTTTGGCTAAATCGCTGATGAGTAAGTAAGTTCCGCCAACTAATAGGCTAAAAATGAAAATTACACTCAATGTTAAAAATGTGTATTCCCAATGATCTCGCCACCACAATTGCCAGTCAATTTTATCTAAAGGACAAACGTTTTGAACTAAATAACTCCGTAAATTATTTAGTTCAGTTTCAACTTGATTAAGTTGGGCTTGTAAATTGGGAATTATGCTAGGATCTGTTAGGTTAATTTGTTGATAATTTGATATTTTTTGACTGAGTAAGTTTTGTTGTCTATAAAGTTCTTGTTCTTGCTGTTCGTATAGTTTTCCTAAAGTACAGTAAGATGCTGTAAAATAGTATTTTTCATCGGGAAATTCTCGTAATTGAAACAGAAAAACTATGAGTTGCAATAACAAAGAAGAACCCATAGAAATGATGAGATTAAAGCGTTTTAATCTGCCTTTAAGTTCTCGAAATAGTTGGGGATTTAATTCTCCCACTCTGTCTATAAAATTTAGTAACATCGTCTAGACCTCCAAAAATTGAGCAGTTTTATTTTTGAACAATTTTTAACTTTGTGCAGAAAATAAATCGTAAGGATTTAGGGAACAGGGAACAGGGAACAGGGAACAGGGAACAGGGAACAGGGAACAGGGAACAGGGAACAGGGAACAGGGAACAGGGAACAGGGAACAGGGAACAGGGAACAGGGAACAGGGAACAGGGAA
>Ga0315905_10001736_pt1 | contig 23193 bp, 27 predicted proteins | sample LakEriMetagenome_5_FD_203522 | JGI IMG/M metagenome (GOLD analysis project Ga0315905, IMG submission 203522) | Freshwater fungal communities from buoy surface, Lake Erie, Ohio, United States - Buoy 4 MA121 | ecosystem: Environmental > Aquatic > Freshwater > Lake | place: USA: Lake Erie, Ohio...
CGCAGTGTTGTGTGGACACTCCTGCGCTGGCTGGCCATGCTTCGCAGCCTGCTGCTGCGCGCAGGCGCCAGAACCAGATCGATTTTGAGGCCTGTCCCCAGCAGCGCACGCGCCTGCCATGATGCCGGGCGCAGTGACCACCTGCAGGCGCTGCGGCCGCCCGCGGAGCCCGGGGCCGAAGACTGCTGCCAGGCGGGTGCAGCACACAGGCGCATGGACCGGCATTTGCTGTGCATGGGCAGCCCCGCCGTGCCCCCCCGCTCGCCCCGTGCAGGCCTCAGCCAGCCTGGCCGCAGCAGCCTGCCGACCCGGTGCGTGCTTGCTGCTGCAGAGCGGCTGCCAGCTGTGCGTGTGGGACGTGTATAGGGAGGCCATGGACGCGTACGCGCAGCGACTGCGCGGCTCGCAGGTGGGTGCGGTGGCCTGCGGCGGGGAGGCCGTCACCTGCCTGCCTGGCTGCCAGCTTGGCTGGCCGACTGCTGACGCGTGGCGGCCGGGCTGCAGGGCGGCGCAGGTGCAGAGGCGCTGCAGGGCGCGCAGCCCCAGCGCAGCAGCGTGGCGGCAGCGCTGGACGCCTTTGCCCTGCTGGAGCGCCAGCTGGCCGCGCGGGAGGAGGCGGCGAGGGGCGAGCAGCAGGCAGCGCCCAGGCCGGCGGGCGGCGGGCGGGCTGATGGGCAGGGGCCGCAGTAGTCCGGGCCGCCGCAGCAGCAGCAGCAACAGCGGGCAGCAGGGCGCCCCCCTCACTAGCCAGGGCGGGCGGGGGGCGCTGCGTGTGGGGCTGCGGCGCGAGCGCCGGGCAGCAGGCAGCCCGGCTGCCGCCTGGCTTGCCCTCTCACCTGGCGCAGCAGCGGCAGCAGCAACCGCCATGTTGCCACCGCCATGCCAGCGTCACAGGGGGGCCCTCCACCGCCGGCTGCCAGACGCGCTGCAACGCATACACGCAGCCCCTGCTGCAATTACACCGACATCGCCGCCCGCGCTGCGTGCACGAGCATCAGTGCCGCAGCTGCTGCCTGAATGCCTGAATGCAAGCATGCGCCTGCTGCAGCTCGGGGCTGGGGGGTGCCGCCGCCGCCTGCTGCCTGGGCTGGCGCCTGGCGGCCTGCAGCTGCGTCAGCAGCAGGTCGCAGGCATCCAAAAGGGCCGCCCGGGCGCCCTGCAGCTGGGTGGGGGCTGGGAGCGGCTGGGGCCTGCAGCACGCGTGCGCGCGGGGGGGTCAAAGCATCAGCAGCTGGGGGGCGGGCCGCCGCATCTGATGCCTGGACCCCCTCCAGCTCTCGCAGCGAGCGAGCGACCCCCACCTGCTCGCGGAGGGGGTCGCAGGGGGCTGCAGGGCGTCGCCGATCGCACTGACAAACTCCTGCGTGCGCAGCAGGGGAGCGTGTGAGCAAGGGCGCCAGCGGTCTGCTGCTGCCCTGCTGCCCAGATCGGCCCACGTTGAACAGCCGCTCCAGCTCCCGCGGGGTGGTCGCCATCCCGCCGTCGGGCAATGTGCGCGGCCTCTGGGCGCGTGCTCAACGATCGCCTGCGAGCTGCGCGGCAGCTGAAGTCGGGGCACAACCACCCAACAGCCACAGCCTGGGCGTAGTTCGCTCAGCCATTCCATCACCATGGGATCGGGCGCGGGCGATGTTGTGGTGGCCACGCCGGTGAAGGCGCTCGGACCTGCAGCGGTGGTGTCGGCCACGCCCCCTGCATCGCAGCAGCAGTGGGCGCATGGTGAGGCGCTGCCCGCCCGCTGACGGGGCGCGCACAGGGGTCCGCGCTTTGACCGCGTGTTTGAAATCCCGCCGCCCCGCCCCCCATGCATGCGCGCTCGCAGGAGGCGGCGCGGCCGACCTGGGGCCCGCCCTGGCCGCGCCCAGCTTCGCTGAGAAGACCACCCCCGAGCTGCTGGTCAAGCGCCAAGGCCGCCAGGCAGCCAGCATGCCGCAGTTTGTGCGCAACGCCAGCAGCAGCGCGCCGGCCGGCGCGCGCAAGCCCCTGTTTTCCCGCCAGCCCAGGGGCGAGGGCGCAGCGACCATCACCGCAGCGGCAGCCAAGCCCCTGCCTCATGTGGGACGGGAAAACTTCCAGCAGCCGCCGGCACCGTCAGGCATGGGCGGTGCGGTGAGTGACTGGCCATGCTCTGCAGGAGGCGCCAGCGCCCTCTGGGCCGGCGGGCTGCAGCCCGCCTGGGCAGCAGCGCAGGTGCTGGGTGGCAGCTGCATGCTTGGCAGCCTGGCAGGGGGAGCCGGTCCTCGATTCGCGGCACGGACGTCACCACGGAATGGGCGTCGGGGGTTAACACGTGCACACAGGCATGGTTAGGGGGTCACTGTCAACGGGAATGGCGGGCGATGGGCCAGAGGGTGCAGGATGACGGACACTCTTGGGGGGGAATGCGGGGGCGCAACCTCTCGCGCTCGGACGCGGTCGCAGTGTTGTGTGGACACTCCTGCGCTGGCTGGCCATGCTTCGCAGCCTGCTGCTGCGCGCAGGCGCCAGAACCAGATCGATTTTGAGGCCTGTCCCCAGCAGCGCACGCGCCTGCCATGATGCATGATGGAGGCGCCAGCGCCCTCTGGGCCGGCGGGCAGCAGCTCGCCCAGCACACGGCCAGTCCCACACCTGGCACCCAGCACTGCTGCCCCCCCCCCCGCGTTGCCACCCCCTGCTGCAGGCTGCCGAGTGCACGCCCGTCAAAGCCGCTGCGCCCATGGCGAGGGATGGCGCGGTGGCGAGCAGCCCCGTGCTCAGCCCGATGCTCATCCTGCGACAGGGCTCTCGCACCGCGTCCGCCGCCGCAGCCGCCAGCAGCGACCTGGCAGCCTGGGCGCAGCGCCTCCCGCCAGCGCCTGCAGTGGAGCAGCCGCCAGTCCTGCCCACAGTGCTGCAGCAGCTGCAGGGTGACCGGGTGCACCACATGGTGACACAGCAGCCCGCTGGCTGGGCGGGCTGCAGCTCGCTGGGCGCATCGCAGCAGTCGTCACAGACGGTGGTGCAGCCCCCGGCCTGGGCGGCAACGCAGGCCTGTGCAGCACCATGCCTGCCGGCACCAGCAACAGAGGCGGCAGCACCGGCATCAGTGGCGGCAGCGGTGGCAGCTGGGTGCAGGCCAGCGGCAGCCGCACCAGCACCGGCTGCCCCCGGCCCCCAGCGCCAGCACAGCTTTGCATTCGTGTGCGCCCACCTGGACCCGGGCAGCAGCCTGCAGCCTGAGCCTGCAGTGGCTGCAAACCCCGTCCCGCAGCCGGCCCCTGCATCGGCGGCATTGATGGGGCAGCCTGCAACTTGCAGAGGGGGCGCCGCAGCGGCTGTGCCCGCCGCCAAGCAGCGCAAGCGTCAGCGGCCGGCTGGCGTCAAGCCCCCGGCAGCAGCGCAGCAGCAGCGCCGCAAGATCGCACCCACTCAGCCAGCATCGCTGCAAGAGCAGCAGCAGCAGTCGGGGTCGTCTGGCGATGAGGTGGATGTGCCCCTGACACGCCGGCGCAGCAGCCGGCTGCAGCTGCCGCCCTCGCAGCAGCTGGGCAGCGTGACCACGTCAGCGCCTGCGCCAGCCGCCACTCGCGAGCCACAGGCACGCGCCTGCGATGTGTTTGACCCCAGGGGCCTGGTAGGCAGCAGCGACAGCGAGTGGAGCTGCTCAGGAAGCGAGGGTGGGGATGATGAGCCCACCCCACGCAAGCCCAGGGCAGCAGGGGTTGCCAGGGCGCCAGCTTCGGAGCGGGCGCCCGCAGGCGCAGAGGCCAGCAGCGTCGCAGCAGCCAAGCCTGCGCGTGCACCCAGGAAGAAGCGAGTGGCTGCGGCAGGGGGCGGCAAGGCAGCCCGTGGCTCTGCCGCTGGTAATGCTGCCAGCGGGGTGGGTGGTGGCGATGCCGGTGGAGCAGGCGGCGGCGGCGCGGGGGGTGCCAGCAACACCAAGAAGCCTGACGCCAGCAAGAAGCGTGGCGCAGGCGCCGTCCGCAACAACTTCAGGAAGTTCAAAGGTGCGCCATCGGGGGAAGGGGGCTTGGAGGCTGCTGCGCAGGCGGCCTTGCTGTGGCTGCCCAGGCATGGGCAGCGCTGACTGGCACGCGGCGCCCGGGCGGGTGTGCACCTCAGCTTGCCCTTGCAACCCCGTGCACGCCCCCCCCCCCGACACCTTGCCCTGGTGCAGGTGGTCCCACCAGCAGCTTCCACAGCAGCTTCAAGTTCACCAGCAAGGTGATCGAGCAGGCCCTGCTCCCGCCCTGCCAGCGTCTGCCAGCTACAGCGGCAGCATGGGGCGACGCCAGCTGCGACAGGCTGCAGCACCCTTGCCACAGCGCTGCCGGCCGCCTTCCTGCTGCACACCCAGCTGCGCGCCTGCGGCCTGACCAGTCGGCAGCATGTCCCCTGGCACCTGCAGGCAGCAGCCCTGGGGGGCAAGGCCTTCAAGAAGCGGCTGGCCAACGGTCGCGTGGTGCTCACGCGTGGCAAGCCCCCCACCATGGCTGGCCAGGTGAGGAGTGCGCCCTGCCTGGACTGCAGCGCCGCTTCCCGACCCACCCACCCTCCCAGCCCCCAGTCCCTCCTCCAGGCAGTGCGACTGCAAGGCACCGTCTGGCGTCTGCCCACCGGCACTGCCACCACCGCCTGCCTGCAGGGGGCCGAGTTTGCGGATGGCTTCCAGCCCAGCAGGGGGCGCTGCTTCCGCTGCGGGCAGGCAGGTCACTGGGCCTCCGACTGCCCTCTGGCAGAGCAGCAGAGGCAGGCCATGGCAGAGGCCGTGGCGCAGGTGCGTGTGCTGTGTCAGCATGGCCGCCAGAGCGCAAAAGGGTTGTGGGCAGAGCAGGGCTGCAGCGTGGGCCAGCAACTCCGCCCCAGCAACTCAGCTGTTGCTGCCAGCCGCATGCTTCTTTGTGCAGCCTGTGCCTGCTGCACACATGACCAGGCACATGCACATACGCGGGCGCACCGGGGCACGGGCACTGCCAACCACTCACTGCTGCACCTGCTGTGCTTCCGCTGCTCCGCCTTTCAGGGCTGTGTGGCTGGCTGGGAGGACGAGGATCACCCGGCCGCGCAGCAGCAGCAGCCTGGGGATGACACCGCACGCGCCGGCAGCAGCGGCGCGGCTGCGGCTGCTGCTCAGGCAGGGGAGGGCGGCGCGCCAGCGCCCACGCGTCCCGTGGCCAGCCGCAGCACTGCCAGCGTGGCCCGCTTCCGCGCCTTTGAGCCGGTGCGGCATACGGCTATGAGCATTCAGCAGCTGAAGAAGCTGCTGCTGATTGAGTCGCCGCCCGCGGCCGCAAGCCCCGCAGCAGCGCTTGACGGGGAGGCCCCACCCTCCGCCATGGAGTGTGATGAGCCAGCACCCGCCGCCACTGCTGGGCCTGCTGCCCAGCCGGCAGCAGACGCGGCCGCGGAGCCAGCCACAACTTCTGACCGTGCCCTGGCCCTGCCTGACCCAGCCAGCCTGTCAGACAAGCAGCTCACCTCGCTGCTGCATGGCGTCTGGGGGCACAAGGTGGGCGCCGCAGCCAGGGCCAGCTTGTCTTGTGCGTGCATGTGGCAGTCACCCCACCCCTCCTGGCTCCTGCACACCCCCAAAGGCACAAGCACTGCTCATTCTTGAACTCCAAGGGTGTTCCTGCCTGTCCAACCCGCCCCGCCGCGTTGTTCACCCGCGTGCTGCCAGGGCTTCCGCTGCCACCAGCTGGAGGTCATCCGCAGTGTGCTGGCGGGGCAGAGCCGGCTGGCCGTGCTGCCCACCGGCACCGGCAAGAGCATGTGCTACCAGCTGCCCAGCCTGCTGCTGCCAGGTGGGCGCCCCACCTGCCCTGACCCACCGCTGCGTGCGCCAGCGGAAGCACTGCAGCCACTAAGGGCAGCCGTGTCGGGGGGTGCCAGCTGGCATCGCGTGACGCCGGCAGCAGCAGCACACAGCCTGCCCCTGGCCACTCACAACAGCCCCCCTGCCGCCCCCCCCCACCCACTCTTTCCTGTCCCATGTGCGCGTGCAGGCCTGGTGGTGGTGGTGTCGCCGCTGCTGGCACTGATGCGCGACCAGCTGCAGCGCCTGCCCCCCGGGGTGACGGGCGCCATGCTGCAGGGCACCATGACGCGCGCAGAGGTGGAGGGCGTGCTGCAGGTGGGCGTCATGCCTGGCGGCTGGGGCGCTGGGTGTGCGCAGCTGCCCCCTCCCATCCTCAAAAACTGTCTGGACTGACGGTTCGGGTCAGAGCACATGCACATGAGCGGGCGTGGCACAGACCGCGCCCTCGCTGCAGGGTTGACGGCGGCGCACTTTGGGGGTGGTGGCGGCTCACCGCGCGGCGCCTTGTCACGCCTGCAGGACGCCCAGGCTGGCCGGCTGTCGCTGCTGTACGTGGCCCCGGAGAAGCTGGCTGCCGGGCCGGTGTTGGAAGCGCTGCGCCGCCTGTCCCCGCTGCCCCTGGTGTGCGTGGACGAGGCGCACTGCGTGGCCGAGTGGGGCCACTCCTTCCGCCCCGCCTACTTCAGGTGCGCCCGGGCGCGGAGACAGGGGGAGGGCACCGGCGGGGTGTCTGACCCTTTCCAGCCCCCCTGTCCAGCCTCCTGGCACCATCCCACATCTAGCTGTTGCCACCGGTGTGGCCACGCCAGACCACAGACAACGCCTGACCCCAGAAAATGTCCCCCTGCCCCAACAGCCGCCAGCACCACACACCCTCCGCAGCATGCACCATGCGCTTCCCTTGCGCCCACACACGCCACGCCCCTCTTTGCAGGCTGGGGCACCTGCTGCGTGAGGTGCTGCGCCCGCGCTGTGTGCTGGCGCTGACGGCCACCGCCACCCTCACCGCCCAAGCCTGCATCTGCAAGGTGGGTGGCAGGCAGGGGGGGCTGCAGCGCCTACCAGGCAGCCCTCTACCGGCAGCATCATGGCGGCGCAGGTGGTTGGCAGGCAGCATGGTGCTGTTTCAGCCCGCTGCTGGCGTGGTCAACACCAGCCGAAGCCTAGGTGCAGGTGGGTCCTGGGTGCCTGCTGTTGCTGACCTGGCTGACACCACTGGTGGTGGGCGCGGTGCAGGTGCTGGGCATTCCGGGCGGCGATGCAGTGGTGAGGGAGCCCCCCCTGCGGGACAACCTGCGCCTGCGGGTGATGCACGTCAACGGTGGCAGCGCCGGCGGCGCCATCAGCGCTCAAGTGGTGGGCCTGCTGACCACAGGTGGGGGGCCGGCAGCGGGCAGCGGCTTGACCTGCCAGCGGCGCAAACCAGCAGTGTGCAGTGCAGCCTGCTGCCAACCCACGCCGCCCCCTCAGCAGCTGCAGACATCCGCGCCACTGCAGCAGCCCTCCCGAATACCCCGCCCCCGTGCGCAGGTGCCCTGAAGGACGTGTCTGTGGTGGTGTACACGGGGTTCAAGGCATCCGCAGACGCGCTGGCGTCGGCCCTGGTGCTGGCGGGCGTCAGCGCAGCCGCCTACCACGCCGGCAAGAGGCAGGAGCTCCGCCAGTTCATCCAGGCAAGCCTGCTGGCGTGCCTGGCACGGGGTGGGGGCCTGCTGCACAGGCATCCAAGCGGCACCGCGCTTGCCGCATGCGGCACGGCAGCACGTGCGGGCGGGGCAGGTGGTGTGGGCGGGCAGCAGTGGCGCCTGCAGCTCACCCCACATAACACCAGCACCTGAGGCACCCTCCACAAGCGCCGGCTGGGTCCCTGCGCTCACACCCTGCCCATGCGTGCGACTGTGTGCAGGGCCAGTTCCTGGAGGACAAAGTCAGGGTGGTGGTGGCCACGGTGGGTGGGCTGGGTGACCCCCTCTCACCAGCCCACTGCCCGACTCGGCGGTGCAACTGCGGCTCCCTCTCAGCGCACCCCCACCCCCACCCTGCTGACCCCATGCCGGCGGCCGTACTGCGCAGGTGGCGTTTGGCATGGGCATCGACAAGCCAGACCTGGGCGCCGTGCTGCACACGTGCATGCCACACAGGTGAGGCACGCTGCTGCCCCTGCCGCAGCCTCGCCACACCTGGCTGTCACCTCCCCGGCCAGAGAGACGGCACGCTTGCCAACCCACCACTGCCCCTGCTCCTCTGTTGTCCCTCCTGCCCCTCATGCCTGCTCCCCCCCCCCCCCCTTCGCAGCCTGGAGGAGTATGTGCAGCAGGTGGGGCGCGCCGGGCGCGACGGCCGCCTGGCCGACTGCTGGCTGTGGCTGGACGATGCCGACTACCTGCGCCTGCGCGCCCTGGCACACAGCACCACCGTGGAGGCGGGCGCGGTGCGGCGCCTGCTGGACAGGCTGCTGGGGCCGGGGCCGGACGGTGGCTGGCTGGAGCACAGGTGGGTGGGTGGGTGGGTTCGGGGTGGCCGGCCGCATGGCTGTGCGCGGGCATGCAAGCGCTCGTCAGCTGCCGCGTGCAGCTGCCCCTGCTGGGCTGTGCTGGGCATGGCTGCCAGGCCAGGGCGCGCGTGCTGCCTGCCCCCGCCCGCCCCGGGAGCATCTGAGGGCCGCTGCCGCGTTTCGTCGTCGCAGGGTTGCCCCCCTGGAGGCGCTGTGCTCCGAGCTGGACATGTGCGAGGAGGTGGTGGAGGCGGCGGCCAGCTTCCTGCAGGCCGAGCAGCCGCCACTGCTGCATGTGGGGCAGCAGGTGGCCGCCCGCGTGGACGTGCGCTTCCACAGGTACGCGGCGGGGGAGGGGGGGCACACACCAAGCGTTGGCTGCACCTGACTGCTGCCGCTGGCGTTGGCGCTGCAAGCGTTCTGTGGGGAATGCCTGCTGACGATCCGGGCCCAGCGGCTGCTGCAGGTCCCAGCAGCACGAGCTGGCGCAGCAGTGGCCGGTGTGTGCTGCCTTGCTGGCATGCAAGGTGCGTTGGGCTGCGGGGTGCTGTCGCCGCTCTGCCACTGCGGATGTACTGGAGGACTTGCACGTGCCTGACTGGGCGCCCAGCACCACCTCTCCTGCAAGTGCCTCTTGCACGCATGCAGCCGCTCGGCATGTGGGCACGCTGCCCCACGCCAGCTGCGGCAGGACATTGATTGTCAAGCTCCCGCCCCTTGCTCGCTGCAGCTGCGCGCCTATGGTGGCAACTACAAGGCGCCCATGGCAGACCTTGTGGCTGCTGCGCAGCTGCCCCCCTCAGAGCTGCTGGCGCAGCTGGGGCAGCTGGCGGGCGCCCATCAGATCGGCTTCGACCTGGCAAAGTGGGGTGCAACCCGCTTGCTGCCAGTGCCCCCGCCGCCTGCCCACGCCCGCATACACCTGCCTGACCACAGCAGCCACCAGCCGCTGGCGAGTGATCTGGCCACCATGCGCCATCATGGCTCACGCTCCCCCTGTTGTGGTTTGGTGGCGTGGCTGCAGGCAGCGCGCGCTGGCGTGGCGCGCCCTGCGGCAGCCGGACCAGCCGGAGGGCAGCGACGGCCTGGACGCGCTCGCAGCCACGCTGCTGCACCGCTTGGACAAGGTGTGTGGCGCAGCCAGCCCAGGGGAGGGGGTTTGGGAAGGATGCGGGTTGAGGCGCAAAGCCTTGGGCTTGGCGGGATGCCCGCGTGTTGCAAGGGGGTCGGCGCGGCCCTGCAATCGCTGTCGGCACGCTGCGATGCTTGCGCTGCTCCGCCCGCTGCGTCTCGCCAGTCAGGTGTGAGTCAAGGGCGTGCCTGGGCTGGGTGGGGTGGCGCGCAGGTGGTGTCCTCTGGCGTGGGGCGTCTGGACGAGACCTACCGCACCCTGTCCGGCGCGGCCATGCACGTGGGCTGCGGCAGCGACGAGGCGCAGATGCGCCACCTCCGCTGCGCCATCAACGCCTACTTTGACAGCACGCACGACCCCTACGACCAGGACCTGGCGCAGCAGCAGCAGCAGCAGCAGCAGCAGCAGCAGCAGCAGCAGCAGCAGCAGCAGCAGCAGCAGCAGCAGCAGCAGCAGCAGCAGCAGCAGCAGCAGCAGCAGCAGCAGCAGCCCCAGGGGCCCGCAGCGCAGCAGCTGGCGGCGCCGCGGCAGTGGTCATGGGCGGTGGACGAGGACGATGAGGCACGCACCAGCCCGGTGCAGAGGCCGGAGCTGGACAGCCTGTGCCGGCAGATGCGCGCCCTGCTGCACAGCGAGGGCGACCGCGTGCGCAGCTGCGGCCTGGGGCCTCTGGCGATGGCGCGCATCCTGGCGGGGCTGAGCAGCCCAGCGCTGCCGGCGGACGCCTGGCGGCGCTGCAGCCAGTGGGGTCGCTGCAAAGCAGTCGACTTCAGCCTGCTGGTGGCCGCCGCACAGGCGGAGCTGGCAGACTTCAACGAGCGCGAGCATCAGGCGCCGCAAGGCGCCTGAGCGGCCCTCGGGGGGGGGGGGGGCCGGGGGGGGCGCCCCCCACCCCCCCCCCCCCCCCCCCCGCCCCCCCCGGGGCCGGGGGGGCCCGGGGGGGGGGGGGGGGCCGGGGGGGCGCTCCCGCCTGCAGCGCCCTGGCCCGCCTGCTGGGCCAGTGGGGCCGGGATGGCCGGCGCGGTGCCCCGCGCCTGAGACGTCATGTGCAACAGAGCGTGGACCTGGTGCCAACACTGCCGCACAGTAACTGGCAGAGGCCCCAGCAGCTGAGGGAGGCCGGTTCCCCGCTCTGCCTTTGACGCCTGGTGCCAGGGGCCCACCCGCGGCCCGCCCCTACAAGCCTCTGCCCAGGCGGGGTCAACGGTCAACGCCCATGCCCGACTGCGGCACCAGCGAGCCCAATAGCCTGGCCCGGTTGCAAAGCAACCTGTGCCGGCTCGGGCGAGGGATCGGCACCACGCCCAGATCACCGACCCACCCCCGCGCCCCCGGGGGCCCCTGCCCCCGCAGGAGCCCTGAACGCAAGTCGGGCATGTCAGCCATGCCGGTCATGCGCACGCCCGGGGCCGCCCACGCGCCAGCAGCTGCCGGGCGGGGGAACCTTCCTGCCCCCTCGCCAGCACAAGAGCTGCCCGCGGGCGGGCCGTCCGCTTACCTCGACCCTGTGACCCATCTCCCAGGTACATAGACGACCTCTAGGGGTCCGCATCATGCCCCTGTCGTGCCTGATTCCCTCCCTGCGCGCCCCGCCCGCCCGCTTCCCGCTCTGCGGGCCGTGCACGGCCCATCAGCCGCTCCAGCGCCTGCGATCACTGCACCGACATGCGGCACGCGGCTGCTGCAGCCACGCAGCCCGCCCTGCCCGTTTTTGGTTGTTGACACGCCCCGCCCTCGCGCTGCAGGCCGCCCAGCCCCCCCTTCTTCTGCCTTCAAGCAAGCAGGTGAGGGATGCGGCTGTGATCAGGCTGCCCGGCAGCGGCCGCGTCAGCCCCCACCCCCGGGGCGCGCCTGCCCGGTCGCCCGCGCAGCTGGCCGGCCCCGACAGGCGCCTGTGCGGATTGCCGCAACCGCGATCAGCGCCTGCAGGCCGGTGCAGCCCGCGATCGGCGCCGGGCAGGGGCAGCGGGTTGGGTGTGGCGCCCTGCCGCGCCCCTGGCGCCCCGCCCAGCCGGCCAGGGACTTGCACACGCGCACTGCACGGGCTGCGAGGCCCTGCCCGGGCGCGCAGGGGCGTTTGACCAGGCTGACCGCCCAAACACAGGGGGGCGGCGGGAGATTGCGTGCCAACAACGCGGCGCCCTCACCACGCTCCCGCCCCCCCGCTGCTGCTGCGCCCGCAGGCAACCATGCCCAAGGCAGCAGCCAAGAAGGAGAAGCCGGTGAAGAAGGAGAAGAAGGTGCGGGCTGGATGCCGTGATGGCTGGGCGCCGCAGCGCCCGCCCGCGCGCCCGCCCAACGCAGGCCTTTGCTGTGGCGCCAGCTGGCGTCATCCGCGCACCCACCCGTGTGTGCCCCGGCCCCCCCCCCCCCCGCCCTGCAGGTCAAGGACCCCAACGCCCCCAAGAAGGTGGGCGAGCTGCGGCCGCCCAGGCTACGCCATCCCCCCAGCGCCCAGCCCTGCTGGGGTGCTGGCCATGCGCTGCGCACGCTGCCTTGCCAGCAGTGGGTGCACCCCCCCCCCCCTCTCTCAGCAGTCTTTGACTTGAGCGTGCTGCCTCCTCCCTCCTTGCCCTGCAGGCGCTGTCCAGCTACATGTTCTTCACATCGGTGCGTGCTGCTGCTCGCATGCGTGCATGCATGCCACCGAGGGGAGCGAGTCGCGTGACAGCATGCCCCGCGCCCTGCCCGCCCTGCCCCTTACCAGGCAGCCAGGATGCATGGACGCTGATGCTGGGGTGCGATTGCCCATGCCCGCAGGACGCACGTCCCAAGATCAAGGCCGCCCACGCTGACTGGGGCCTTGGCGAGATCGGCAAGGAGATGGGTGAGTGCGCAGGCTTGGGCGCCCCTGCACGGACCGCTGGCTGCTTCGGTGCGCCCGCGACGGTCCCCTGCTGGGATCAGATGAGATGAGGAGGAGGGACTCCATGCCCGTCGCCGCCATGCCCGCCGCCCACACCCTGCAGGCGCCCAGTGGGGCAAGCTCAGCGACAAGGAGAAGGAGCCTTACGTGAAGAAGGCTGAGGCGGACAAGAAGAGGTGCGCTGCGTGCCGGCAACCCGCAGAAAGCACAAGAGGGGGGTTTCGGGGGGGGGGGGGGGCACTGCTGGGGGGCACTGCCAGGCTGGTCGTGCGTGCATCGCTCCTCAACGTGCGCACCCCCGCCTGCGCCATGCAGGTACGAGAAGGAGATGGAGAAGTACAACAAGGGCAAGTGAAGTTGGACTGAGGAATCTGCTTCTGGCGATAGGGTCCCAGGCAGCGTGACCGCCTGACTAGGACGCCAGCGAGTCTGCTGGCTCACCTGCACATGCATGATGCACTGACTCAGGCTGGCAAGCAGCGCCTGCCGTGCTTGCGGCGGGGTGTGCCGCCGCATGCATGTCAGTGGTTGGACTGACCCGGGTGCATGTGTGGGGTGCTGGTTGGTCGCCGGCATGCTGTGCCCCAGCCCATCAGCGCACTTCAACCGATTGCCGACCCTTAACCCTGACCAGTCTGGCATCAATCATTCACGTGTAATCCGTGTTCTCCGACCTGTCTGCGATGATGCGCCTCGTCTGGCATCGTTACAGCGGCCCTGCGTCGCCCGTGTTGCCGGCCCAGCTGATGCAGGCCCCAAGCATGCCGATGCTGGGTTTGGCAGCATCCGCGACCCCGCTGCTGGCGCTGCCTCGCCTGCGCTTGCTTCCCGCGGTGGGCAGCTGCTGCACGCGGGCGAGCTGCTGAGATGCCTCTTGCTGCCGCATCATGGTCACCACCGGCGCAGCCATGTCGCCACCCTGGTATGCAATGCCAAAGGAGGGTGATGTGTGCAGTGCACAGAACTCCACGGTGTGTGAGGGCGGGTGCTGCAAGTCGCCGACCTCGCCTTCAGCATCCCCAGCCATGAGCTGCTGCTGGCTGCTTGGGCTGCCCCCTCCGCCCGAGCTTCCTGCCGCCTGCTGCGCCCTGCCCCCTCCCGTCCTGCTGGTGTGCACGCGGGCCACGATGAGGCCGGCATCCCATGGGGGCGGCCCTGCCAGCAGTGTGTCCTCCAGCAGGCGGCTGCACGCCTCATCCACGCAGCTGGCAGCACTGGCTGCACCCTGCAGCGCTGTGGCAGCTGCTTTGGCCAGCCCTGCCTGCATGATGGCCTCCCCCACGCCCGATATGCTGGCAGCCACGCCTGCAGCAGTGCAGTCATGGCGCCACCCCTCAGCGCCCAGGCACGCCGCTGACCGGCAGCAGTCACAGGCGCGCGCACATTCAACAGCCAGGCACGGTGCAGGCGGTGGGTGCTGTGCAGCAGCCTGCACGCTGGTGGATCCGCGGGAGGCACGCACCCGGCTGGCAGTCTGTGGCGTCCGCTGCCCAGCAGCCGCAGCCATGCACCGCCGCCTCGCCCACCCGCCCCTCCAGCTTCATGGCCAGGCCGCCCGAAGACACGCCTGCAGCCGTGCGGCCCTGCAGCCAGGCACAGTGCCGGCCATGCCATGTCTGGCCGGGTGCTGCAGCCGCCAGGCCGGCCGCTGGTGCTGGAATCAGGGGCGCGCACTGCCAGGGGGGCGCAGTGTGCAGGAAGCAGCGCACGCCCTCAGGAGTGCCCGCGAACAGCGCGGCCGGCTGCGGCTGCCCACCTGGGCGTCCACCACCACCGCTCCTACAGTGTCAGCCACCTCTGCTAATCGATGACGCTGCTGCTGATGGACAGCCGCTGCATCCTCGCTCTGGCTCACAGCTGCGGTGCCTGCCTGCTGCAGCATTGCATGGTAGCGATGCCAGGCGGCCGCGGCCTCCGGGCTGACCAGCATGGCGGCAGCAGCCTGCGGGTGTGGCGTGCATCAGGCAGGTGCCTGTCTGTGGCGGAGAACAGGCACATCAGGCCAGCCACAGCACCCACGCTGCAGAGAGGAAGCGCTCCAAATGGGGGGGCTGCGAGGCTGGCTGGCTGGGCGGGGTGCTGGGTGCTGTGTCGCTGGGTGCCATCCCGCCACAGCAGCTGGGTCCGCACCTGCAGGTCGTCTGCTGTATGCAGGCCTTGCTGCTTGGCCCATCTCCAGGCGCCTGTCCCCGCCAGGAACCTGCATCCATCACCCATGGGCCCGCCATTGGTTCTGCCGCCGGCACCTGTCTGGTGCCTGGATGGCTGCTGGGCAACAACCCGTGCGGCGGGTGGGCGCAGAGGGGCCGGCCACAGACATGGCGCACACGCCTGGCAGCGTCAGCACGCTGCACTCACAGTGGGGGCACCAGGCCACAAGGCAGTGGCTGCTCACTGCACTCCGCCAGCCTGGCGGCCGCTGCAATGGGGTTGGCGATGCCTGCAGTGTGCAGAGAGGACGACCACGCGTGCACGGGTCACCCACGCGTGCCCAGTAGACGGCGGCAAGCCAGCGCCCAGCCCCCACTGCCAGGCTGTCACGCACCGGGCGCGGCTCCCACAGCCCCAAACACTGGTCGGCTGCTGAGGGTTCCGCTGCCCGCCATGATGGAGGCATCGCATTCCACGCCGCCCGGCTGGGGCTGCGAGGTGGCTGGGTGCGGGTCCCCCCCGCGCGTCAGGTTGCTGCCGTAGCCCGCGTTGGTCAGCGGGCAATCCTGCAGCACACGGAGCATGCTGTAGACCCTCAGCACCGTCGCAGCATCAGCCGCCCAGGTGCAGCAGGCGGCGCGTCGCGGGGCTGCGCACCTCCAGCACCCGGATTGCAGCCACGACCGCCTGGCTGGCTGCGCCGCCGCGCCGCAGCGCATCTCGTGCCGCTGCGACCGCCTGGCGCATGGTCTGCTGGTAGCCTGCGTCCTTGGCGGTCGAGTGGTATCCCGCGCCCACATGCACCGCCACAAACGAGGCCGGCACGGCGTTTTCCATCCAATCTGCAATTCAATCTGATCTGAGGTGGGGATGCGGGATACCCATCAATGCTGAATGCTTCACAGATGCAGGGCTGTATCACAGCACGCTGCCTGGTGCCTGGTGACTCGCCGCATTTGACCGGCAGCTTCCCGTCCTGACTGGCACCCCACTCGCGTGCGGGCGGGCCCCCGTCGTTGGTGTCCAGCACCCCCCGATAAGAGGTCAAGCGGCCGTGGCCCATCGTTCAGGCAGGCAGCCATGCGCCGGAAAAAGCACAAACACACCCGCAAGTCGGTTGCCTTCTACAAGGTCCACTACGGGTTCAAAGAGCCATTCAAGGTATGGTGTGCCCGCGTCTGCCGGCCAGGTGCCGGCCTGGCCGTCGCGCCGACACAAATTGGGGCGCGCGTGTGCATGGGGTGCGATCCCTGCAGGTCCTGCTGGACGGCAACTTCCTGCACGCCACCCTGGAGGCCAAGTGAGTAACCGGCCTCGCGCGCATGGCCGCACTGACTCCTGTTGCTGCGCTGCCATGGGCTGGCGAGCCAGGGTGCCCATGCTGCCTGCGCGCCGCGCGCGCGCTGCCCCCGCAGCCTGTCCCGCCTGGACGACCACCTGCCCACCCTGCTGGGCGGCCCCACCAAGCTGTACACCACACGCTGCGTCATGAGCGAGCTCAAGCAGCTGGGCGCCGACACCGCCAAGACGGCGCAGGCTGCGCGCAGCTACGCACTGCACAAGTGCGGGCACGACGGCAAGCCCCTGCCCGCGGCGGACTGCCTGCTGCAGCAGCTGGGCAGCGGCAATGGCGAGCACTGGTGGATTGCAAGCCAGGTGGGGGGCGGCTGGCAGCTGGCGGCTGGCTCCTCCTGTCCTGTCTGCATGGGCAGAGGCTGCCGGCCTGCAGCGGCAGCGTGCTGGCCGTCCCTGCACCCGGGGTTGCCAGGCCCCTGGCGCCCGCCGGCCCCCGCCCGCCCGCAGGACAGGGCGCTGCAAGGCCAGCTGGCGGCCATCCCAGGGGCACCCCACATCTTCGCCTCCGTCAACGGACTGCACCTGGCAGACCCGCCCGAGCGGGCCCGGGCGCGCGCAGCCAAGCAGGAGGCCGCCAGCCTGGCGGTGCCCCAGCACGAGCTGGCCACCGCCGCCCTGCGCGACCTGCCCCAGCTGCAGCCGCGGGACGACAGCCTCAAAAAGTTCAGGTGAGCCCAGCACCGGGCTGGCCTCCGCCCTGCGCGCGCTCTGGGTTTGCGCCGTCGCCGTGTGAGGGGGTTGGGTGCATCTAGGGGTGTTTGTGGTGACCCCCCCCCCCCCCACCCCACCCCCATGCCGCCCGCCCGGGTGCTGTGCGCCGTGCGCAGGAGGAAGAAGGCCAAGGGCCCCAACCCGCTGGCGGTGAAGAAGAAGAAGGCGAGGGGAGGGCCGGCGCATGCAGCAGCGGATGAGGCAGGGGGCAAGAAGAAGCGGCGGCGGCGGAAGCTGAAGGGCGAGGCGGCGGGGGATGACTGACTTTCGCGGCTCACGCGGCAGGGTGGGGACTTGTATCCATGCAAACCACATGGCGTTTGTACAGGGACAATTACATAGGGTGTAGCGCCTGTGTCTCAAGGGGCAAAAGTGTGGGTGACGTGTGAAGGTGTTGCTGTGCCCAGCAGAGCACGGGCGATGTGAGTGTTGAGTGTGCGGCTGCCGTCAGCCCTGCGTGCCCGCAGCGCCCCCCGCTTTGCCAGCCGCCGCCCGCCGCCGCTGCACGCGCTGCCGCTTGGCCTGGCTCTGCTTGGCCACGCTCTGCCTCAGGCGCTGCAGGCGCTGGAACTCGTCCAGCAGGCGCTGCTGCTGGGCCAGGTCCACGTCGCACAGCGACTCCAGGCCGGCCTCGCGCTGCGCCCCCACCGCCTCCACGGCTGCTGCACTGCCGCCCGTGTCGGGCTGGCCTGAGGGCGGGCGCGCCCCGGATGGTGGCGCCATGTCCACCTCGCCACCAGCCGCAGAGGAGGTGCCGCTGTGAGCTTGCTGGTGCTGGCGGCTGGTGCGGTCTGGGGCGGCAGCAGCCGACAGGTCCTCGGCAGCTGCTGCAACAATTGCAGAGGCCGCAACTCCGCGCTCGCCTGCCCCAGCTCCGGAGGCAGAGAAGAAGTAGTCGATGCGGCTGCGGTCGCCGCGCAGGTCCATCAGGCCAGCAAACCTGCAGGCGCAGGCGCCAGTGGGCAGCACTGGCACTGGGCGGGTGTGCCCTGAGCACGGAGGCATGTGAGCAGGGCCGCCATGGCGGTCCCTCTGCCCACCTGTCAACCAGGGCGCGTGACTGGGCGGGCGTGGCGGCGTTGACGGTGGGGATCAGGCGCCGCGGGCGCAGCGTGGCCACACAGTCGCGCAGCTCCGACCAGGAGGAGTGCTCACTGCAGCAGCAGCCGCACAGCAGGCAGTGGCACGCATGTGCGTGGCATGAGCCGCCCAGCTGCGGTCTGTGCTCTCGCTTGAATCAATGCAGGCAGTTGCCTCCCGCCCGCAACACCAGCACGACATGTTCCAGGAGCCGAGGAGGCAACGGGTGGTGCCCCCCGCCGACCACCACCACCACCACCACCATGCGCACACCCACCTGTAGGGCACCGACAGGATGGCTGTGCGTCCCTGGCGCCAGACGCGCGGCTGCCCGCCCCGGCCGCGTGAGTACGTCCAGCCGGTCGGCCGGACCCCCAGCGCAGCCTCCCAGCAGCTGCCCTCCAGCTGCTTCTCCAGCACCTCGTGGGTGAGCCCGGAGGCAGCCACGTGCAGCTGCGCCTGCTGGGGGTCGTCGGTCAGCAGGGCCGCCTGGGCGGGCGGCAGGCCCAGCAGGCGCAACAGGCGCAGCTTCGCAGCAGGCGCCCACACCTGCAGCACGCACCGTCAGGAGCGGGTGTGGCCCGGCCGACCCCTGCGAAGCGCGGTGCCACCTTCGACCGGCCGCCGCCCTTGCGTGTGGCATGTCAGGCAGCTGCGCATGCCATCGTGCCCAGCCGCCTGGCTCCTGGAGCACCTGCCCGGGCGCATGTGAGGCAGGGCCAGCGCTCGCCGCCGCCCCGCCCCCACCTTGAGCCCCAGCGCCTGTGCCGCGCCCATGTAGGCGCGCTCCTTGCCAATGTGGTAGGAGCCCACCACCAGCAGCGTGCGCGGCTGCGCGGCCAGCTCCTGCCGCATGACCTGTGCCGGGGGCTGGGAGTCAGCGCCGGGTGGGCAGTGGGCAGGAGCAGAGGGAGCGGCAGCAGCCACAGCTGCCAGGGCACCCTCCCGCAAGAGCATCCCCGAACGCACCTGGACCATGGTGTCGATGGCCTGCTGCTGGGGTGGGAAGTCCCAGCGCGGCGCTGCGTACGTGCAGTCCAGCATGAGGCAGTCCAGGCGGCCGGCCAGGGGGGCCAGGGCGGGCAGGCGCGCCATCCAGGGCTGCCAACGGAAGTCACCGGTGTGCAGAATCGATTCGGGCATGCCGCCCCCCGGCTGCGGCAGCTCGAACAGCAGCTGCACCGCACCGGGGCAGTGGTTGGCGTCCAGCGCCGTCACGCCCACGCCCTGCACCACCACCCGCTGGCCCAGGGGCAGGGCCACCACCACGCCCTCGTCCGCCTTCAGGCCGTAGTCAGCCACCAGAAGGGCCGCGGTGAGGGGGCTGCAGTAGATGGGCGCCGCCCGCTGCCAGCGCCGCGGCAGGCCGCACGTGTGGTCGCTGTGCATGTGGGTCAGGAAGTAGGCGGTGCAGGCGTCGGACTGGAAGTTGAAGCCGTCCACCAGGAAGCTGGTGCCGGGCACCCACTTGACCGCCTCCACCTGGCTGGCCATACCAGTTGTTGCGCCGGTCAGGGCGCGGCAGCCATGGCTGCTGTCTGCCTGTGCTGGCGGGCAGGGTCACTCCTCCTCTTCCTCAAACTCGCCGTCGCCCTCGGAGGAGGCGGGCTGGTCGTCCGACACCTCTGCGCGACCCCGGCGGGGGGGGGGGGAGAGGGGGGCACGCGGCGTCAGCGAGCCGAGGGCGGAGGGTGCAGATCGGCGTCCATGCTGCCGCACGCGCACCTGACTCCGCCGAGCTCTGCGGCAGGTCGGGCTGCCCGGTCAGCCCCAGGATCGGGGCCGATTCCAGGTAGGTGCGCACCGCAGCGGCCTGCAGGCGCGCCAGGCCGGGGAGCGGGGAAGCGAAGGGTCAACAACAGGCGACAGCCGGCCTCGCCAGTGAGCGGCACGCGCAGTGCCACACCTTGAGCGCCAGCTCCAGCTCCAGCGCGCTGACCAGGGAGGTCTCGGAGGTCTGGCAGCTCTGTTGCAACGTCGCGGGCGCCAGATCGGGGAACAGCATGGTTCCGGGGGGACGGGCAGGCTGTCACAAGCAACCGCGACCGGCGTGGGACTCCTACCTTTGTCCGCGAGCGCCAGCTTCCGCACACGGGCGACCCCTTGCGCCGTCCGATCCCGCAAACGCCCAATTCGCACCTCGCACAGCTTTTCCATCGCCCAGGCCACCATGGCAGAGCCGGCCCCGGCCCCAACGCCAGCTCAGCCGGCCGCGGGGGACGCAGACCCCGTCGCCCTGCGAGAGGATCAAATCCAGAATGCGGTGGCGTTCCTGTCGCATCCCAAGGTGGGCGCCGCGGAGCCTGGCGGTGGTGCATCATCAGCGCGTTCCGGCCCTGGGCCCCGACGCCGCCCCTGACCGCCCGGCATGGCCGGGCAGCGCGCTGGCCAGCCGCTCCGCGTGATGTGCGGGGCCGCAGGTGGGCCGGGTGCGGCCCAGGCCCGGCTTGCATGGACCCCAATCCTCCGCCCCTCGCCCCGCAGGTCCGCAGCTCCACGGATGCCACCAAGCGCTCCTTCCTGGAGCGCAAGGGCCTGACGGGGCCCGAGATCAGCGCCGCCTTTGCGCGCATGCCAGCTGAGGCGCCCACCGCCCCCGCGCCCGCCGCCCCGGCGCCCGCGGCTGCGCAGCCCCCGGCCGCCCTGGCACCCGGGCCGGGCGGCGTCACCAGCGGCGGGCAGCTGGTGACCTACCAGCCGCAGCAGCTCGGCCAGCCCCTGGGGGCGCCCGGGTATGGCCCCCCTGGCCAGGCCATGCTGCCAGTGCAGGCGCTGCAGCCGGAGCAGCAGCCCATCCGCTGGTCACAGGTGCGCCATGGCGCCAGCCCCGCCCCCCCGCCAGCCCAGCGTTGTTGACACACCCCTGGGGCTGCCGGCGGCTGGCTGGGGCGCTGTTGACCATGGGCACGGCCGCCTGCAGCACCAGTGTGTCCAGCCCGACCCGGGCGCGGCCCACCCACCGCCGCCCTCCCCCAACCTGGCTCGCCCGCTCTCCTGGGTGGGGTGCGCAGGTGGTCCTGGGCGCGGGGCTGGTGGCGGCAGCCGCCTATGGGGTGCAGGCCTACGCCGCCCCGCGCGTGCGCTCCTGGTACCAGGCCCTGGTCGACTCGCGGTCGGAGGCGCGCGCGGCCGAGCAGGCGCGCGCGGCCGCCACCGCGCAGGCCCTGCAGTCCCTGGCCAGCAGCCAGGCGGCGCTGCAGGGCGTGGTGGGCGAGCTGGCCGCCGCGGTGCAGGCCATGCAGGGCACGCAGGCCGCCCTGGCGGAGCAGGCCGCCGCGCTGGTCAAGGCGCAGCGCGAGCAGCCGCCCTCGCAGCGCAGCCTCTTCGGCCCCACGGGTGGCGGGTAAGCCTGGGGGAGGGGGGGAGGGGCTGGCGGGGGGGGGGGGGGCGCTGACGAGCCCTGCTGCGTGACCCGCTGGCCCTGCACCTGTACTATGTCGCCACTCGGCCCCAGCAGCTGAAACCGCTGCTGCGTCCTGGGCTGGTGCGTTTGTTTGCGTGTAAGCCGTCTACGACTGCTGCTTCGGTCGGCGCTGCAGACTTGCGCCCCCCTCTCCCCCCTCCCCCTTCGCGCACTGCTGGCGTAAGCGCAGCCGCCCGCCCGCCTGCGCGGCCGCCGCTCACCCCACGCCCCCCGCCCCCGCGCCTCCCCCCCCCCCCCCGGGTGCCTGCTGCGCTGCCCTGCAGGCCGGCCGAGGGCGCCGACCTGGCCGCCCAGATAGCCCAGCTGTCCGCCCAGCTGACCCAGCTGAGCAGCGCCGCCACATCAGCGGCCAGCCGGCCGTCGTCGGCATCACCCCAGCTGGGGGCCAGCAGCACCAGGGCCGGCGGCCTGCAGGGCGGCGGTGCCAGCAGCAGCAGCCACGTGACAGGCGCCGTCCCCCTGTCGCCCTCCAACACGCCCTTCTCCGGCTTTGGTGGCGCAGTCAGCAGCGCAGCAGGTGGGCAGTTGCAGGCCCGCGGTCACCCTGCACGCGTGGTGGGACGGGACACTTGAGGCGGGCGGGCAATGTTGCCGCTGCTGCCGGCCCACGTCGGCTGCCGTTGGTTGCTGCTGCCCCTGACCTGGCGCCTGGCGCGCGCGTGGCTGCAGGCAGCGCCCCGCAGGCGGCGGCGTCCGGTGTGGAGGACGCGCCCAGGCCGCCCGGGTTTGCTGAGATTGCAGACATGGTGGCGCGCGGCATCACGCCACCCAATGTGCGGGTGCGCGGGCGGCTGGCTCTGGTCACAGCAGCACACCATGCCACTGCGGCTGGTGCTGGAGCACGCAGCATGCTCCAAGCAGGCCTGCCTGCCGGGCCGTCCCCACCGCTGTGCCCCCACCAACACCCCGCCCTGGTGCCCTGCAGACCGACATCAACGACCGCCCGCCCGACCCCAGCCGGCCCTTCTCGGCGCCCGCCTTGCAGCTGCGACCCAAGGTCAGAATTAGGGCACTGCTGCCTGGTCCAGCTCAGCCCCGCACCATGCTCTGCCAGCGCCTACCCCTGGCGCAGGCGCAGGCGGCGCCTGCCAGCTGCGCAGCTGCTGACGCCTCCCCCCCCTCCCGGCATGCTTGCTCGCTACTGCAGCCCTGGGAGAGAGGGGCGCCCGCCAGCGGCCCAGCCGACCTTGGCACCCAGGCCCTGGTGGCTGGCCCCAGCCCCGGGTCGGCGCAGGATGTGGCGGTCCCCCCCAAGGCCCTGTCTGAGCCGGCAGGCAGCAGCGGTGCCAGCCCCAGGGCCGCGGCCGGCGCCTCGGTTGCCGCTGCCCCCGCTGGGCCGGCCGCTGGGGCGTCCACGCCCAGCGCTGCTGCATTTGCGGCCGCCGTGGCGGACCGGATGGCGGCGATGGGCGAGGCTGCCCCGCCTGCCAAGGCGCCCGAGCGGTACGACCTGTCGGCGCTGCTGGCGCGCTCGGGCACGGGCGCGGCCAGCGCAGCGGACAGCAGCTGGCGGCCGCCTGCGGTGCCTGCCTCCAGCATCAGCACCAGCTTCACAATGAAGCCCGACCTCTCAGCCAGCAGCCTGATTGGACAGTCAGCGGCCAGCGCACCGCCTGCCCTGCCCGGCGGCGCTGGCGACGGCGGCGAGGCCTCGCCCGCTGGCGCTGGCGCTGCTGGCATGCTGGCTGGGGGTGGCGCGGGCTTGAGTGTGGGTGAGGCGGCAGAGGCGGCAGCCAGCAGCGGGACTGAGGCTGGGCCTGCGGCTGCCGACGATCCGCTGCTGGTGCCTGTGGCGGCTCCCGACGCGGCGGCGGCCGCCATCACCGCGGCGGCGGCGGCTGCCGACCCCGGTGCGCAGGCCCTGGCTGGTGAGGGGGCCCCGGCGGAGGGGGATGCGGGTGGCCAGGCCGCGGCGGCGGCTGAGGCGGTGGAGACGGGGCAGCTGGCCAGCGCTGCGGATGCCGTCGGCGCTGAGCTTGCAGAGGCGGCAGTGTGAGGCTGTCCCTGGGTGCCAGGAGGAGGTGTGCATCCGTTGGGGTTGCGGGGAGGGCAAACAGTTGCAGGTTGTTTCCTCTGGGGTGTGCTGGTGTGGCGAGGCACGCAGTACGACTCGATGTAATCTGGCACCTGATGGCCCCTGGTGCAGTACAGCGAGGGGGCTGGTCGCTTGCAGGCTGCTGGCCACCACGCGCCCGAGGGA
>Ga0315905_10001737_pt1 | contig 23192 bp, 20 predicted proteins | sample LakEriMetagenome_5_FD_203522 | JGI IMG/M metagenome (GOLD analysis project Ga0315905, IMG submission 203522) | Freshwater fungal communities from buoy surface, Lake Erie, Ohio, United States - Buoy 4 MA121 | ecosystem: Environmental > Aquatic > Freshwater > Lake | place: USA: Lake Erie, Ohio...
TTGGGGTCAGAAATTGCGCACGACGGAGATGATGGCCTCGCTCATCGTGGTCGTCCTCCTCGGCGTCGTGTTCACGCAAGCATTATCGTCGCTGGAAGCGCGCGTGGACTCATGGCGCACAGGTCCGGGTCGGGAGCAGGAATGAGCACGCGCGTCGCAATCGTCACAGGGTCGGGGCAAGGCATCGGCGAGGCTATAGCGCTTCGCTTCGCCGCGCAGGGCATGCGTGTCGCTCTCGCTGATCGTAATATGGAGGCGGCGGAGAAAGTCGCCGCGCAAATCCTGCGCGATAAGGGCGAGGCGCTCGCCATCGCCACCGAACTCACGGATTCATCCTCCGTGGACGCCATGGTCGCCCAATGCGTCGCGCGCTTTGGCGCGTGTGACATCCTCGTCAATAACGCCCGCTGGTCCAGCCTTGCGCCCACCCGCGTGCAGGACATTCGGGATGAAGACTGGCGCCGCGCGCTCGACGTGAACGTCACCGGCGCGTTTCACTGCGTGCGCGCCGTGGTTCCGCACATGATTGAGCGCAAATGGGGCCGCATCATCAACCTGTCCTCCGCGACCGTGCGCATGCCGCCCGGCCGTCCCTATGCGCATTACATCACGACCAAGGCCGCGCTGGTCGGCCTCACGCGCTCGCTCGCCCGCGAATTGGGCGAGCACGGGATCACGGTCAACGCTATTCTGCCCGGCTCCGTTGAAACCGGCGTCGAGCGCCCCGGCGGCATAGACCCGGCGGAAAGAGAACGCCGCGTCCGCGCCTCGCAGGCGATACCGCGCATCATGAAGCCGCAGGACATGGCGGGCGCCGCTCTGTTTCTGGCGTCCGAAGACGCCTCCTTCATCACCGGCCAGTCGCTCGCAGTGGACGGCGGATTCAGCTACGGCTGATCCATGGCAGCGTGATGACGAGCGCTTCGCTGCGCTCGGCTGCGCATAGCGCAAGCGTTTCGTCTTTCTCAAGGCGCAGACAGGTCCACGCCTTGTAGGCGCCCACCTGCGAAGTCTCGCCCAAAGCGCCGCTGCCCGACGTAACGAACACCAGCGACATCGCGCCCGCCTCGCCTGCGATGACGCGCGCGCCAGCCTCGATGCGCAGCATGTCGAGCCGCACGCCGCGCTCGGTGAACGCGCCAAGCGCGCGCTGCGCAACCCCCGGCGTTATCTCACGCCACGCGAAAGCCTTCGTGCGCACAAGAACGGCGTCCTCGTATCGTCCATCGGGATAGGCGATGGGACGGCCCATCACATGCTCCCAGATAGCCTCGTAGCTGTCGCGCGATTGCGCCGACCCTTGGCGGATGAAACGCCCGCCCGAAAAGGCGCCCAATTTCTCGAGCTCTTCAGTGCCGCGCCGCAGTTGCGCAGCGCTCATATAGCCAAGGCCGCTGGCGCCGCCGCCCTGAAAGACGAGCGTCACGCGGTCGCCGCCCTGATCGTCCTGCGGGCCGTAGAAAACGCCCTCGGGGAAATAGCCGACGTCGCCCTCCTCCAACGATTTGCCCGGAGCGATCGACGCCGCCCCGCGCACGCAGAAGCGCACCTGATCGAAATTGTGCCTGTGGCGCGGGCTTTTGTACTCGCCTGAGTTTTTCGACAGCACGAGGCGGAAATTGTTGGGGTCGCCTTCCTCGCCCTGAAAGAGGTTCCGAAAGGCAAGCGAGCCTTCACGGTGACGCTCCTGCCGCTCCGACCATGGCAAGTCTTCCGCATGAACGATCTGCATGGATCCTCCCGCTGGCGCGTCGCCAGAACCAGCAGGGCGCATGCCTCGTGCGCCCCGTCGTCGCGATCATAGCGGGCGCGGAAGCCATGGAAAACATATCTCGCGATTTTTCCTCGGAGCCTGTGGCCCTAGGAGCGGAACGCGTAGCGCAGGCTGATGGAGGCGCTAGGGAGGACGACCCGTTCATAGCGCGTGAAGGCGGGGCGATAATCGCTCATCTTCGCGCGCGGCATCCACAGGTAAGCGCCCTGCAGGAAGACCGACGTCTTGTCGCTGAGCGCGTGTTCGACCTGGGCCTTGGCCTGCAGCGCCAGTCCATAGCTGACATTCTCGCTCAGACATTTGCAGCGGGTCTGCGCGGTGAGGCTGGGATGACTCGTCAACCCTAGCCCCGCGCCGCCGAAAACCCAGAAACTCGTATCGCCATATTGCAGCAAGCGCAAGCCGACATTTCCGAGCAGCGCGCCGATCTGCACATTGTCATTGGGGGTGAGCTTCAAGGCGCCAAGGCTCAGCGCCTCACGCGACACCAGACTGCCGCGCGCCTCCGCCTCCACGCGCAAATAGGGATTGCCTTCATCCATCGCGAGCTCGCGGCCGACGACGATGGAGGCGCCGATCGCATCGTCCTCATCGATGGATCCGCGCAGCGTGACCGGCCCGCCAAGAAAAGCCTCGAGCTTGCGCGGCTTGATTTCAGGCGCCCAGTCGAGACCGACCTGCGCGTACCAGGCGGCCTCTCCCGTCACCCTGGACGGTCCGACCGTCCAGGGTGACGGCGAAGGCGAGCGTCGCGATCTCCGGCTCCACGGTCGAACTCACCCTGGCGAGCGCGGTTACGAACGGCCAGTCGGTCTCGGTCGCCTATACCGATCCGAGCGGCGCCAATGATGCGAACGCTGTTCAGGACTCGAGCGGCAATGATGCGGCGAGCCTCGCATCGACAAGCGTCACCAACAATGTCGCGGACACGACGGCGCCGGTGTTCCAGAGCGCAGAGACGAACGCGGATGGAACGAAGGTCATCCTCACCTATAACGAGACGCTCAGCGCGACGACGGCTGCGACGAGCGCTTTCTCCGTCACCGTCGGCGGCTCCGCGCGCTCTGTAAGCAGCGTCGCGGTCTCTGGCTCCACGGTCGAACTGACGTTGTCGAGCGCCGTCACCAACGGGCAATCGGTCACGGTCGCCTATACGGACCCGACCGCAGCCAATAACGCCAACGCCGTGCAGGACTCGAGCGGCAACGATGCGGCGAGCCTGTCCTCCACCAGCGTCACGAACAATGTTCCGGCCATCGCTTTCGTGGAATCGTCCTTCTCCGTCTCGGGCACTTCGATCACGGTCGGCGGCTCCAGCCCCTATCGCGCCTATCTGCACGACCCTGCGGTTGCGCCGGTGAGGAACGATTCGACCACCTATTACACCCAGTCGGGAAACCAGGGCGCGAGCTCGGCCTATACCTACGACAATACGGTCATCAAGGCGGGAGCGAGCGTCATTGAAGCCAGTATGACGATCGTCAACACGAACGACACGTCCAAGAAGACGACCCATCCGGCTCTTGTGTCGCTTGGCACGACCGGAAACGATTCCATCACCGCAAGCCAGCTCGGCATCCTTTATGGTTTCGGCGGCGACGACACGCTCACCGGCTCCACCGGCGCCGATTATATTTTCGGCGGAGACGGCGCGGACACGATTTATGGCGGCGCGGGCTCGGACCAATTGTCAGGCGGCGCGGGTGCGGACACGTTCGTCTTCAACTCGCTCAGCGGATCGGACACGTTCAGCGATTACAATGTGACGGACGACGTCATCCATCTCTCCAAAACGATATTCACGGGGCTTGGCGCTCTGGGCGCATTGTCCGCCGGCGAATTCAGCGCCGGCGCGGGAACGACCTCCGCCTCAGACTCCACGCAGCGGCTCGTTTACGACACGTCCGCCAACAAGCTCTATTATGACGCGGACGGCGTCGGCGGTTCGGCGAGCGTGCTGATCGGAACCTTCAACGCGGTCACTCTCGCGTCAGGCGAATTCTGGATCATCACGTAACGACGCCCGCGCGCGATCGGACGCGAAAAACGTCGCGCAGGCGCGCGGCGCGTTACGGACGATGGCGGGCTAATGGCGGAGACGGAGGGATTCGAACCCTCGATACCCTTGTGGGGTATGCTCATTTAGCAAACGAGTGCCTTCAGCCTCTCGGCCACGTCTCCGCGTCGCGGCGGGCGAACCCGGCGCGCGGGGGAGGATATGCCCGACCGAGGCTTGATTGGCAAGGCTGTTGGCGCGCGTCCCGGCCCTAGAGCGGCGCGATGAAATCGCAAATGCGCGCCAGCGTGGGCGCATCCCGCAGGAGGGGCGCGTGCCCCTGCCCCTGCACGAGGTGGATTTCGCAGCGCGGATGGCGCGCCTGCATGCCCTCAAGCGTAGCCTGCGACAACAGATCGGACGTGGAGCCCCGGATCGCCAAGACCGGAACATGGGCGAGACCTTCGAACTGCGCCCAGACGTCCGGCAGGGGCGCGTCGAGGTCGAGCCCCTCGAGCGTGCGCATGAGCGCAGGATCGTAGCGCAGCGCGAGCCGGCCGTCCTCCCCGGGGGCGAAGGTCGCCAGCGCATAGGCGCGCCAGTCCTCCGGGCTCAGCGCGGGAAAGCCGCCGCCCATAGCCGTGCGCAAAAGGTCCATCGCCTCCTCGACGCTCGCGGGCGCCGGCAATTTGCCGACATAGGAGCGGATGCGCGCAAGACCCTGCGCCTCGATCACCGGGCCGATGTCGTTGAGCACGACGCCGCGCAGCAAGGTGGGGCGCGTGGCGGAAAACAGCATGGCGTGCAGCCCGCCGCGCGACGTGCCCACGATCACGGCCTCACCCGCGCCAAGCGCGTCGAGACAGGCGAGAATGTCGGCGTTCTCAACGCGAAGATCGTAGTTGCGCCAGTCGGAATCGCGTTCGGAAAGCCCCCGCCCGCGATAATCGAGCGCGATCACGCGGCGCGGCCCGCCCGCCCCGTCCTGCGCGAGCCGCTGCGCGAGGGGGATGAAATCGTCGCCGTTGCGGGTGAGGCCGGGAAGGCAGACGACCGGCGTCGCCCGCCCGTCCTGCGGCCCCCAGACCCGCGCATGCAGGCGCAGCCCGTCCGGGGCTGAGATGAAATGGCTGGTTCCTGCGCTCATCATGTCTCCACGCGCGTCCGGCGATCTTGGCCTGCGCGCGTCCGGCGCTCTTGGCCCGCGCGCATGCTAGCGCCGCCGCATCCATGGGATCAATGCCGCAGGCCGTCGGCGCCGCCTTAGCGCGCGCTGGAGGCCAGGCGGATCTCGCGCGCGCGCAAATCCTCACGCACCAGGCGCGGCGCGTCGGGGGCGCCGAAACGGGCGCGGTAGACGCCCACATTCTCCACCACGCGCTGCACGTAATTGCGCGTCTCGGAGAAGGGAATCCGCTCCACCCAGTCGATCGGGTCCACCTCCGGCTTGCGCGGGTCGCCATAGGCGGCGATCCACTGCTTCACCCGATGCCCGCCCGCGTTATAGGCGGCGAAGGTGAGAATGAGCGACTGGCCGTGCTCGTCCATCAGTTCGGCGAGATGGGCCGCGCCGAGTTTTGCGTTGAACGCGGGGTCGGAGATCAGCCTGTCCTCCTCGAAGGGCACGCCCGCGCGCTGCGCGGTGCGGCGGGCGGTGGAGGCGAGCATCTGCATAAGCCCCTTGGCGCCCGCGTGGGAGCGCGCATCCGGCTGGAACGCGCTCTCCTGCCGCGCGATGGCGTAGACGACAGGCGCTTCGGCCGAGCGCGCGAGCGGCTCGAACTCCGGCACGCCGAACAGGGGGAAAGCCGCATCGTCGAGCGCGACGCCGCGCTGGGAGGCGAGCTTGCCGATCACAAGAGTGGCGCGCGCGTCGCGGGCGCGGGCGGCCACGCGCGCAAGCGCGGCGATCTGGGCGGGGTCTTCCAGCCGGCGGGCGAGATCCGTCGTCAGGCGGAAGGCGAGGTCGCGTTCGCCCACCGCTTCGAAAACCTCCACGGCGCGCACGGGGGCGAGCCGCGCCTCGCCCTGCGCCACCGCCTGCGCGCGCCGGATCGGCTGGTCGGAAAGGCCCAGCCGCGCGCGCGCCAATTGTCCGTAATAGGCGGTCGAATGATCCGCCGCGCGCGCATAGAGCGCCATGGCGCGCTGCGTTTCGCCTTGCGCCTCGAGCGCGCGGCCCTGCCAGTAGAGCGTGCGCGCCTGCGAGATCGGCGTGCGGGCGATTTCGCCTGCGGTCTCGAAATGCGCGCGGCCCGCAGCCGGATCGTTGCGGAAGCGCAGCGCGATCCAGCCTGCGAGAAACTCCGCCTCGATGCGGTCTTCGGTCGAGCGCGCGCTGTGGCCGGCCGCCGTCTTGTAGGCGCGCTCGGCGTCGCCCGCGTCGAGCAGCTTGCGCGCGATCAGCCGGCGCTCATTCCACCAGGCGTCGCCGTCGATCAGAAGCTCCGCATCGCGCGGCGCCTCGTCGAGCGCGGCGGCGGCTTCGGCGAACTTTCCTTCACGCCGCAGTTTTTGCGCGCGCGCGAATATGTGGCTGGGATCGGCGCGCAGGGCCTTGGGAACCGCCTCCAACAGCTTGTCGGAGGCTTGTTCCTTTGCGACTGCGCTGCGCGCCCTGGCGAGCGCGCTGTCGTCTTCGCCCGCAGCCGCGGCCACGCGCAGCGAGGCCGGGTGCTGATCCTTGTAGAACAGGCGCGCGGCGCGATGGCGGTGATCCTGCGCGCGCAACGCCGCGCCGAACTCCTTGCGCAGTTCGCCCTCGAGCCAGGCGCCGAAATCATCCTCGCGCCAGATGCGCCGCGCCAGCGCCTGCGCCTCCTCGGGCCGCTCCGCCTTCAGCGCGCGCGCCAGGGCGAAGCGGCCGAATGCGGTCGTCGGCGCCTGTCGCGCGAAACGCTCGCGCACGCGCGCGGGCGCGATTTTCTCCGTCAGCGTCGCCTCCTCGAGGCGCGCCTGCAGGAAACCGTCGCGCGGCCAGTCGGGATGGCGGTCGATGAAAGCGGCGATGCGCTCATAGCCCGCCGCCTTGGGCTGTAGCCGCACGGCGGCGTAGGCGAGCGCGGAGCGGGCCAGATCGTCCTGCGCCTTCTGCGCAGCAGCGTCGCCCGCGGAAAGGTCGCCCTTGCGATAGGCGGCGATGGCCTCGCGCAGCGCGGCCGCGTCGGCGCGCACGGGCGCAGGCGCGCCGATCGCCTCCTCCACGAGGCCAGGCGTCGGCGGCGACTGCGGCGTCGGCGGCGCCTGCTCGGCCGCCGCGTCTCCCGCGCCGGCGGCGCCGGCCGGGGCGAGCGACAGGGAGGCCTCCTCGGGCGTCGTGGGGCGCTGGGTCAGGGAGCCGCCCGGAACGGGGCCTGAGGCCGCCTCCGGCGCGTCCACGGCCCGCTCGCGGGCCGTCTGGAGTTGGACGCCGGCGAACGCCAGCGCGCCGAGCCCCGCCAGCCCAGCAAGCCCCGCCGCCCATCGTCCCCGCACCCATTTCGCCTGCATAAGCCTGCGCCTCGTGTTCAGTGGACTAAACTGCGCTCCGAACGTTTACGCATCGCTAACCACGTCCGCCCCCGCTCGCGCGGCGCCAAGGAGCGCCAAGGGGCGACAAGCGGCGCCAAGGGACGCCGAGGGGCCCCAAGATGGGGACAGGCGGCGGCTGCTGCGCGCGGCCTCTTTCCTCGCCACGCCCAAGGGGCTATCAACGCCAGCAGGAGACCGTGCGAATACGGCGCGCGTGCGGCGAGCCAATCTCCTGTTTTCAGCAGGTTTCGGCCGCAAGGCCGGCGCAGGGCGCCGCTCAGATGGGCGCAGGGGAAGGATAGGGCCATGCCTCAGGCGAAGTTTTTGAAGGGTTGGATGACGGCTCTTGTCACCCCGTTCCGCGACGGCGAGGTGGACGAGGCGGCCTTCCGCGCCTTCGTGAACTGGCAGATCGAGCAGGGCGTCCATGGCCTCGTCCCGGTCGGCACGACGGGCGAATCCCCCACCCTCTCCCATGACGAGCACCGCCGCGTGGTGGAGACCTGCATCGCCGAAGCGCGCGGCCGCGTGCCCGTGATCGCCGGCGCGGGCTCCAACAACACGCGCGAGGCGGTCGAGCTCGCCCGCCACGCCGAAAAGGCTGGCGCGGACGCGGTGCTCATCGTCACGCCCTATTACAACAAGCCCAATCAGGAAGGCCTGTTCCAGCACTTCAAGGCCATCGACGCCGCAATCGGGATTCCGATAGTCATCTACAACATTCCGCCGCGCTCGGTGATCGATATGTCGGTCGACACGATGAAGCGCTGTTTTGAACTGAAGAACGTGGTGGGCGTGAAGGACGCGACCGGCAATGTGGGGCGCATCTCCATGCAGCGCGCCGCCATGGGCCCCGACTTCATCCAATTGTCGGGCGACGACGTGACCGCGCTCTCCACATTCGCGGCCGGCGCGCATGGCTGCATTTCCGTTGTCTCCAACATCGCGCCGGGCCTGTGCGCGCAATTGCAGAACGCGTGGGACGCAGGCGACGCGCGCAAGGCGCTCGAGATCCAGGACCGCCTCACCCCGCTGCATCTGGCCACCTTCCTCGAAGCCGGCGTCACGGGCGCGAAATACGGCCTCTCGCTGATGGGCAAAATGCGCGAAGAGCCGCGCCTGCCGCTCGTGCCGATGACCGACGCCAACAAGGCGAAGCTGCGCGAGGCGATGGCGTTCGCGGGCCTGCCTGTCGGGACATGAGCCGTGGCGAGCAAAGAGCCCCGGAACTTCAAAGTCGTCGCAGACAATCGCCGCGCGCGCTACGAATATGAGATCGGCGAGGTGCTGGAGGCGGGGCTCGCGCTCACCGGAACCGAAGTCAAATCGCTGCGCACCGGCAAGGCGACCATCGCTGAAAGCTATGTGGGCGTGACGCGCGACCGGCAGGTCGAGCTCATCAACGCCAACATTCCCGAATATCTGCAAGCCAACCGCTTCAATCACGAGCCGCGCCGGCCCCGTCGCCTGCTCTTGAAATCGCGCCAGATCGCCAAACTGGCGCAGGGCGTCGAGCGCGAAGGCATGACGATCGTGCCGCTCAAAATCTATTTCAACGAGAGAGGGCGCGCGAAGATCGAGATCGCGCTCGCCCGCGGCAAAAAGCTCCACGACAAGCGCGAAACCGAGAAGAAGCGCGACTGGGGCCGCGAAAAGGCGCGCCTCCTGCGCGCCAAGGGCTGAGATCTCCGCGAAAGGCTCAGTCTAAGCTTGCAAGCCGGCCCCGAAAAGGGGAGCTTGAGCGCTTAGGCGAACCGGAGAGGCTACCCATGAAGAAAGCAATGACGCTGGGCGCTATTGTGCTCGCAGCCGCCGCGATTGGCGGCTGTTCGCCCCGACAGGAGCGCATGGCGACCGGCGCCGGCGTGGGCGCGGCGGCCGGCGCGGTGATCGGCGGGCTGGCGAGCGGCACGTCGACCGGCGTGCTGACGGGCGCGGCCATCGGCGGGGCGGGCGGCGCGCTCATCGCCGACGCCACGCGCCCGCGTCCCCGCTGCTGGCGCGACGTTTATGGCCGGCGCGTCTGCGCGCGTCGCTAAGCGCGTTTGCGAGCGAAGCGACAAAAAAGGCGCGGCCGAACGACGACCGCGCCTTTTCGCAACGTCATCCCGCCGGCGCGATCATTGCGCCGGCTTTTCGTCCTTCTTCTGCTCCAGCACTTTCAGATCGGGCTGGAGGCTTGAGGCTGCGGCAAGACGCGCGACGGTCTCCTTCGGCGTCGCATAGACGTCCTTGAGCATCGCCATCATCTCCTCGCCGGTCATCGGATTGACCTCCATGCCGGCCTTTTCGGAATCGGAGATCAGGTCCTTGTCCTTCATCGCGGCGTCGAAGGCGCGGCGCATCGCGTTCACGCGATCCATCGGCACGCCTTCCGCATAAAACCACGGCCGGCCGATCTCAAAAGCGCTGAACTGCAGTTTGAAGATGTCGCGCTGCTCCTGCGTCTCCGCCAAGTCGGTGATGAGCGGCACGTCCTTCAGATCGGGATGGCGACGCAGGCCCTGCTGATAAAGGATCACGTATTTGCCGCTGGCGATCCATTCGTTGAACTGCGGCTTGAGGCTGGTCCACGAATAGGTGCCGCGACCGTCAACCTCGCCGCGCTCCATGGCGAGGCTCGCCTCGCTGCCGCCGGGATAACCCGCGATCACCCTGAACTTCAGGCCCAGCGTGTTGCGCACGATGTAAGGCACCGTAACGCTCTCCGTGCCGACGCCCGTGCCGGCGACGATGACTTCTTTCTGGCGCAGGTCCTGCCATTTCTTCACGCCCGTGCGCGCGGCGATGATGGCGACGGACGTATCTGAATTGACGGAGCCGAGGCCATGCATTTTCAGCGTGTCGAACTTCGCGTGCGAGGCGGAGCCCAGAAGCGGCTCGAAGGGCACGCCGCGCTGCGGGGCGGCGATGTGCAGGCCGTCGCGCGGCGCGACGCCGGCGACGTAATTCATCATCACAAGACCGCCGCCGCCGGGCATGTTGCGCACCACGAACGTCGGCGAGCCGGGCAGATGCTTGCCGATGTGACGCGCGACGAGGCGCGCGTTCTGGTCGTAGCCGCCGCCGGCGGACAGGCCAACATAGACGGTCACCGTCTTGCCTGCGAAAAACTCCGCGGGCGCTTGCGAGAACGCCGGCGAGACGAAAGCCGCCGAGGCGGCGAGCGTCGTGACCATGGTCCGCTTGAACATACGTGTCTCCCTTCCCCATCCGGGGTCTGGGGCCCCGGCGTTTCGGCATCATGCCGCACCGCGCGCGCCGAGGGAAGTCCCGCCGCCGTTTGACCCTTGCGGGGGCGGGTGATAGCCCTGCGGCGAAGCTATCGCGCGTGGGGGGAGGAAGCGATGTCTGACAAGCGCCCGACAGGGGGCCGCGCGGTTTTCCGCCATGTCGATTACGCACGCTATTCCTTCGCGCGTTTTCTCTGGGGTCTTGGCCTGCAGATTCAGACGGTGGCTGTCGCCTGGTATGTCTACGACGTCACCAGCGATCCCCTTGCGCTGGGCATGATCGGCCTTGCGACCTTCATTCCCGCCGTGCCGCTGTCGCTTGTCACCGGGCCTGCGGCCGACCGCTACGACCGGCGCATCATCATGCTGCTCTGTTGCGCGACGATGGCGTTCTGCGCGGCCGGCTTCGTGGCGCTGATGTATTTCGGCGCGGTGCGCGCGGGTCAGGTGTGGCCCGTCTATATCGTGGTGTTCGTGCTTGGCGTGGCGCGCTCTTTCTCCAATCCCGCCGGTCAGGCGCTCGTCATGTCGCTCGTGCCCGACGAGGAATATCCAAGCGCCGCCGCATGGAACAATTCCATGAACCAGACCGCCAACATCGTCGGCCCGGCGATCGGCGGCCTGCTGTTTCCCTTCGGGATCTACGCGCCCTTCATCGCCGCCGGCGCGGCTTTCGTCGTGGCCTTCGCGCTTGTGGCGCGCATCGCCTATCGCCCGCAGAAAGCCGGCAAGCCGCCCGTGACCCTCGCCATGCTGGCCGCGGGCTACAAATTCATCTGGCGCAGCCCCATCATTCTGGGCGCGATCACGCTTGATCTTGTCGCCGTGCTGCTGGCGGGCGCGACGGCGCTGCTGCCGATCTTCGCGCGCGACATTTTCCAGACGGGGCCCTGGGGCCTTGGCCTGTTGCGGGCCATGCCCTCCGTGGGCTCCGTCGCCGCCGCCCTCATGCTCGCCTATTTTCCGCTGCAGGCGGGCATCGGCAAGAAAATGCTCGTCTCGGTGGCGATCTATGGATTCGCCACCATCGGCTTTGGCCTGTCGACGCATATTCTAATGGCGATCCCCTTCCTGATCATCATCGGCGCCGCCGATATGGTGAGCGTCGTCATTCGTCAGACGCTCATTCAGGTGGAGACGCCGCCCGAGATGCGCGGGCGCGTGGTGGCGGTTCATACGATTCTCACCGGCACGTCGAACCAGCTCGGCGAATTCGAGAGCGGCGCGCTGGCCTGGGCGATCGGCGCCGTCCCCGCCGTGCTCGTGGGCGGCGCGGGCGCGCTCGCGGCCGCCGCGCTATGGGCGCGCATCTTCCCCGACCTGCGCCGGCGCGAGACCTATTAGCGGCGGGGAATCTGACGCGATCACGCGCTCAGCGCGCCGCGCTCCTTCTCCGCCCCGTCGACCAGAGCCGGGAGAACCTCGAGCAAACGATTCACCGCCGCATCGTCGAAGCGCGCGCGGTTCCACACCGCCACGCCCTTGCCGTTCACGAAGCAGCGCACGAGATGCGCCTGTCCATGGTCGAGTCCGAGCATCCAGAGCGCGGGCAGCGCCTTGGACGCGACATTGCGACACCAGACGCAGGCTCCCCCGCCGCCTAGTGCGATGGCGCGCAGCTGCGCCAGGCGCAGCACCGCGTGCAATTGTCGCTCCGTGAGGACCATCGACCATTCCCTTCATGGGCAAAGACGGTCGCAGGACCCCGAAATTAAGCCAGACCACATGTCCGCAACCCGCCTCGCACAGCATGGACGTGGCCGCATGCGCGCGGGAATCAGCAAGGTAAGCCCGCGCGTTACCGCTTCCGCGGCATAAGGTGCGCGCGCAACCGGTCCGGATCATGACATGAACAAGCCGCCTGAAGCTGACGACCGCTCCGAATTGCTGGCGCAACTGACCGCGCTTGCGCGCACGCCCCTCTCCGCTCCAAACGCCATCGCCCTGCGGCGCGAAGGCCGCGCAGGCCTCGCCGCGCTTGAGGTCGCCCTGCCGACGCAGGCGCTTGAGCGGCGCCGTCGCTGGAATGCGACATCGCGTGTGCGGGAGCGCGCGCCCCAGCGCTGACGGGAACGCAAACTCCGCCGCTGCAACAGCCTCTTGCGCGAGAGACGGCGAAGCGAGCGCCGCAGCGAAAGCGGCGCAGAGAACCGCGCGCGCCGTCCTGTCATTGAAAAACATGTCGAGCTTCCTGCGATGCGCGAGACCAACGCGCACGCCTGACGCGCCGCCGCGCCTTTGGCTCCGGCGCGGATCAGCTCTGCGCCGCAAGCGTTCCTGCCTCATCCGCGTCGCACGTTTCGAGCGCTTCGCCGCCGGGACCTGAGTGGAGAGGAGCATGAGCATGAACAAGGCGCTGAGACTCGCCCTGTCGGCGGCGGCCGCACTGATCGCAGCGCCGGTTGCGGCGTCGGCCCAAAACGCTTTCACCACATACGACGCAAGCATGCGCGCGGGGCCCGGCGTGGAATATCCGCGCGTGGCGGTGATCCCGGAGGATTCCTCGGTTTACATCCATGGGTGCCTGCGCGGTTTCAACTGGTGCGACGTCGGCTGGCGCGGCGAGCGCGGCTGGGTGAACGGCAATCTTCTGAGCTACGCCTATGGCGGCGATTACGTGAGCGTGGACGAATGGGGACCGCGCATCGGTCTGCCAATCATCTCCTTCGAAGTGCGCGACTACTGGACGCGCTATTATCGCGACCGCCCCTGGTGGGAGCGCCGCAGCCGCTGGTTCGAAGACGACATGCGCAGGCGCGACCGCGAGACATGGCGCGAAGAATGGCGCGAAGAATGGCGACAGGAGCCGCGCCGCCAGCAGCAGCAATGGCGCGAAGAGCGCCGCGACACGCGCCGCGAGGCGCCTGAACGCCCATTCCAGCAACGCGAGGAGCGCATGCAGCGCGAACGCGCGCCCGAACGCATGCAAGAACGGATGCAAGAACGGATGCAAGAACGCGCGCCTGAGCGGATGCGAGAGCGCATGCCAGAACGCATGCAAGAGCGCATGCAAGAGCGCATGCAAGAGCCGCGCGAACGCGGGCAGGATCGCGCGCAGCAACGTCAGGAGCGCGCGCAGGAGCGTCAGGAGCGCCGCGGCCAGTAAGCGTCCATTGCGCATGATGATGCGAGACGAACGGCCCCGCCCCCGGCGGGGCCGTTTCTTCACAAAGGCAGATCGACGCCGGGGATCGACTGGCCGAACACGGCGCGGTGGGTTTTCGGCGGCGCGCCGGGATCCTTGCGCATGACGACAGAAAGCGACATGCCGGGCTTCAGCTCCTCGAGCCCCGCGCGGCGCAGCCGCCAGAACGTGGTCTCTGACGTGAGCGCGACGCGCCGCTCGGCGCCTCGGTCGACAAACGCCAGCATGCGGTCCTCGCCCGCGCGCTCGATCGCCTTAAAGGCGCCCTGCATCGTCAGCTCCGGCAGGATCTCGCCCTCCGCCTCCGTCTGCGCAGCGGCGCGCGCGCCTGCGGGCGCATCCTCCATCGCCATCGCCTCCACGGCGGTTGCGGCGGCGGAGCCCTGCCCGCCGCTCTTCGCGCGCAAGCGCAGGCGCGCGCCGGCCTTGAGTTCAGCCGGGTCGAGCCGGCTGACGAAAAACATCGGCGCGTCGGGCGCCAGATCGAGGCGAAGGGAAAGGCCGCGACTCAATTCCAGCGACACGGCGCCGGCGGAGACGCTCATGACGAGCCCGCGAAACCGCACCGACTCGCCGGGCGAGCCAGTGGCCGGAGCGGACGCAGCGGATGGGGCAGGAGCAGGCGGGGAAGGAGCAGGCGGGGAAGGCGCGGGCGCCTGCGCGCGCGCCTCGTGCAGGCACACGCAGACGAACGCGAACAGGAAAGACGCGGACCGCCATCGCATCGGGCGCCTCCAAAGCCGGCCTCAGGCTTTGGGAACCCTCCGCGAGCGCCCCGGTTCCGGTCAGCGCACCGCGACGGCGGCGAGGAAGCCGAGCACTGTGACGAGCAGACCCGTCAGCAGGGAGATTTGCACCACCAATTGCGCCTCACGCTGCTCCTGCGAATCGCTGACTTGGATCTTCATGGCCGCCTCCAGAACTGAAAGCGTGCGCGAACATGGTTAACAAAAGGTTAATTCGCATGTCGCGCGCCCATCGAACTGCGCGGGCAAGCCCCTAGGTTATAACGCGTTCGAGCTTACCGGAGTCGCTCCATGCCGTTCCATGCGCCGCGCGCCGCCATTCTGTGGACATGCCTCGCGCTCGCCCTTGCGAGCGTCGCCCCCGCCGCCGCCCAGAGCGCGAGTCGACGCCTGGAGACGTCCGCAGGGCCTGTTCAGGTGGAGACGCTGACGCAAGGCCTTCAGCATCCCTGGGGGCTCGCCTTCCTTCCCGACGGACGCATGCTGGTGAGCGAGCGGCCGGGCCGCCTGCGCGTGGTCGCCCGCGATGGCGCGATCTCGGCGCCGCTGGCGGGCCTTCCCGCCGTCTATGCGCGCGGACAGGGCGGGCTCCTGCACGTGGCGCTGTCGCCCGACTTCGCCCGCGACCGCCTCGTTTTCTTCGCCTATGCGGAGCCCGGCCCGCGCGGCTCCGCCGGCACGGCGCTCGCGCGCGGGCGTCTTGCTGCGGACGCAAGCGCGCTGGAGAACGTCGCGACGATCTTTCGTCAGGAGCCGAAGGCCGAGGGCGGGCTGCATTTCGGCGCGCGCATCGCCTTCGACCGCGCGGGCCATGTTTTCCTGACGCTGGGCGAGCGCGGCCTGATGACGCCCGCGCAGGATGTCTCCACCCATATGGGCGCAATCGTGCGCATCGCCCGCGACGGGGCGGTCCCGCGGGACAATCCGTTCGCAGGCCGCGCCGGCGCCCGCCCGGAGATCTGGTCCTATGGCCATCGCAACGTGCAGGGCGCCGCCGTCCATCCACGCAGCGGCGCGCTGTGGACCCATGAAATGGGCCCGCGCGGCGGCGACGAAGTGAACATCGCCCGCGCAGGCGCCAATCACGGCTGGCCTCTGGTGAGCTGGGGCGACCATTACGACGGACGCGACATTCCCGATCCGCCGACGCGGCCCGATCTCGCGGACGCGATCCATGTGTGGCGCCCCTCCATCGCGCCGTCCGGCATGGCCTTCTACGAGGCGGACCTGTTCGCCGGCTGGCGCGGCTCGCTGCTTGTGGGCGCCCTCGCCGGCGAGGCGGTCATCCGGCTGTCGCTGTCAGGCGAGCGCGTGACGGGCGAGGAGCGCATCCGGCTCGGCGTGCGCATCCGCGACCTGGCGGTGGGGCCGGACGGGGCGGTCTACGCCCTCACGGACGAGGCGAACGGCAAGGTCCTGCGCCTCGCCCCCCTCGCCGCCGCCGCGCCGGCGGCTGCTCCAGCTCAAGCGCCCGGCCGGCCTTCGGCCCCGACTCGCTAGCCGCGCGCGCCTCCTCGCCCACGCTTCAGGCGTTGCCGCTGACGCGCCGACCAGCTAAAGCAAAGTCAAAATCGTAGAGGGGGCGTCATGTTCAACCGTTCCAGCCGCGTCCGCGGCCTTTCCATGCTTGCAGGCGGCGCGCTCGCGCTTTCAGCGGGGCTTGCGACGAGCTCCCCGGCGCTGGCCGAAGGCGCCGACACCGGCGACATTTTCGGCTTCTCCGACGGCACGGACATCGGCGAGAAGGGCGACCGCGCCGTCGAGTTCGACACGGTGACGGGTTTCGGCAAGCGGGGCGGCGCCTATCGCGCGCTGTCGGCCACCGCCGCCGTGAAGGGCACGCTGAGCGAGCAGATCGCGGTCGGCTTCGGCGTCGGCCTGAGCCACGCCCATGTGCGCAACGTGCCCGGCCTCGACAATGCGAGCGGCGGCGGGCTGCAGGGCCTCTCGGGCGAGTTCAAATACCGCGTGCTGGAGCGCGCGGAACATGGGGTCGGCCTCACGCTGATCGCCCAGCCCTCCTGGTCGCGCCTTGATGGCGAGGCCCGTCGCACCAATGATTTCGCGATCGCGCTGAAGGCGGCCTTCGACCGCGAGCTCGTGAAGAACAAGCTCTTCGGCGCCGTCAACTTCGGCTATGAGCCCGGCTGGACGTCGCCGGTCGGCGGCGGGCAGACGGAACGCGGATCGACCTTCGCTCTCTCCACCGCCCTCAGCGCGCAGGTGAGCGAGGGGATCTTCCTCGGCCTCGAGGCGCGCTACGAACATGCGGCGAGCGGCCTCGCCTTCAGCGAAAGCCAGGGACACGCGGTCTTCGTCGGCCCCACGTTCTACGCCAAGGTGGGCAAGGACGCGTTCGTCGCCGGCGGCTGGGCGCGCCAGATCGCGGGCCGCGCGAGCGAGGTTCCCCGCGGCTTCGATCTCGACAATTTCGAGCGCAATGTGGTGCGCGCGCGTTTCGCGATCGCGTTCTGAGTCGTCGCCTGCGCGCCTGAGGCCGCCCGCTTTCGCGCCAGTCTGCGCGGATAGCGGGCGTCTTGCTGAATGGGGCGGCGGATTCGCGCGCAAATCGCCTCTCCTGCGCCCATTCGTTTGACATGCCCCAAGCCCGGCGGGTTCAATGGTCGGCGCATCGCGTCGGTCATGGGGGATTTTGCGCGTGTCGATCTTCGTCGCCCTGCATCATCTCACCCATTACAAATACGACCGGCCGGTGGCGCTTGGGCCGCAGATCGTGCGCCTGCGTCCCGCGCCCCATTGCCGCACGAAAGTTTCGGGCTATTCGCTCAAAGTCTCGCCCGCCAATCATTTCGTGAACTGGCAGCAGGACCCGCACGGCAATTGGCTCGCCCGCCTCGTCTTTCCCGAGAAGGCGAGCGAATTGCGCATCGAGGTCGATCTCGTCGCCGACATGACGGTGGTCAATCCGTTCGACTTCTTCGTCGAGGAGAGCGCGGAGACCTTCCCCTTCGCATACGCGCCCGAGCTGAAGCAGGAGCTCGCCGCCTGTCTTGCGCCGGACGCCGGCGGCCCGCTGCTCGACGCCTATGTCGCGCAGATCAGCCGCGCGCCTGCGCGCACGATCGCCTTTCTCGTGGAGCTGAACGCGAAACTGCGCGAGGACGTGCGCTATCTCATCCGCATGGAGCCCGGCGTGCAATCGCCTGATGAGACGCTGGCGCTGCGCTCCGGCTCCTGCCGCGACAGCGCCTGGCTGATGGTGCAGATCCTGCGCCGGCTCGGTCTGGCCGCGCGTTTCGTCTCGGGCTATCTCATCCAGCTCAAGGCGGACGTGGCCGCGCTCGACGGCCCGTCGGGGACCGACCACGATTTCACCGACCTGCACGCATGGGCGGAGGTCTATGTGCCGGGCGCGGGATGGATCGGGCTTGATCCCACCTCCGGCCTGTTCTGCGGCGAGGGCCATCTGCCTGTATGCGCCGCGCCCCATTACAGCGCCGCCGCGCCGATCACCGGCATGGTGGAGCCCGCGCAGGTCGAGTTCCATTTCGACATGAAGGTGACGCGGGTGCGCGAGGCGCCGCGCGTCACGCGTCCCTTCTCCGACGCCGCATGGGAACAACTCGACGCGCTGGGCGAGAGAGTGGATCGCGACCTCATCGCGCAGGACGTGCGCCTGACCATGGGCGGCGAGCCCACCTTTGTCTCCATCGACGATTTCCAGTCGCCGGAATGGAACACGCAGGCCGTCGGCCCCGCCAAGCGCGAACGCGCCGACGCGCTCGTGCGCCGTCTGCGCGAGCGCTTCGCGCCCGGCGGCTTCCTGCATTACGGACAGGGCAAATGGTATCCCGGCGAAAGCCTGCCGCGCTGGGCCTTCTCGCTCTACTGGCGGCGCGACGGCAAACCGATCTGGCGCGACGCGGAGCTTGTGGCCCGCGAAACCGCCGACGCGCGCGCCGATACGCACCACGCGCGCGCCCTCGTGGAACGCATCGCGTATGGGCTGAGCGTCGATCCCGCCTGCGCGCAGCCCGCTTACGAGGACGCCGCGCACTGGATTCTTGAAGAAGGCCGCCTGCCCGAAAACGTCGACGCGCTGGATTCCAAGCTCGAAGACCCGGAAGAGCGCGCGCGCCTCTTGCGCGCCTTCGAACGCGGCCTCACACGCCCCACCGGCTACGTGCTTCCCGTGCAGCGCTGGAACGCTGTCGGCGAGAGCCCGCGCTGGATCAGCGAAATGTGGACGACGCGGCGCGGCAAGCTGTTCCTCACGCCCGGCGACTCGCCGGTGGGCTACCGCCTGCCGATGAACGCGCTGCCATGGATCGCGCCTTTCGCTTTTCCCTACATCCATCCGCAAGATCCGACGCAGGAGCGCCCGCCCCTGCCCGATCCCGATCAATTGCGCGCGCTCTACGCCCCCGAGCGCGTGCGCGCGCGCGCCAGCGCCAGACCGCGCGATCTCGTCGTGGGAAGCGTGCGCACCGCGCTGGCGGTGGAGCCGCGCGACGGCAAGCTCTGCGTCTTCATGCCGCCCGTGAGCGCTCTGGAGGATTATCTCGAACTTCTCACGGTGGTGGAGGACAGCGCGCGCGAAACCGGCCTGCCCGTTCACATCGAAGGCTATCCGCCGCCGGTCGATCCGCGCCTCAACGTGATCAAGGTGACGCCCGATCCCGGCGTGATCGAGGTCAATGTCCAGCCCGCCGCCTCATGGCGCGAGGCGACGCAGATCACGACGGGGCTTTACGAGGACGCGCGGCAGACGCGGCTTGGAACCGACAAATACATGATCGACGGGCGCCACACCGGCACGGGCGGCGGCAATCATGTGGTGGTGGGCGGCGCGACGCCCGCGGATTCGCCTTTCCTGCGCAGGCCCGACCTGCTGAAAAGCCTCGTGCTCTACTGGCAACGCCACCCGAGCCTGTCCTATCTCTTCTCGGGCCTGTTCATCGGCCCCACGAGTCAGGCGCCGCGCATCGACGAGGCGCGCCATGATTCCCTTTATGAGCTTGAGATCGCGCTCGCGCAGACGCCCGGTCCCGACCAGAGCCAGATTCCGCTGTGGCTCGTGGACAGGCTCTATCGCAATCTGCTCGCCGACGTGACGGGCAACACCCATCGCACCGAAATCTGCATCGACAAGCTCTATTCGCCGGAGGGACCAACAGGCCGGCTTGGTCTCGTGGAGTTCCGCTCGTTTGAAATGCCGCCCGACGCGCGCATGAGCCTTGCGCAGCAATTGCTGCTGCGCGCGCTCATCGCCTGGTTCTGGCGCGAGCCCCAGCGCGGCGGCTTCGTGCGCTGGGGTTCGGCCCTGCACGACCGTTTCATGCTGCCCCATTTCGTCTGGCGCGATTTTCTCGACGTGCTCGCCGATCTGAAATCGGCGGGCTATGATTTCGATCCCGAATGGTTCGTCGCCCAGCGCGAGTTCCGCTTTCCGCTTTACGGAAGCGTGGAGCATGGCGGCGTATCGCTTGAAATCCGGCAGGCGCTCGAACCCTGGCACGTGCTGGGCGAGGAAGGATTCGCAGGCGGCACGGTGCGTTTCGTGGATTCCTCGCTCGAACGGCTGCAGGTGAAGGCGAACGGCTTCACGCCCGGACGGCACGTGATCGCCTGCAACGGACGCCGGGCGCCGATGACCTCGACCGGAGTCGCGGGCGAGGCGGTGGCGGGCGTGCGCTTCAAGGCCTGGGCGCCGGCCTCCGCCCTCCATCCGACGATTCCCGTCCATGCGCCGCTCACCTTCGACGTGCTGGACCTGTGGAATGGGCGCTCGCTGGGCGGCTGCGTTTACCACACGGCCCATCCCGGCGGGCGCAACTACGATGTTTTTCCAGTGAATTCCTATGAGGCGCAGGCCCGCCGGCTGGCGCGCTTCCAGGATCACGGCCATACTCCCGGGCCGTTCGTCGCGCCGCGCGAGGAGCCCTCGGGCGAGTTCCCGACCACGCTCGACCTGCGGCGGTGAAACATCCGGGAGAAGTCGTGTCGTCCGATCCGCAACAGAGCGCCCGCGCCCCCCGCATGGACCGCGCGCCGCGCCGCAGGCTCGAGGACTGGACCGCAGGCTACGCGCCCCTGCCCGGCGCGCCCGACGAACTGATCGACGCGCAAGGCGCGCTGCGTCCGCAATGGCGCCGCTTCATGGCCGGCCTGTCGCGCATCGAGCCCGATGAAATGGCCCATCGCTTCGCGGGCGCGGACCGCCGCATCCGCGAGATGGGCATTTCCTACCGCGTGCATGGCGAGGCGAACGAACGCAGCTGGCCGCTGGAGCGTCTGCCGCTCGTCGTCTCCGAAGAGGACTGGCGCGAGATTTCAGCCGGCGTCGAACAGCGCGCGCGGCTCTCGGAGGCATTTCTGCGCGACGTCTATGGGCCGGGCGCGCTCGTCGCGCAGGGCGCGTTGCCGGCCGCAGCCCTCACAGGCTCGCGCGATTTCCTGCCCGCGCTGCGCGGCGTGGAGCCGCCGGGCGGCCGCTATCTGCGCTTCTACGCGGTCGATCTCGGTCGTGGACCGGACGGGCGTTGGTGGGTGCTTGAGGATCGCGCGCAGGCGCCTTCGGGCGCCGGCTACGCGCTTGAGAACCGGCTCGTCGTGTCGGGCGCCTTTCCCCAGCTTTACCGCGATCTCAACGTGGAGCGGCTCGCACCCTTCTTCCGCGAGTTTCGCGCCGGGCTCACCAGCGCGGCCCAGCGCAGCAATCCGCGCATCTGCCTGCTCACGCCCGGCCCCTACAGCCAGACCTATTTCGAACAGGCCTATCTCGCGCGCTATTTGGGCTTCCTGCTCGTCGAGGGCGACGATCTCGTGGTGCGCGACGGCGTCGCCTATGTGCGCACGATCGCCGGCCTCAAGCGCGCCGACGTGTTGTTGCGCCGCGTGGACGCGGACTGGTGCGACCCGCTGGAGTTCAACGCCGCCTCGCGCATCGGCGTGCCGGGGCTGATGGAGGCGATCCGCAGCGGCGCCCTCGCGGTGGCGAACATGCCCGGCGCGGGCCTGCTGGAATCGCGCGCGCTGCTGGGCTTTGCGCCCGCGCTCTGCCGCAGGCTTCTGGGCGAGGAGCTGCGCCTGCCGAACATCGCGACATGGTGGTGCGGCCAGGACGAGGAGCGCGCGATCGTGCGCGAGCGGCTCGACGAACTCGTGATCTCAGGCGCTTTCGACAATGAGATTCCCGGCCTCGAAGGCCGTCGCCGCATTCTGGGCGCGGATCTGTCCGCGCAGGAGAAAGCGCGCCTGCGCGAGGCGCTCGACGCGCGCGGCATGGACGTGGTCGGTCAGGAGGTCGTGCGCCTGTCGACCATGCCGGTCCTGCGCGACGGGCGGCTGGAGCCGCGCCCCTTCACCCTGCGCGTCTTCGCCGCCGCCACGCCCGACGGCTGGCGCATCATGCCCGGCGGCTTCTGCCGCGTGTCGGACGCTGGCGACGCGCGCGCGATCTCGATGGGCGGCGACGTGACGTCCGCCGACGTCTGGATCAGCGCCGACAAGCCGGTGGAAAGCTCCTCGCTTCTGCCCGCGCGCGAAAACGTGCGCGTGGTGCGCATGCTGGGCAATCTGCCGAGCCGCGCGGCCGACAATCTGTTCTGGTTCGGCCGCTATCTCGAGCGCGCGGAAGCCACGGCCCGCGTTGTGCGCTGTCTCGCTGCGCGCGCGGTGGACCTCAACGCGCCGGGCGGCGGCGCGCGCGCGGCGGTGGAGCGGCTGCAGCGCATGCTCGTGGCGAGCGGCGCGGCGAGCGCGCAAATGAGCGACGCGCAACCCGCTGACGTCGCCGCCGCGGCGCTCTCGAGCGCCGATCAATATGGTTCGGCCGCCTGCGCCGTCGGCATGGCGCGCCGCGCGGCCTCCGTCATCCGCGAACGCCTGTCGCAGGACGCCACGCGCCTTGTGACGACGCTGGAGGAATGCCTGTCGCGCGACGAGCCCGGCTTCGATCCCATCGACCGCGCCGACGAGGCGCTGGGCGTGATGGCCGCCCTCGGCGGCCTCATGAACGAGAACATGAACCGCGTCGCCGGCTGGAGCTTCCTCGACATGGGCCGGCGCATAGAACGCGCCGTCAACACCTGTCGCTTCGTGCGCCAGCTCGCCGAGCGCGACGCCACGAGCGAACATCTCGACGCCCTGCTCGACCTCATCGACTCGCAGATCACCTATCGCTCGCGCTATGTGGTGGGCCCGGCGCTCGCCGCCGTGCGCGACATGGCGATGTTGGACCCCTACAATCCGCGCTCGGTCGGTTTCCAGATCGCGCGCATCGACGAACATCTCGCGGGCCTGCCGACGCTGCGCCCCGACGGCATGCCCGAGCAACCGCGCCGCCGCAGCCAGCAGCTCGCCGCCGAACTCGCGACGCGCGATGCGGACGAACTGGACTCCGCCCAGACGCTCGCGCTCGAACAGCGCGTGATGGGACTGGCGGACGCCATCTCGACGCGATACTTCCTGCAGGGCGCCGGCGCCGCCCGCGCCGAAAAGCCGACGGGCTTCGCGTGATATACGACATCCGCCACGTCACCACCTATCGCTACGACGCCGCCGTCGCCGCCGCCGCCTGCGTCATGCGGCTGCTGCCGCGCGCGGAGGCCGGCCAGAAAGTGATCGACAGCGGGCTCGACATCGCCCCCGCGCCCGCCGAGACGCGCGAACGCGCCGACGCCTTCGGCAATCGCGTGACGAGCGTGCGCATCGACGCGCCCCATCGTGAATTGCGCGTGAGCGCGCTCTCGCGCGTGGCGGTGGAGCGACCAGCACCGCCCGCCGCCGCGCTCACCCCTGCGTGGGAGATCATCCGCGCCGCCGC
>Ga0315905_10001738_pt1 | contig 23190 bp, 18 predicted proteins | sample LakEriMetagenome_5_FD_203522 | JGI IMG/M metagenome (GOLD analysis project Ga0315905, IMG submission 203522) | Freshwater fungal communities from buoy surface, Lake Erie, Ohio, United States - Buoy 4 MA121 | ecosystem: Environmental > Aquatic > Freshwater > Lake | place: USA: Lake Erie, Ohio...
AGTCGAAAGCACTCAATCTTAAGCGAGAAGCAGCAAAGTCTTATGCCAATCAAGGTAATGAATATCGGGTACGCGTGATTCAGTCATGGGTCGAGGAAAATATCGTCGCGCTTGATGCGCCCAAACGTGATGCGGAGGTGGGTAAACGTACCTCGCCGGCACCAATGCCAGAGCCTGCGCCCGCGCCCGCGCCTGATCTGGTACCTAACGCGCCACCTCAGGCGACGGAGAAAAAAGAATTACCTCCTTTACCCGCCGAGCAAAAAACCAAGGTGGCGAAATTTACTGATCCCGATGTCAATCTCCCGGTGAAGCGCTTTCCCTTTCCCAAGGGTGTGACGATTACTGGTGGCAGCGGTTTTATTGTGGATGAGGGTCGAAAGATCGTCACCAATAAACATGTGATTGAGGGCGGTAAGGAGTTCGCGATACGGACGGGCTTGGGTGAAGTCATACGCGCCAAAGTTGTCTTCATCTCCGACACCGATGATCTGGCAATACTTGAGTTGAGCAAGCCTTTGCCGGCCGATCGAGCTATCCCCACCGCCGCATATGCCAAGCCCCGTGTAGGGCGCGATGTGGTGGTGATGGGTTATCCATTGTGGTACATCCTGGGCGAAGGATCGCCCTCACTGACTAACGGCGTGGTGTCGAAAGGCACGGGCATGGGCGACGATAGAAATACTTTTCAGCTCACTGCCAAGGTCAACAAAGGTAACTCAGGTGGTCCAGTCTTTGATTTGAATGGCAATGTGGTTGGTATCACGGTCGGCAAACTCGACAGCCAAAAAATCAATCAAGAACAAGGCTTTGTTCCCGAGGATATCAACTTCGCGATTCACGTTGATCGTCTTCCGCCCATGGCCAAAGCAGCGCTAAAGGCCGAAGGTGTCTCGGACAAGCCCGTATCACCGGAAACCCTGTATCAGCTGATGCTAGGGCGCGTGGTGATGGTGGCTACTTACAAATAAATCATCTGTCAGTCGGTTTTGCCGGATTTACAGACTGCCGTGGCGATGTTGGGGATGAATGGCCGATATCTGCAAGTAGACCTGCATCACAGGCGGCAGACGCATGACGTAGAGCGATTCCTTTTGCAATCAATCGCTTAGCGGTTGAACGGAACCGGGTGAGTGCTATACTTCCGCGCTAAACCTAATGATCCGAATGTCCGATATCAACACACCTCCAGAGTCCGTACCGGCTGCAGACGAATCTGCCGCTTCGCTTCCCCGCTTCGATGAATTTGGTCTGGCGCCGCCCGTGCTGCAGGCATTGGCTGATCAGGGCTATGTTCACCCTACCCCGATTCAGGCGCAGGCGATTCCTGTTGTGCTGCAGGGCCGGGACGTCATGGGTGCTGCCCAGACGGGTACTGGCAAGACCGCCAGCTTTTCGCTCCCTATCATCCAGTTGCTGCTCGCCCATGCGAATACCAGTGCCTCGCCGGCAAGGCATCCCGTGCGCGCGTTGGTCCTGACCCCCACGCGTGAGCTGGCCGATCAGGTGGCGGAGAATGTAAAGGCCTACTCGCGTCACACACCGCTGCGCGCCACGGTCGTCTTTGGTGGCGTCGATATGGCGCCTCAGACCGCCGCATTGCGCTCTGGTGTGGAGATCGTGATCGCAACCCCAGGCCGCCTACTGGATCATGTGCAGCAAAAAACCCTGAACCTGTCGCAGACGCAGATCTTTGTGATGGATGAAGCCGACCGGATGCTGGACATGGGTTTCCTGCCCGATCTGCAGCGCATCATCAATCTGCTGCCAAAGAAGCGGCAAAACCTGATGTTCTCTGCCACGTTTTCTCCGGAGATCAAAAAGCTGGCGGCTAGTTTTTTGAATGATCCTTTGCTCATCGAAGTCGCGCGCAGCAATGCCACCGCCGAAAGAGTCACTCAGGTCGTTTACAAAGTCGACGAAGAAGCTAAGCGTGATGCGGTGGTTCATCTGCTGCGTGGTCGTGATCTCAAGCAGGTACTAGTTTTTTCCAATACCAAGATCGGCGCATCGCGGCTGGCACGTGAACTGGAACGGCAAGGCATCAAAGCCGCGCCCATTCACGGTGACAAGACGCAGAACGAGCGTATGGCGGCACTCGAAGCCTTCAAGAATGGCAGCATTGATGTACTGGTGGCTACCGATGTGGCCGCGCGTGGTCTCGATATCGCCGAGCTGCCCTGCGTGATCAACTATGATTTGCCCTACAACGCCGAAGACTATGTGCACCGCATTGGCCGCACGGGTCGTGCAGGCGCCTCTGGCGATGCAATCTCGCTGTACTCGGACAAGGATTTGCGTTTTCTGACCGACATTGAAAAACTCATACGCCAGAAATTGACGCCCGTAACGATGGAAGGTTTTGGTGGCAGGCCACCTCGCGCTGCTGAGCGTTCTGAACGATCAGAAGCTAACCCTTCGTCACACCGTCCTGATCGCGAACGTTCGGGTGACCTACGTTCAAAAGATCGTCCCACCCGCGGCGCGGCAACACCTCGTCGCGAGCCAGTGGATCCGTGGTTCCTGAAGCCCTACGAACCCTCCGCGCCCGTGCCAGCTCAAGCTGAGGCCGCTGATACGGGTCCGATCAAAGGTGGCGCGCCACCGAAGCGCGCCGCTTTGCTAGGTGGCCGCAAGAACTGATCGATACTGAATGCGCAGTCAAATTTGATTGTGATTCGGTCGGGGTAGTCTCGCGGCAATTCAATACTTGTCCATCAAACAAAGACACTGGATCCCCCCTTGCAGGGCGCATCATGGCGAGTACGCCATAACCGTTCCACGGGCAGACAGCATGCGGTCTGAAACCCCCGCGCCACCCTGCGCCGGGATGACGATCTTTAAAACAAAGACGCTGGATCCCGGCTTGCGCCGGGATGACGTTTAAAGAGTGGTTGGCCTCAAGATCGTCATCCCGGCGCAAGCCGGGATCCAGTGTCTTTCGTTGTGTATCCGCTGACAGCACTTTCAGACAAATCGTCGTGCCCAGTCGCTGATCGCGGCTTCCCAGAACGTGGTGAGATCTGCTCCAGCCGCTGCGGGTAAAACCAAACCCAGACTCATTGCTGCAGCCATCAGTGTCTCCAGTGGCCGATCCAGATCCAGCGGCGTTGCGCCAGTTTGTTTCGATAGCTTTTCTCCTGCGGCGTTGTTCACTACAGGCACATGCATGTAACGCGGCGTCGGCAGTTGCAACAACCTTTGCAAATAAATCTGCCGCGCCGTTGATCCCAGCAAATCTGCGCCACGCACGACATCAGTGACACCTTGCTCGGCATCATCTACCACCACCGCCAGTTGATAGGCCCAGAAACCATCGGCGCGTTTGAGTACAAAATCACCCGTCGATTCGGACAAGGTTTCCGTGATGCGACCCAGCCAGCGGTCTTCAAACGCAATCACACCCGCGGGTGACATAGTCGGCGGTACTCTCAGTCGCCAAGCGCGTGTGGTTTTTCCCTCGGCGAGTCCATGACGACAGGTACCTGGATAAATCGCTGCGCCATCAGAGGCAATGCCAGTAAGTGAGTCCGCAATTTCTTTGCGAGTGCAGCCGCACGGATAGACATGCTCGCTCAGTTGATCAAATACCGCCTCATAGCGTGCCTTGCGCTGGCTTTGCCAGATCACTTCGCCATCAGGATGCATGCCTAGCGCTGCAAGCGCATCGCAGATAGTTTCGGCGGCGCCAGAGACTGTGCGAGGTTCATCAATATCTTCAATACGAAGCAGCCATCGCCCGTGATGCGCTCGCGCATCCAGATAGCTGGCCATGGCAGCGACCAATGATCCTGCGTGGAGCGGACCGGTCGGGGAGGGGGCGAAACGACCCGTGTAGTGCATCATGTACGCATCAATTCAACAACAGTTTGAGAAGACAGGCTATCTGTAATTTAGGTTAACGCTTATATTCGCCGCTCTGCTAAATTCAACCAGCCTTGCGGAGGTTTTTCATGAATCATTCTGTACAGAATTTTGCCGCACTTGGCGGTCATGTGCTGCTTGCAGCGATTTTTCTTATTTCCGGTTTCAATAAACTCAATAATTTTTCAGGTACCGCTGCGTTCATGTCAGGTGCAGGCTTGCCCGCTTCAGAAATGCTGCTGGTGCTGACAATAGCGATTGAAATAGTCGGCGGCCTCATGATCGTATTGGGGTTGTATACACGGCAGGTGGCCTTGATTTTGTTCCTATTCATGATTCCGGTGACTGCAGTTTTTCATAATCCTTGGGCTGCCGGTGATCCGGCGCAGGCGCAGCAGCAAATGATTCATTTTCTAAAAAATCTGGCCATCATGGGTGGATTGTTGCATCTGTCTGCGTTTGGTCCTGGGTACTTCAGTATTGAGGCTCGAAAATCAGCGACAGCATCATTCAGCGGATTTTAAGAGACAAGCGTTCGGTGGCTTCGTACTTGTCAATATCGAATTCATCGGGAGCACGATGAAAGACACTGGATCCCGGCTTTCGCCGGGATGACGATTTTTAGGCAGGAAGGTTCTCAAATGTCATCCCGGCGAAAGCCGGGATCCAGCGGCGTTAGTTCACCCCAGCAGCAACTCAGCCTGAGATGAATCGGTTTCATCCTGCATCGCCTGCTTGCTGCACAATCCACCGACCCGCACGCCAAGCAAGCGCAATCGCCGCTCTAGCGGTACGCGCTTTAGGCATTCACCCGCTGCGCGGCGTATCACCGCGGGATCATCGGTGGCTTCGGTCAGTGTGACATCTCGAGTCACTGTTTTGAAATCGTCATAACGCAGCTTGATGCCGATTGTTTTTCCCAGATATGCCTTGCGCGCCAGATCCTGCGCGACACGCTGACACAATGAGGTAAAAACTTCTGATAATTTTTCTTTATCTAGTCGCGCATGCAGGTCACGCTCGAACGTGGTTTCGCGACTGATGGATTTTGGTTCTGAATACGTAACGACTGGTCGATCGTCCACACCGTGAGCCGCGTGATGTAGCCACTCACCGTAGCTACGACCGAAATGCATCTGTAACTGCGTCATCGATTGTTGTGTCAGATCGCCGATGGTGTGCACATCGATAGCAGCGAGTTTTTCACCGGCCTTGGGACCAATGCCATTGATTTTTCGAACTAGCATGGGCCAGATACGCGTCTCGAGATCATCCATGGTCAGCAGCGTGATGCCGTCTGGTTTGTCCAGTTCCGAGCAAATTTTGGCCAGCAGCTTGTTGGGTGCAATGCCGATGGAGCAGCTCAGACCCGTCGCTGTCCTGACAGCATCTTCAATACGTAGTGCTAGCGGTAGGCTGTCTTCAGCATTTTCGGTTAGGTCAATATAGATTTCGTCGATGCCGCGATCCTCAATCAGTGCCGCAATAGCAGCGACAGCTTGCTTGAAACTGCGCGAGTAATGGCGATAGGCTTCGAAATCTGCTGGTAGCAAAAAAGCCTCGGGTGCGAGCTTGGCGGCTTTCATCATGCCCATGGCAGAAAACACACCCAGCGCTCTGGCTTCATAGGTCGATGTAGTCACAACACCACGCCCAGCATAGTCACGCAGTCGGGCAAATTCACGACTGCCATCGGCACGCATCTCCGGTTGATGCACAGACCGGCCGCCGATTACGACAGGATGACCTCGCAGTTCCGGATAGCGAAGCAGTTCGACTGATGCATAGAACGCATCCATATCGAGGTGAGCGATGCGTCGGGGTGGGGTGCTCATGTAGATCGGTTATGGATTGGGTGCCGTGTAATCAATTGTGCGAAGCAAGTAGCCAAATAGGATTAAGTACCGAGCAATCTCATGCCCATGAGTGAATCAACGGTATTGGATCCCAGCTTTCGCTGGGATGACGGCGGGGATTTTACAGTCGCTTTAACAACTACCGTCATTCCGGCGTAGGCCGGGATCCAGTGTCGTTCGTTGTGCATCAGCAGATTTTCGAAACAAAAACTAAACGACTCAAGCAGCCGTAGCAACGGTCGCGCAATGTGGGCAAGATTTTCCCTCGATGAAGAGCGGCGATAGCTGTTCGCGCGGCGTCACCACAGCGCGGCAGGCGAAGCATTGTCGTGTTTCAGTTTCCTGCAACTGCGGATTGAGCGCAGTGCGATGATCAAAGACGAAGCAGTCGCCTTGATAGTGCGCGCCACCGACTTTTTCGAAATACTTGAGGATGCCGCCTTCAAGCTGATACACGCTGTCGTAACCAATGTTCTTCATGTGGATAGCTGCTTTTTCGCAGCGTATGCCGCCCGTGCAGAAGGTAACAATCGTTTTATCGTTCAACGACTCTTTTTCGCACTCGATAATTGCCGGGAATTCGCTGAATTTTTCGATGCGGTAGTCGATCGTGTTATCAAAAGTACCGACATCGACTTCGAAGGCATTGCGCGTATCGAGCATCACGACGGGCTTACCCTGATCATCATGGCCCTGATCCAGCCAGCGTTTGAGCGTCGTGGCCTCGACCGCGGGTGCTCTGCCTAGCTCAGGCTTGATTAGCGGATGCTTCATCGTGATGATTTCGCGCTTAAGCCTGACCAGCATGCGATTGAAAGGCTGTTTTTCTGACACGCTTTCCTTGACCTCGATGTCGTCGAACCGGGGATCAGAGCGCAGAAATGCCAGAAACTGATCAATCGATGCGCGCGCTCCTGCAAGAAAAAGATTAATGCCTTCTGGACTGAGCAAAATCGTGCCTTTGAGGTCCAGATCCGTGCATAAGGCCTGAAAACGTGGACGTTGGGCGACCGTGTCATCGAACGTAACAAATTTATAAGCTGCGATATTGACGATCTGAGGCAGGGACTGCATGGCGGGAGCAAGTGAAGTTCAGCGACAATCGTCATTATAAGCGCCGATCTTTCTCTGGCTAGTGTCTATCTGGCCTCGATGTAGAGGTTCCCAGCGGGTAAAATACGGTCATGACTTCGCCGCAATTTATTCATCTCCGCCTGCATTCCGAGTTTTCCATCGCCGATGGCCTCGTGCGTATCGACGAACTGATCGATGCCGCATTGGCAGACCGCCAGCCAGCCGTGGCACTGACGGATCTGGCTAATCTGTTCGGCATGGTGAAGTTCTACAAAGCTGCGCGCGGCAAGGGCATCAAGCCGATCGTGGGTTGCGATATCTGGGTCACCAATGATGAGGACCGCGATAAGCCTTTTCGCTTGCTGCTGCTGGTAAAAAACCGTACCGGCTACCTGCAGTTATGTGAATTACTCGCTCGTGCATCGCTCAGTAATGCTCACCGTGGTCGCGCCGAAGTGCGTATTGACTGGCTCGAGGCTTTGCAATCTGCTGACGGGCTAATTGCTTTGTCGGGGTTTCAGGCCGGAGATATTGGCAGTGCGCTCGAGAATGGCAATGCCGCGCTGGCGGAACGCTGCGCTGCACGTTGGACGAAGATTTTCCCGGGCCACTTCTATATCGAAGTCCAGCGTAACGGTAACTCTGCGCAGGAAAATTTGCTGCGGCAGTCCACACAATTGGCAGCCAAACTTCAATTGCCCGTGGTCGCCACGCATCCGGTGCAGTTCCTGCACAAAAAAGAATTTACTGCGCATGAAGCGCGTACCTGTATCGCCGAAGGTGAAATTCTCGCCAATACACGACGCCCGAAACGTTTCACGCCAGAACAGTATTTCAAGACGCAAGCAGAGATGGCCGAGCTATTTGCCGATCTGCCGGCTGCTTTACAAAACAGCGCTATCATCGCGCAGCGCTGCAACCTCACACTGGAACTGGGTAAAGCTCAACTACCCGACTTCCCGACGCCTGATGGCATGAGCATTGGCGATTTTCTGGTGGCTCAGGCGAAGGCCGGTCTTGAACAGCGCTTACTGCAACTCTATCCAGATTTTGAGAAACGTGAAGAAGTGCGCGAACGCTATGTGTCGCGACTGACATTCGAAACCGACACCATCATTGCGATGGGCTTCCCGGGCTACTTCCTGATCGTCGCTGATTTCATTCATTGGGCGAAGACCCATGGCGTACCTGTCGGCCCGGGTCGAGGTTCGGGTGCCGGCTCACTGGTGGCCTACGCGTTGTCGATTACGGATCTCGATCCACTGGAATACAACCTGCTGTTCGAGCGCTTCCTCAATCCAGACCGCGTCTCCATGCCTGACTTCGATATCGATTTCTGTCAGGAAGGCCGTGACCGCGTGATTCAGTATGTCAAGGAACGCTACGGTAAGGAAGCGGTGTCGCAGATCGCCACTTTCGGCACCATGGCGGCCAAGGGTGCGGTTCGTGATGTGGGTCGCGTGCTTGATTTTGGTTACAACTTTTGCGATGGAATTTCCAAGCTGATTCCCTTCAAGCCCGGCAAGCTGGTGACGATTGCCGATGCGCTCGAAGAAGAACCTCTGCTCAAAGAACGCCGGGATAACGAAGAAGAAGTTCGTCAGCTGCTCGAGCTCGCGCAGCAAGTTGAAGGCATCGCACGCAATGTCGGTATGCACGCAGGTGGCGTACTGATTGCACCGGGCAAGCTGACAGATTTTTGTCCCTTGTACACCCAGGGTGTGGACGGTGGCGTGATCTCGCAGTTCGACAAAGATGATGTCGAGGCCATGGGTCTGGTGAAGTTCGACTTTCTTGGACTGACGACGCTGACGATTCTTGATCGGGCGGTGAACTACATACGCCAACTCGACCCAGCGATGGCCGATTTCAGTCTTGAACGCATACCACTGACAGATCGATCTACTTATCAGCTCCTGACGGCGGCAAAAACTGTTGCCGTGTTTCAGCTTGAAAGTCGCGGTATGCAGGGCATGCTGAAAGATGCGCGCCCTGATCGTTTCGAAGACATCATCGCCCTGGTGGCCTTGTATCGTCCGGGTCCTATGGATCTGATACCTGATTTTTGCCGCCGCAAGCATGGCGAGCGATTCGACTATCCTGATCCGCGTACCGAAGACATTCTCTCCGAGACCTACGGCATCATGGTCTATCAGGAGCAGGTGATGCAGATGGCGCAGGTGATCGGTGGCTACTCATTAGGTGGCGCTGATTTGCTGCGACGTGCGATGGGCAAGAAAAAGCCTGAAGAGATGGCGCAGCAGCGGCAAATTTTCCGGGACGGTGCTAAAAAAAATGGTTTGGTCGAGCAAAAGGCTGACGAGATTTTCGATCTGATGGAAAAGTTCGCTGGCTATGGCTTCAACAAGTCGCATGCCGCTGCGTATGCCTTGCTGTCGTATCACACCGCTTACCTGAAAACGCATCATACGTCGGCCTTCATGGCGGCCAACTTGTCGCTGGCAATGGATGACACCGACAAAATCAAAATACTGGTCGAAGATGCAGCCGTGAACTGTGGGCTCACATTGCTGCCACCCGATATCAATCTTTCGGTCTATCGGTTCACACCCGTACCCGAAGCGGAGCCAGGACAGAAATCGACCAAGATTCGTTATGGTCTCGGTGCTATCAAAGGCACAGGACACAATGCGATTGAAGCCATCATCGGTGCGCGTCAGGGCCAGCCATTTACTGACTTGTTTGATTTCGTCAAACGCGTCGACAAGCGGCAGATCAATCGTCGAACGATCGAATCTCTGATTCGTGCTGGTGCTTTCGATTCGCTGGGCGTCAATCGAGGCATCTTGCTGGCCTCGGTAGGTTTGGCCATGGATTGCGCAGAGCAGGCTGAAGCAGCGGCTAATCAGGTTAGTTTGTTTGAAAGCGCTGACAGTGGTTTTGATGATGCGCCTGACTACGTCAAAGCCCCACCTTGGAACGACAAGCAAAAACTCACCGAAGAAAAAGCTGCGTTAGGTTTTTATCTGTCAGGTCATTTGTTCCATGCGTATGCAGAGGAAGTCAGGAAATTCATCCGCACTCGCTTGTCCGACCTCGCGCCCTCACGCGAGCCGCGTTTGATGGCCGGCATTATTTCTGCGCTGCGCTCTCAAATGACGCAGCGTGGAAGGATGATGATCGTCACGCTCGATGATGGTGGGGCACAGGTGGAAGTTACGGTCTACAGTGAGACCTATGAGGCGAACCGCACGTTGTTTCGCGAAGATGAATTTCTTGCGGTTCAGGGTAAAGTTTCAGAAGATCGCTTCTCCGGCGGTTTGCGTATTACAGCAGACAAGGTGATGGATATCGCCGCTACGCGCGCAAGCTTTGTGAAGTCATTGCGCTTATCAATGAATGGTCAGGCCGATGCTGCGCGTTTGCGCGAGCTGATCCAACCATTCCAGCAAATCGAGGCCTCCTGCCCCATCGTCGTGCAGTACATGAAAAATGGCGCCCTTGCTGAGCTTCGCTTGTCGGACGAGTGGCGGGTTCGTGCCGACGATAATCTCAGGGCGCGTCTATCCGAATGGCTCAGTCCCGATAATGTGTGGTTTGAATACTGATGACTCTGACACACACGTTTAAACGCATCGTCGGTTTGCTGAAGCCCTACAAGGGCCGGCTGATGCTTGCGCTCGGCGGCATGATTGTCACCGCAGCGACCGAGCCAGCGGTGGCTGCGATGATGAAGTTATTGTTAGACAAGGGTTTTTCGCAGGCCCATACGTTCTCTCTGTGGCTGGTACCGCTATTTGTCATTGGTATTTTTTTAATTCGTGGACTTTCCACCTTCACCACCAGTTACATGATGGCGTGGATATCGGGACGCCTGATGTCGCAGTTGCGACAGCAGATGTTCAATCGCCTGCTGGATGTGCCGCTAGGCTTCTATCGCGAGCATTCGACTGGCCACGTCATTAACACCATGATGGTCGAAGTGCAGCAAATTCTCGATATGTTGCGCAGTCTTCTGGTTGTGCTTGTGCGGGATAGTCTCACTGTGGTCGGCTTGCTTGGCTATTTGTTCTGGCTGAACTGGAAGCTCACGCTGGTCACCATTGTGCTGGTGCCATTGATTGGCTTGGTTATCAGGCTGACCGCACGTCGACTCAAGCGACTGATTTCGCAAAATCAGGAAATCAATGCCGAGCTGATGCAGACCATCGAAGAGACCACACGCGCGCGGCATGTGATCAAGTTGTTTGGTGGGCAAACCTATGAAGCGAAACGATTTGAGCATCGTTCCGAGCGCCTGCGTGGTTTCATGATCCGCATGGCGAGCACCATGGCCACGACAGAGCCGATTACGCAGTTTCTGAATTCGTTTTCTATTTCCGTCATCATTGTGATTGCGCTTTCCCAGACGGGTGATGGCGGTATGACCGTGGGTGGTTTTGCTTCGTTCATTACAGCCATGCTAATGACGCTCACGCCACTAAAACACCTTGCGGCTGTTAACGGACCGCTGCAACGCGGGCTGGCTGCAGGTGAAACCGTGTTTGGCCTTATCGATGCGGCACCTGAACGCACGAATGGAAAAATACTTGATCTACGTATTGCAGGGCGACTGGCGTTCGAGCAAGTCAGTTTCACGTATCCCGAAGAGAAGAAGGCAGCGCTGTTCAATATTTCGCTAAGTATTGAGCCGGGTGAAACCATTGCGTTAGTCGGCATGTCAGGCGGAGGCAAGAGTACGCTGGTTAATCTTGTCCCGGAGTTTTATCCCGTATCCGAAGGCCGCATCTTGCTGGATGGCGTGTCTATCGCTGATATTGCGCTGACCAGCCTGCGTGCCCAGATGGCGATGGTTAGTCAAAACGTAGTTTTGTTTGACGACACCGTTGCAGCCAATATCGCCTATGGTGATGATCATCCTGATCGTGCGCGTATCGAGGCTGCAGCACAGGCGGCGCATCTCAGCGAGGTTATTGAGGCATTACCCGAAGGTCTTGATACACAGATAGGTGACAACGGTATGCGATTGTCAGGCGGTCAGCGGCAGCGGCTGGCGATCGCCCGGGCTATTTACAAAAATGCGCCGATCTTGATTCTTGATGAAGCCACGTCGGCCTTGGATACCGAATCTGAGCGCGCTGTGCAAATGGCACTGGATACTTTGATGAAGGGGCGTACCACGTTAGTGATTGCCCATCGCTTGTCCACGATTGAGCATGCTGATCGCATCGTTGTTTTGCAAGACGGTCGGATCGCTGAAGTCGGTAGCCATAGTCAACTGCTTACAGCTAACGGCGCGTATGCCCACCTTTATCACTTGCAGTTTTCAAAGGGTTGAGGGAATAAAATTTTGTTTTTCGTTCCAAAAATAACGCGCTGTCGTCTGTAAATTTTTTTAATTTAAGGATTGCCTGGGATATTGATGGTGTGGAAGCTAGGTTGGGTAATGTCTCTGCACGGGGCACCCTTTTTCTTGCATTGAAGTCAACGCGAAGATTAAATTTAAAATTTTAGTCAACTGTACAGTCAGATTCAGGAAACAAAACAATGTTAACAGTTGACTCGTCCAATTTGCCACCTGTAACACTGATTCTTTTTGCGTACAACCAATCAAGTTTTATTTCTGAGGCTTTAACTAGTTGTCTTGAACAGGACTACGCTGGTCCATTAGAGATATTGTGTTCTGATGACTGCTCGACAGATAACACTTTTGATATATTAGAAAATATTGTCAAAGAGTACGTCGGATCGCATCGAATTAGAGTGCGACGAAACTCTGTTAATCAGGGAATAGGTGCACACTACAACACCGCGATTGCTGAGGCCAACGGAGATTTGATATTTACGGCGGCTGGTGACGACATAAGCACGCCTTTTCGTGTTCGACGCGTTGTCGAAGCTTGGTTAGCCAATGGTCGGCGAGCAGATTTAATTACTAGTAATCTGCGGCAGATTGATGAGAATGGAGAACTTGGTAAAGCGATTATTGTTTCTGATTTGGGGCAGTGGAAAAATCCAACTGAATGGATACGAAAACGTCCCTATGTTGTTGGCGCGGCTCATGCTTTTACCCTTCGTCTACACCGGGAGTTCGGTGATTTTTTACCGGAATTAGTTTACGAAGATCAGGTGATGTCAATGCGATCCACGATGACCGGTGGTGGGCTAAAAGTTGACGAAGTATTGGTATTTTATCGATTGGGTGGTGTTTCCCAGAAAAAAGGATCAATCCAAAGTGCGAAGGATTATCTTAACTGGGTGCGGAAAAACTTCAATAGACAGGCCGCTCAGTATAGTCAAATTAAAACTGATTTGCTGACTAAAAACCTAGGAGAACTAGTCAATGGCCGAATTTGTATGAAACTGCTGCAAGCCAACTTGGTGATGACCCTCGATCAGGCCTCTAGCATTACAGAAAAATTTCTCTGCGCTGTGCGCCATCCTTATTGCGGATTTTTTTTCAAATGGAAAATGCTGGTTTATCTATTGTGTCCGGGTTTTGCTGCGTCGGTTCAGAGGCTGCAGAAAAAAATACACGGTTTTAATTTAAGGAAACGATGAAAAAATCATTCACGTAATGAATTTTTCTTAGAAACAACACACTCTTTTAATTTATAGGCATTTTTTTAAAAAAAGTCTCCTTGAGGAGAAAATTTGACCGCTGTGTTTGGTTACGACCTCTTGTCACGTTTTTAAAAAGCGGCAGTTAAAAATAATTTTTTGGGTGACGGGTTGCGTCGTTGAGATTGCTTTTAGCTTTTCTTCTTAATGGTTACTGAGAAGGTCTAACGCGTACAAGTCCAATTACTCTACCAAGTAGGCGCGCTACATACTTGGGATGTGGAAGAAACAGCCTCAGCGGTAGTAACAGCAAAGCCAATCCCAGCGTTTTCCATCGTAACCATCTGGCATGCTTACCATATTTTTTTTCGAACAAAAGCTTCGACTGCGCATGATGGTAACCGCGTAGAAATTCAGACCGTAAAGGTGCAGAACCTTTCACCGAGCCCCGCGATAAATGTTTTAATTTGACCTGGGGTACGACAACCATTGGAAGTTTTTTGTTGAATGCGCGTTGCGAAAGATCTTCATCTTCGTAATACAAAAAGAAATCTTCATCAAAGAATCCGATTCGCTGCATATTTTTCATATTTAGAAGTATGGCTGCCCCGCATAAAAATCCAACGCAGCAGGGTCCGTCGGCGCCACGACCTTTTGAAACCCATTCAGAGCCGGGCCATCGATAATTGATTTCATCTGCGTCATTTCGGCCCATGAGTTGCGGTGCGACCATTCCGGCTTCTGGAAATTGCTCAGCAGCCTGTATCATTTTTTCAAAAAAATCAGAGCCAGGTAAGGTATCTGGATTTAATACTAGAGCGTATGGGGTGGTGGCTTGTTGGAGTGCGAGATTGTTAGCCGCTCCAAAACCTTTGTTTTTATCGTTGGATAACAACTGTGCGTTTGGAAGTAATTCCGTAATTTTCTTTGCAGTGTCATCAGTGGATGCATTGTCTACAAAAACTAAATGAGCTAATCCTCTTAATGATGGTACGAGAGCCTCCATGCAATGGGCGCTGTTATACGTAACGATAATGACCGTCAGTGAATCCAGTGGGTTTTCTTGAAAATGAGTGGCAGTCACGTGTCAGAGTTTGCTGTTGGATAAGGTAGACTTGAAGGCTGAGACCGATCAGGAAATTCAGTATGTCTTTGCGAAAGCAACTTCCCGAGATATTTTTTGTCATTTTGCCAATCACCTTGTTTTTCCCGATTGGCATCATGTACACCGCAATTGTGCTCTATTTCATCGCCTGGTTTGGGGCCGGCGCTTTGCGTGAAAAATGGGCAGAAATTCGACGCCATCCCGTTTATACCGCGAACTTGACACTTCTCGCAATTGTTCTGCTGTCAGCGATCTTTCTGTCCGCCGGCAATGATTATCGGTGGCACGGCATCATCCACTATCTTGTTTTTGTATTTTTGCTGCTCTTTTCCGTGGGTTGCGAGGACGCAGTTTACCGGCGTGCAAAGTTAGCCCTGTTCATCGGCACGCTGTATGCGGGCGCCGTTTTTTGTTTCGCAAAGCTCGGCTGGCTGCCGGATTGGACTATATTTTCTTATTACCACCAGTACGCTGGCAATAAATCTATATCGCTCGGCATATTCCTAGCCATCGCTGCCGCTTGGATGCTTAATGAGGCTTTCGACGCAAACGAGCGCCGTACCCTGCTGGCGTATCTGGCCGCGTATGCATTCATCGAATGGGTGGTTGTACAGTTCGCAGTCACTCGCACCGGGACCTTGATGGTCTACTTGTTGTCTGCCTTGGTGATTCTCCGCAGATTGAAATTCAATCGGCGTTCGCTGGCAATAGTCGCGGTCGTGTCCTTGGTGATCCTTGGCATTGTTGCATCGAATGGCGATGGTAATCGCCGTCTCAAGGGCGTGGGCTCGGCCATCACAGCGCTCCAAGATGGCAGTGCTGGAACTGGCGAAAGCAATCGTTTGCAGTTCTTGCAAGTGACCGGCGCCATGATCGCTGAAAAACCTTTCGTTGGATTCGGCATTGGCGGTTGGCGTCAAGAGTATCCGGTACGTGCGCAAGGCCTTGAGACGGCGTTCATGAGTACCCCGCACAATGATTATCTGCTATACGGATCGGAGTTGGGTGTAATTGGATTGATTCTATTAGCCTGGATTTTTGGGGTTTTGGTACGAGAATCCTTAAAAGCCAAATCGACAAAAGGCACAGCGCTTCTTCTGGTGATGGTCGCACTTGTCGTGTCGAGTATGTTCAATGCAATGCTTCGAGACTGGCGCTTCGGAGTACCGTTGATGCTGATGATTGCCATCGCCTATCGTGACAGTCGGGCGATATCATCACACTCGGATGGTGAACCATCTGCATCAGTATCTGCCATTGACAACGATTCTAGCGAGATGCCTGAGTGAATAGCCGTATTTCGGGCGCACAGGTTGCTAAAACGCCGCTTCTAAATCGCTGCGGGATTTACCTGATTAATCTTGATCGATCAACCGATCGGCTCCTCTCAGCCGAGCAGCACTTCAATGCGGTCGGCCTTCCATTTGAACGCATTGTGGCGATTGATGCACATGGCGAAGACATGTCTAGCTACCCTATTGATCGCAAGGTATTTCAGCGCACTCACGGTAGAACTAACATTCGACCTGGAGAGATCGGTTGTTACTTCAGTCATCTCAAGGCGCTTCGTACTTTTCTGGCTAGTGGTAGAGAGTTTGGGGTTGTTTGCGAGGATGATGTTCTGCCACAGGCGCAGTTGCCTTCAGTACTTGAAGAACTTATAGGTTTTTCGAACGAATGGGACATTGTGTCGTTGTTCCATTTCCACCGAGGTGGACCGCTAGTAGTGCGGCGAGCCAAAGAATTTTCGATGAATGTACACATCGCGCATATATCTTCTGCCGCGGCCTATCTTGTGAGAAGACAAGCTGCAGAAACACTGGTCAGTTATCTTGAAGTTATGCGAGCATGCATTGATCACTCGTTGTACGAGTCATGGAAACACGGGTTGAGGCTGCGCAGTGTGACACCAATGCCAGTGAATCTTGCGGCGCAGGCGCATCAATCAACCATCAACATAGAATCAGGTAAAAAACCCCCGATTTTTTTTCGACTGCCAACCTTGTTGAGTCGATCCTACGTTGCCATTCGAGTATTTGCTTCTGGTCTCGGGCAGGTATTTCAGGCTTGGATGAAGCTCTAGCCAAAAGCCCATTCTCAGTCTTGCCAGATTGATGCATATACCGCCGCAATGCCAGCCGCTTCGGTATCAACGGTGAACTGGGCCGCTACCCTTTCTCGTCCTTGCTTTCCCATTGCTATCGCCAATGGCGCATCCATTAACTGCCTGATTGCCTTCGTCAATTTATCAACATCGTCGGTCGGCACCACATACCCCGTCTTGCCCTCATCGACAATAGTTCTGAACGCTCCCGTATCACTCGCGACAACAGCACAGCCACAAGCCATGCCCTCTAGTGGTGTCAGTCCAAAAGGTTCATACCGAGGGCAAGCCACAGTAATCAGCACATTTTGGTACCAGTCAGCGACCGTATCCGCATCAATCACACCGAGAAAAATGATTCGCTCCGAGAGGCCAGCGGAAGCGATTTTCTGTTCTAGTTGTTTTTGAAAGTCTGCGTATTGCGGCGTACACAATCCCGCAATCACCGCGGTGTAATCAGGGAATTCCGGCAGCAGTCGGATCATGGCTTCAACAAAAATATCCATTCCCTTGTCAGGCCGTACTCTGCCAAAGGTACCGATGCCATATTTACCCGGCAAACCCGTACGGCGCCAGATCGTCAGTTTATCTTCCGGCGGTGAGAAGCGCTCAAGGCTGATGCCGTGTGGTACGACCCGTGTCGTGTTCGGTACAAAACTTGCCGCTTCTGGCGTCGTCGAAATCACGCCATCCATCTTGCTGATCAGCCAGCGCGGAAACCAAGAGTGCAGATGCTTGGCAGCTGAAGTAAAGACGATCTTGATGGGAAAGCGCAATACGTCACGCAAAAAAATGGTGAGCATCATTTCCGGATCGCGACGCACATGCCATATACGTGGTTGACCATTCGGTAGGCGCTTGCGGCTGATCCAGATCGCTTGCCAGACGCCAAGATAAGAAAAGCTCTCAGGATGATTTGTCTGCGCGAGCTGGGCGCCCGGCAGATCGGTGCCTACAAAACCGACATTCAAAGTTTTGGCCTGAACTGGCAGCAGGGCGTTGATCGTTCCAGAAACGCCGGAGTAGCGTTTCTTCATGTTGGTGATGATGACTTCTGGGTTCATTTTTTATGGCTTGCTAAAAGTTTATCCAATCATCCGGACAGGCAAGTCAGTCTGGAAATGAGGCGGCAAAAAAACATCATCACATTAAAATAATATCGTACTGCTCCTGATGAAAACCATTTTCAACCTGAAGCGAAATTGGCTTACCGATGAAATCTCCCAGCATGGTCAGATGCTGCGACTCTTCTTCCAGGAACAGATCAATGACCAATTGTGAAGCTAGAATTCTGAATTCGCGCGGATTGAATTGCTTGGCCTCGCGCAGCAACTCGCGCAAGATTTCATAGGCAATCGTTCTCGGTGTTTTTACCTGCCCTTTACCCAGACAGGCCGGACAGGTTTCACAAAGAATGTGCGCGAGTGATTCACGCGTACGCTTGCGGGTCATCTCGACCAAGCCCAGCGCAGAAAATTCTGACACAGTGACTTTGGTGCGATCGCGCGCCAGTGCTTTGTGAAGTTCAGAAAGTACGGCAGCACGATGTTCGATATTTTCCATATCGATAAAATCAAGAATGATAATGCCGCCAAGATTACGGAGACGCAGTTGTCGCGCAATCGCGTGCGCTGCTTCCAGATTGGTTTTGAAAATCGTATCGTCAAAATTCCGGCCGGTGACAAAGCTCCCGGTATTGACGTCAATTGTGGTCATTGCCTCGGTCTGCTCAATAATCAGGTAGCCGCCTGATTTCAGATCAACACGTTTGCCAAGCGCTTTTTCTATTTCTGTCTCAATACCATGCAGATCAAACAGAGGGCGTTCGCCTGTGTAGTGCATCAGCTTGGGTATTACGGAAGGCGTGTAGCTTTCTGCAAATTCACTGAGCTTGAGAAAATTTTCACGTGAATCGATTTGTATTGATGTGGTTTCTTCACCTACAAAATCTCTGAGTACACGCTGCGACAAGCTGAGGTCCTGATACAGCAGTGAAGGTGGTGGCACCTTACGTGATTGCTCAAATAGGTGTTCCCAAGTTTTACGGAGATAGGCGACATCACTGGTCAGGTCTGCATCACTGGCGCCCTCTGCCATCGTCCGAATGATGAAGCCGCCTTTTTCTTCAGCAGGTAAAAGACCTTGTACTTTTCCACGCAGCGCTTCGCGCTCGGTCTCATCGCCGATGCGCTGCGATACACCGATATGCGGATCCTGCGGTAGATACACCAGCATTCGTCCTGCGATGGATATTTGCGTAGAGAGCCGCGCGCCTTTGGTGCTGATGGGATCTTTAATCACTTGCACCAGAAGCGATTGGCCGTCGAACAGCAATTTTTCGATGGGTGTCGGCGGGCTCCCCGGACTGGCAGCACCGCTTTGCACACGGGCTTCCCATATGTCGGCGACATGCAGGAACGCGGCGCGCTCAAGACCAATATCGATGAATGCCGATTGCATACCCGGCAGCACACGCGCTACCTTGCCCAGATAGATATTCCCGGTGCGGCCACGCGATGCGGTGCGTTCGATATGTAATTCCTGCACCGCACCGTGCTGCATCAGCGCGACACGCGTCTCTTGGGGCGTGATATTAACCAGCAGATCTTCTGTCATAGTATTTTTATACCTGCTTGCTTTAACAATTGTGTGGTTTCGAACAAAGGCAGCCCCATGATGCCTGAATGGCTGCCGCTAATATGTTCGATAAATTGTGCTGCATGACCTTGTATGCCATAGCTGCCTGCTTTGTCATAAGGCTCCGACGAGTCGCAATAAGCCTGTAGCGTGACTTCACTTAGTTCCGAAAACCTGACCTCTGAGCGATGCAGTACTTCATTGATGTGGTCTTCAAAGCGAACAGCCACCGCAGTCAATACCTTGTGCGTGCGGCCTGACAGCAAGCGCAACATGTCCATGGCTTCTGCGTGATCGGCGGGTTTGCCCAGTATTTTTCCATCAATCGTCACCGTGGTGTCGGCTGCCAGTACCAGACGTTTTGGCAAATGACGCCACAAGACAGCGGCCCAACCGCTGTCTGCTTTTTCACGTGCGACACGCGCGACATAGATTTCCGGCAATTCGCCTTCATGCGGTATCTCTGATACGGCGCCGTGAGTGCCCAGCTCTTCTTTCAGTTCAAGTACCTCAAAAGCAATGCCTACCTGCTGCAGCAATTCGCGCCGGCGGGGACTTTTGGAAGCCAGATAAATTGTTTGATCTGCCAATGTCATTGCATGCTTCCCGTACTTACGATCAGAGCCAATGAATCAAGGCTGTCAGAACTGTCAGAGTGATGTGCGGTGATAAGGATGATTTTTAGTAATCGTCCAGGCGCGGTAGAGCTGCTCTGCCAGCAGTACCCTGACCATGCCATGCGGCAGGGTCAGACTGGATACGCGCAACAGCATGTCTGCATTCTTCTTGAAATCCGCATCCAGACCATCCGCGCCACCGATGACGAATGTAACATCCCCGCCTTGCTGTTGCCACAGCGTCAGATGTTGCGATAACTGCAGCGTAGTCAAATCTTTACCGTGCTCGTCCAGGGCGATCACGTGTCCGCCTTTGGGCAGCACTGCTTCGATACGTTGCCGTTCCCGCGCCATGACGGTCTCTGCACTGCGGCTCGATGAGCGCTCGATGGGCTTGATTTCTTTTAGCGCCAGCCGGCATTCCGGCGGCATGCGTTTCGCATATTCCTGAAAGCCTGCCTCAATCCATGCAGGCATTTTGTGGCCGACGGCTGCAACGATGAGTTGCATGGGTTGAAATCAACCGCCGGACTTGGTCGTTGTGCGGCGACCCGCGCCGGATCGACTGGCGGAAGTTTTGCCTGCAGTAGATCCTGTTTTTCGGGCGGGTGCTCTTTTGGCAGCAGATTTTTTCGGGGTAGTTTTTTTCGCGACCACTTTTTTAATCATCGCTTTCTTGGCCACAGTTTTTTTGGCGACGGCTTTTTTGGCTGGGGTTCTGGTTGCCGTAGTTTTTGTTACCGCTGCTTTTTCAGGCGCCGTTTTTTTCGCTGGAGCCTTCGTGTCGCTGGCTTTGGCATCGCGAGGTTTGGTGCTAGCCGTTTTTTTCACAGCGGTCTTGGTGATATGCGACGAGGCCTTGACCAGCGTTGTTTTCGCACCGGTTGCCGAGCGCGTTGCAGCGCCGAGCTTGATTTCTTTCTCGCCCCATAATTCTTCGAGACGGTAGTAAGCGCGAATAGCGGGCTGCATGATGTGGACGACCATGTCGCCCAGATCGACCAGTACCCATTCGCCGGTACCTTCACCTTCCATGCTGAGAATCTGCCCACCGGCGGCCTTGACAGAGTCGCGCACCGAAGAAGCCAGTGCTTTCGTTTGCCGGTTCGAGGTACCGGAAGCGACCGCGATGCGGTCAAACATGCTGGTCAGGTGGCTGGTGTCAAAGATGCGGATGTCTTGCGCTTTCACGTCTTCGAGTGCGTTGACTACGATGCCCTGCAATTTTTTGATATCCATTAATGGGTCTGGTAAAGGTGATGTTGTTGAATATAGTCTAGCACTGGCCCCGGAAGCAGGTCGGCGGATTCTCCGGACACTCCGGACACTCCCGACACTCCCGACACTCCCGACCCGGCAATAGCCTCGCGTATCGTGGTTGATGACACATCCAGCGCCAGCTGTGTTGCGATGCAGACCAGACCTGAGGGCGATTCTCGCAATTGTTCAGCGCTGGCCAGCCGGCGGTTGATTTGTGTTGCGACCGCTTTGTCCAAGTCTGCGTCTTCCATGGTGAAGCCCGGCCGCGCGGCAATGCACAGATGGGCTTCATCGAACAAAGCAGACCACTCATGCCACGTGTGCAAATTGATCAGCTGGTCTGCGCCCATGATCAGCGCAAGCGATACATCCCGGCCCAGTTCGTTACGTAACGAACGCAAAGTGTCGACCATGTAGCTCGGCCCCTCGCGACGAATTTCCTGTTCATCGATACAAATCGGCGTAGGCCAGCCATCAAAGGCAGCGTGCAGCATCGCAATACGATGCGCATCAGGGGTGACCATCTCAGGCTTTTGCCAGGGCCGACCGCTGGGTATCAGTCGCAGTTCATCAGGATGCAGCAGTGTACAGAAGTAGCGTGCCAATCCGACATGACCCGAATGCACTGGATCGAAGCTACCACCCAGCAGCAGCACGCTGCGCACACTCATGCAGCGAGCCAGTCACGATGGGGCAGGAAATCTGTATAGAGTTTCGCTTCAGGCGAGCCAGCCTCAGGCTGCCAGTCGTAGCGCCATTTGACGATAGGTGGCATCGACATCAGGATCGATTCAGTGCGTCCACCCGACTGCAGACCAAACAAAGTACCGCGGTCGAAGACTAGATTGAATTCCACATAACGGCCACGACGATAAGCCTGGAAATCACGCTCGCGCTCGCCATAGGCAATATCTTTGCGGCGCTTGAGAATAGGCAGATAGGCATCAATCAGATGATCACCGACACTTTGTGTCATGGCAAAGCTTTGCTCAAAGCCTGCCGCATGGAAATCATCAAAGAAGATACCGCCAACACCGCGTGCCTCTTTGCGATGCTTGAGATAAAAGTACTCATCGCACCATTGCTTGAAGCGTGGATGCAGCTCTGAACCAAACGGGTCCAGCGCGTTGCGACAGGTCTGGTGAAAATGTTGCGCATCTTCTTCGAAGCCATAGTAGGGCGTTAGATCCATGCCGCCACCGAACCACCAGACACGCTGATTGCCTTCGCCCGTCGTGGTGAAGAAGCGCACATTCATGTGCACGGTCGGCGCATACGGATTACGCGGATGAAAAACCAGTGACACGCCCATCGCTTCCCAAGGATGGCCGGCCACTTCAGGACGATTGGCTGCAGCGGAAGGCGGCAGGCTCATACCTTTGACATGCGAAAAACCCACGCCACCACGCTCAAGCACATTTCCTTCTTCAATCAATCGCGAAATACCGCCACCACCCTCAGGCCGTTCCCAGCTGTCTCGTATGAATTGGCCACCGTCGACCGCTTCAGCAGCAGACACGATGCGCTCTTGCAGCGACAAAAGCCAGGTCCTGACGGCATTCGGGTCGGGCGTGTTCATGAATTTTCCTTTTTATTTACTGATGTTGTTCAGGCAGGTCGTTTCAGCGCACGCCAGCCTATATCGCGGCGAAACTGCATACCGTCAAACTGAATCTGATCCAGGGCTTCGTACGCATGTTTTTGTGCGACTCGAACGCTATCGCCCAGACCCACCACACACAACACACGTCCACCTTGCGTGGTGAGTGTTTTGTTATCCAGTGCTGTGCCCGCATGGAAGGTCATGCTGTGTTCGGTTTCTTCAGGGATGCCAGTGATCACATCATTTTTGCGCGGCGCATCCGGATAACCGCTTGCGGCCATGACCACGCCCAGTGCAGTGCGTCTATCCCAGTCGAGCTCTATTTCATCTAGCGTACCAGCCACGGCATGTTCCATAACTGAGACCAGGTCGGTTTTCAGGCGCGCCATGATGGGCTGCGTCTCCGGGTCACCCATGCGGCAATTGAATTCCAGTGTTTTGGGATTACCTTCAGCATCAATCATCAGACCTGCATACAGAAAGCCCGTATACGGAATCCCATCTTTGGCCATGCCTTGCACGGTCGGTTGAATGATCTCGCGTATCAC
>Ga0315905_10001740_pt1 | contig 23171 bp, 21 predicted proteins | sample LakEriMetagenome_5_FD_203522 | JGI IMG/M metagenome (GOLD analysis project Ga0315905, IMG submission 203522) | Freshwater fungal communities from buoy surface, Lake Erie, Ohio, United States - Buoy 4 MA121 | ecosystem: Environmental > Aquatic > Freshwater > Lake | place: USA: Lake Erie, Ohio...
GCTCTGGAACCCCGCACCTGGCTCAGCATCGATGGCCGCATGATCGAAGCAGAACTCGTCCGCCCTCTCGGCGACAGCGTCGAGCTTCGCGATAAAGACGGCCGCGTCATCAAGGTCCCCAAGTCACAGCTCAGTTTCGGCGACCTGGATTACATCGAAGAGAACGCCCCGGAGGACAAAACCGCGAACTCGCTGGGCAGCAAACCCACGACCAAGCCAAAGCTGCCCAACCCGGCCAAAGACGTCAAGATTGACACGAAAGCCTTCAAGAAAGAGGCCGGTGACTTTAAGATCAACGACCGCACCTACCGCGTCTGCGAAACGCCGCACTTCAAGGTCATGTATATGCGCCCGGTCGATCCCATGGATGTAGCGGAACTCGCCGAGCGCCTCTGGATTGATACCGCCTTCTTCCACAGCACCTTCATCCCCAAGTGGGTGGACCGGAAGATGGCCATCATCCTCGTGAATGACGAGGAAGCCTATGAAGATGTGGGCAGCTGGTTTGCTGATATGATCAGCGCCACGGAAAGCCCCACAGCCAAGGATTCCGCCGACAGAATTCGCAAGACCTGGCCGCGGAGCGCCTCGGGCAGCGTGCAAATGCCGCAGTCGCAGGCCGATGAACAAAAGATCTTTTCCGAACTCCGCGTGTTCCGCGCCTACCGTCAGACGACTCAGGGCGGCAAGCCCCAGCCCATCAAGGGTGTCTGGGTGCCTTTTAATACCAACGTGCTTGCCAGCGACATGCTGCAGATTCAGGCCGGGGGTGTCAGCGGTGCCACCAGCGAAGGCGCCTTCGCTATCTTCACCGGCCACGCCTACTACAAGGAACTCCAGCTCAATGGCCGCTCGGAAACCAGCATGCTGGGCACCCAGGGCACCGGCAAGGATGTCACCAGCACCGGCGGTTTCCAAACCGACAAAGGATGGGCCGGCGAACTCCGCAAGATGATCAAGAAGGAACCCGAGTGGGAACCCGCGAAGAACCTCGACGAAGTCTTCCGCCTCAGCCGCAACGACGCAAGTACCCGCAACGTCGTTTACGCTTATGCCTTTGCACGCTTCCTGCAGAGCACCCCGGAGCGGCTCTCCGCCTTCAACAAACTCTGCCAGAAGATTGATGTCGCCAATCAGGTGCCGGATCTCGAAGAGATCGCCAAAATTTACGGCTACGCCGACGCCGCTGCATTCCGCACGGCATGGATCGCCTGGATGGACAGCAGCGACTTCCGCTAAGCCCATCCGGTAATCTGTTTCTCTCACAGCCCGCGGCACTTGCCCTGCCGCGGGCTTTTTCGTGCCCAAAGAAAAAGCCACCGGCGTGAACCGGTGGCTTTCCCGAATGAAGGATGGGATCTGCGGGGCTTAGTCCCCGAAGTCGTCGCCGAGGTCTTCGTCGAGGTCGGCCAGCGCGGCGAGCATGGCTTCCGCCTTGGACGGCTTCTTGCCTTTCGCACCCTTGAGCGGACGGGGTCCCGGGTCCTCTTTCTTCTGGAGGGCTCGGCGCAGCTTCTTCAGCGCGATGTTCTGGAGCTGACGGATCCGCTCGCGGGTCACACCGAATTCCTGACCGACTTCCTCCAGCGTCTTCGGCTTTTGACCGTTGAGGCCGAACCGGGCGTCGATGATCTTCCGCTCGCGCTCATCCAGCACATCGAGCAGCCCGTCGAGCTGGTCGTGCATGTTGCGGTGAGAGAGAATCTCGTGCGGCGTCTGGGCGCGGTCGTCTCCAATGATTTCGCCGAACTCCGTGCTGTCGTCTTCGGAAATCGGGGCATCCAGCGATGCCGGGCGGAGGCTGGCGGCTTTGAGCTGGGCCAGCTTGGCGCGGTCGATACCGATTTCTTCGGAAAGTTCGTCATCGGTCGGTTCACGGCCGAGGTCTTCCGACATCGACATCGCCACGCGGCGCATCTTGGAGATCTTATCGACCATGTGCACCGGAAGGCGGATGGTCTTCGACTGATTCGCGAGGGCGCGCTTGATGCTCTGCTTGATCCACCAGGCGGCGTAGGTGGACAGCTTACCGCCCTTGTTGGGATCGAAGCGCTCCACGGCCTTCATCAGGCCGATATTGCCCTCAGAAATCAGGTCAAGCAGCGGAAGACCGTAGTTTGCATAGTCCTGAGCGATTTTGACGACGAGGCGGAGGTTCGCCTTGATCATGTGGTCACGGGCGAGCTTGCTGCCTTTCTTGATGCGGGCCGCCAGCTCAATTTCCTGCTCCGGGGTCAGGAGGGCAGTCTTGCCGATTTCCCGCAGGTAAATCTTGATGCCACCATCGAGTTCGAGGTTTGCCATGTTGGTAAGTGGTCTGGGACGAGTTTAAAGGATTACTAAGAGATATACGAAAAACGGGCCGGATTGTTCCGGTGGAATGCCGAATAATTACAGGAACAAACCCTGCGGCACTCAAATGTAGCGTCTCCAGCCGGTCATGCTGTTCAGGTTCCTTTGATTCCTTGGACCACTGCGGAGGGCCACCGTTCAACACGCTTTGCGAAACTGAGTCAATCCCTTTTTCTCAAATTTTTCCAACTGCGTCCGCCGCACACCTTATTTTGCCCGGCGTCTGCGCCGTGACAGCATTACAAGGGCAGCCCCGGCAGCCAGCACAGCGCAGGATGGCTCGGGAATGACCGGCACATGCTGCGCAGCCTTCGTGCTGGCCTGACTGAGTCCGTGCGTCCGGTAATCGGCTGCGCGCTCCAGCACCACGGCGCCGGTATCGGGCGTAACGAGCGAGGCTTTGACCGCGGTGGCGACAGCGGCGGTGTAGTCGCCTTCCCGAAGGCGCCGGTATTCTGTCAGTGCGTGCAACCGGGCGAGGGAGTCGCTCACTTTCACGCCACCGCTGTCTGCCGGCGGCGCAGCGGCATGCTCCCACCGCATCGTGACTTTCGGCAGCAGGAAGTCCGCAGCGGCCGGGAATTGAGCGGCGCTGGTGCGCACAGAACGGCAGCGAAGGTGCCGGGATCGCGTCAGCACGGGCAGGAGGGTATTCTCGCCGGGCACCAGCGGGACATCGTAGAGCAGAACAGCCTGCGGACTGCGCTCCAGCAGTTGCTCGATCTGCGCCCGAGACCCGGCATGAACGGGCTGCGGGCCGTGCAGCCAAATCAGGGTGGCCCCGGGCTTTCCGCGGAGCCATTCCAGGGCCGCAGCCAGCGCCGGAGTATTGTCGCGGCCGCCGGCAAAATCGAAGCTCCGGACATCCACAGCCTGAGCTGTAGTCACGAGTTCATCCGGGCTGTCCCCGGCGATGAAAATCTGCGCCGCACTGGACGGTGTGGCAGAGATCAAAGCGGCGAGCGGCTCCGCCGATGGAGCGAGGGCCGCAGAGCCGTCCACCACCCAGGCAATAGCCCCCAGTGGCGCGGCCTCGCCCGTGCCAGCTTTTCTCAGGAGGATGCGCTGCTCCGGGGCGGCGAATGGATTCTCGCACCACACCACCGGTGCCACCGGCGGGGCCTGCCACGTGACGAACCCGCAGCTGCCGTTGAGGTCCAGGAGCCGGGGTTGTGCGGTCAGGACCGAATACCCCTGCTCTACTGCGGTGCGGGATTCCCGGAATGACGACGTCAGCGTTCCGCCATCCGCCTGCACCCACAGCTGCGCTGCTGCTTTTTCACCGATGCTGAAATTCCGCTCGATGATGCCCGGCAGCCAGACCTTTCCGCCAGCGGCGGGAGCGGTGAACGCAACCCGAGTTTTCAAGGTGCCGCGGGCGGGCACCGGGAATGCCTGAAGCATGATCGCGCCGACATCCGGCTGCGTGACGAGCACGGGGTCCCGCTGCTGCACGACGGCCACCGACTTATAAGCCGCGCGCACCTGCGGCGTGGCCCCGAACGCGGCCTCCTGCGGCTCCCCATTCACCCACAGCACCACACGGCTCACAAATCCATCCGGCGGCAGCGAGATACGGCAGCGCGCCTCCTGGGCATCACTGGTGGCATTGGAGAAGGTGAAGGTCCACTCCCCCCACGCCAAACCGCTGGCGCTTTCGCAGTGCCAGTCGAGCCTCGATTCAGAAAGCGACAGCCCTGGCAGCTGACCGGCCACGGCCTCCCCGCCACGGGCGAGATCCCAGTCGGCCCGTCCCCCGTGCCCTTGAAAGGCCAGCTTCGGACGGGGCACCGAATTGAACGGCTGCCCGGTCACGCGGAAATACAAATCGCGGCTCACCGTATCCTCCTGCTCCCAGCCCCGCTTGAACTGCCAGCCCCCCACGCCGCGGTCCAGGCCGGTCCATTCAGCGATCCACGAAGCGGGATCGGGTGCGGCGCGTTCAAAGGTGCGCATGCTGCCCGTGTCGTAACAAGCCCGCAGCAACGCAGCCTCCGAGCCAAAGCGCCGCACCATTTGCGCTGCGGAAGCCAGCTCCGCCGCGTCTCCTTCCGCATGCATCGCCCGGTGAATGCCGAGGCGCGCGATGAACGACGGCCCCTCCAGGCCAATGACTGCACCACTCATCAGCAGCACGCCGGTCAGCAGCGCACGGCGCGTTTTGATCGTTGCTGCGTGGCAGCAGTTGCGCAGCAGGACACGCACCCGCAGCAGGGCGATGAAAGCGAACAGCGGAGCCAGGGCGGCAAGCCCCACTCCAAAGAAGATCCCAATCACCGCAAAATGGCTGAACGGCCCGAAGAGCACAGCATATAACAGCGACGCCACCAGTCCCGCACCCGTGAATGCCAGCGCCAGGCGCAACCGCCGCGCAGAGGGCGCATGGTCCTTGTCCAGCGCCCGCAGTGCCAGCCATCCAGCCACCGGGACACTCAACACCACCAGGTGATGCCATGCGGTCGGCAGCGGATTGAACAGAAGCGACGCGCAGGAACCGGTGATCCATTCGAAGAGCCACGCGCCCGCCGGCAGCAGGATGGTAAAGAACCAAAAGCTCGCCTTCCAGACGAGAACCGTCCGCAGCTTTCTCATGTTCTTCGCATAGCACTCTGCCGGCGCGGGGGAAGCCGGGAGCACCTCCGGCTGCCGGGCGGCCTCATTCCCGGGCACTACCTCTCCCATGCGCGCCAGAGTCCTGTTCAGGATTTCCGCAGTCACCGTCCCGGCACCGGCCGCAGCCAGTTCCTCATGCAGGTGCGCCAGTAGATCCGCCCGCACCTCGCCAGGGTCGGCTCCATCCAGCATTTCCGGCCGCAGCCGCTGCTGCAGCCACGCCTCCAGTGAAGCCTGCGCGGAGTCGGTCCATGTGAGAGCAGTGATCGAATTCATGGGAAGGGCGTCAGGGTTGCGATTCGAGAAATTGCACAGCCCCTGTGAGGGCCGCGAAGTAGGGTTTCATGCGCGCCAGCTGGCTGCGGCCGGCATCCGTGAGCTGATAATACTTCCGGGCCGGGCCGCCCGGGGACTCTTCCAGCCGTGTCGCGACAAAACCCGCCGCCTTCATCCGGCTGAGCAGCGGGTAGATGGAACCCTCGGCGACAAACAGCCCCGGCGTGGAGCACAGCCGCTTCACCAGGGCATAGCCATACTGCTCGCCCCCGCCCAGCGCCGTCAGGATACAGTATTCCAAAATGCCTTTCCGCACCTGCACCGTCCAGTTGTCGAAGAAGTTCTCCATTTGGCTAATGAATGGTATCTTGTAATGCACGGTATCGGCGGGCGCAATTTCTTTTTCCGTCCTTTGCAGCAGCAGCCGCGTCACGACACCTGACTTCACTGGCTGAAACCGCCCCTTGCCGCTCCCGGGCGCCGTGGCTAAGGCGGCAGGCATGTCACTTTCCAGCAAGCTCTTTTCTCTCGCGAAGCAATACATCCCCGGCGGCGTAAACAGCCCCGTGCGCGCCTTCCGCAATGTGGGCGGCGAGCCGTTTTTCGTGCGCCGGGCCAAGGGCTGCCGCATTGAGGACGTCGATGGCCGCAGCATGATCGACTACGTCGGCACCTGGGGCCCGGCCATTCTCGGGCATGCGCCGGATGTGCTCATCCAAACGGTGCATGAAGTGGCCAAGAGCGGCCTGAGCTTTGGCATTCCCAACCCCTACGAAATCGAAATGGCGCGCACCATCACCGAGTGGGTGCCCAGCGTGCAGAAGGTGCGCATGTGCAACAGCGGCACCGAGGCCACCATGAGTTGCCTGCGCCTTGCCCGCGGTTTCACCGGGCGCGACCGCATCGTGAAATTCCATGGCAACTACCACGGCCACGCCGATTCGCTGCTCGTTTCCGCCGGCAGCGGCGCGCTCACGCACGGCAATCCTGACAGCGCGGGCGTGCCGAAGGACTTCGCCGCGCTCACCACCGTGCTACCCTACAACGACGCCGCGGCGCTGGAGGAACTGTTCGCCAAACAAGGCCACGAAATCGCCGCCGTCATCGTCGAGGCCATCCCGGCAAATGCCGGACTCTTCCTGCCAAAACCTGGCTACATCCAGCTCCTGCGCGACCTCACCGCAAAGCACGGCACAGTGCTCATCTTCGACGAAGTGATGACCGGCTTCCGCCTCAGCAAAGGCGGCTACCAAACGACCATCGGCCTCACGCCGGACCTCACCGCGATGGGCAAAGTCATCGGCGGCGGCCTGCCCGTGGGAGCCTTTGGCGGACGCGCCGACATCATGGACATGCTCGCCCCGGACGGCCCGGTGTATCAGGCGGGCACACTTTCGGGCAATCCGCTCGCCATGGCAGTGGGTCTGGCCCAGCTCCGCGAACTGGAGCGCCAGAATGCCTACGAGAGGCTGGAGGAACTCGGCGCTTACTTCGAACAGGGCCTGCGCGACATCTGTGCGAAACTCGGCCGCCCGCTCACCTTCAACCGCATCGGCTCCATGTTCTGCCTCTACTTCCAGGACCAGCCGGTGTGGAATCTCGACGATGCGAAAAAGGGCGATGCTGAAGCCTTCAAACGATTCTTCCACAAAGCCCTCGAACTCGGCATCTATTTCGCCCCCAGCCCCTACGAAGCCGGCTTCCTCTCCACCGCCCACAGCCACGCGGACATAGATGACACCCTCGAAGTCTGCCGCACCGCCATCAAGCACGCGCTGGGCATGTGATGCACCCCGGATTCAATGGATGCCGCATTAAAGGACCTCATAGATTAGTCGCCTACCGCACGGTCTTGGGTACCGGCTGTGCAGGGCTTTCGACCTGATAATCCACCCATCATAAAATGTAGCAGTAGTCCCAGCGGACCAAGGAAAAACACCGCCGGCAGCAGGAGACCAAGGACCCGGCGGCGGCGGCCGGATTCCATCACTTCCCGGGCCACGCGCACACCGATGCACAGGTCAAAGGCGAGGTAATGCGCCCAGCCAGCCAGCGCCACCCCGGGTGAGCGGAAGAGTTGCTGCACCCCAGCCAGCGTCGTGAAGTTGCCTTCTGCCCTGGGGAGCGACAGCGCAATCAGCAGCGTATAGCCAGCACATAGGAGCAAAGGAAATACCCAGCCCGCAACGCGGTCACGCCAATGGTTTTCCCGCCGCACGATACCAACGGTCAGTGCGATCCAGCCACAAAGGGCTGTCAAATTCGCAGCCATAAACAGCGTCTCAGGATGCATCATGCAGGACATACGCTGCGGCCATGATGGTGCGACAGCGCATTGCTGCCCGCTGGTGGCCGGGGTGAATGTCAGGTGTCCTGCTTCGCTTCTGGATCAGCGGTCTGTTCAGGCGCAGCGGCATCGGGCGCGGCAGCAGCAGGCGCAGGCACTTCCACTGCCTGAGCCTCGGGTTTCTGCGCCTCCATCGGGGCCATCGCTGCGGGCGCGGCGGCGGGAGCGCGCTCCTGATCCCTCGGGGGACGCGGCCCACGGTCATTGGGCCGGTTGGCGGGCGCCGGGCCTTTTTTGAGGCGGCGGAGTTCTTCGCGGAGTTGCTCCACCTGTTTGCGGGCAGCAGCGAGATCGGCCGTGACCGACTGCGTCAGCACGCTGGCCTGGCGCGCAGCAGCCAGGGTGGTTTCGAGACCCGCGATCCGCGTTTTGGCGGTATCGAGTTCGCGGCGCAGGCGGTTGTTGTTGCCTTCGGCCGAACGGGTCGCATGGCGGGCTTTCTCCAGTTCAGCCAGCGCGGCCGCGAGTTCCGGCGGCGGACCGGATAGGCGGGCCTGGATCGTAACCGCAGCGGCTTCCAGCTGCTGAGTGCGGGCCCGGGCGGCGTCGAGGTCACGGCGCAGCGCGGCGTTTTGCGCATTCACTGCATGCAGCTCCGCCGTGGCGCGGCCGGCAGTGTCGCGCAGGGCAGCCAGGACTTCGTCACTGGCCACCGCGGTGACTTGAGCGCGGGCCGCTTCCAGCTTACTGCGCAGCTCGGCGACTTCAGCCGCGAGCGCGTCTTCACGGCGACGGGCCTCGCCCAGCTGACGCTCCAGAGCCGCAGTGGCGTCGGGGTCTCCAGCGGATGCGGACTGTCCGGTGCGGGCGAGGGCGGCTTCCGCAGCCGTAGCGCGGGAGAGAGCCTGGGCTTCGGCAATGCGGGCGGCTTTCAGATTCAACTCCGCCGCGGCCAGTGCATCGCTGGTGCGCTGATGCTCGCTTTCCCGCTGGTGCGCCTTGCGGTGGATTTCCTCCGCTGAGGCAATGCGATTACGCAGAGAATCCAGTTCACGCAGTGATCCAGCGCGGGCAGCGAGGGCTTCCTGAAGCTGGCTTTCGAGAGAGGCGGGGGAATCAGACATGCGGGGTGGGGGGCGTAATTGCAGGGACTCCATGCATGGCGCAGGGACAGCGGCTTTGTCAAATCCCCGCTGGCACCTGGCTGTGCGTATGTCTTAGCGGGACATGCCCTCCCCCACTGTGCAAAATATCATCTTTGACTGGTCCGGAACACTCGTGGACGACCTGCCGCCTGTGCTGGAGGCGACCAATGCCGTGATGCGGGCATTTGGCCGGGCGGAGCTGAGCCGGGAAGAGTTTCGCCGGGAATTCCGGCTGCCCTTTATGGACTGGTATGCCGAGGTGCTGCCGGGGGTGCCTCTGGCGGAACTGGACCGTGTGTTCCTGCCGGCCTTTGCGGCTTCGCAGCAGGCCGTTACGGTGCTCCCACACGCCCGCGAGTTCCTCGATGCCTGTCACAGCGCGCAGCGCCGCATGTTTGTGCTCAGTAGTGCCCCGCAGGCGGCGGTGGAGGAACAGGCGCGCCAGCTGGGCCTGGATCATTACTTTGAAACCATCTATGCCAGCGTGCCGGACAAGCGGGCGAAAATCACGGAGATTGTGGAGAACCACGGACTGCACCTGCCGCACACGATGATGATCGGGGATATGCGGCACGATGTGCACACCGCGCGGGCCGGCGGCATCGCTGCAGTCGCCGTACTCACGGGCTACGAATACCCGGAAGTGATCGCCACAGCAGAGCCGGACCTTACGGTGGCGCACCTCGGAGAACTGCGCGCCCTGCACTTCTCGTAAACGGGATCAAGATGCGGTGGATGCAGCCTTCGACCCGCCGTCCCACATAAGCCTTACGATTTATCCGAAGAGCCGGTGCCAGTTGGCGGCAGTTTGCTCCGCCATCGCCTCCACACTGACGCCACGAAGGGCAGCGAGGGCCTCGCAGGCCGTGACGAGATTCGCCGGATGATTCAGCAGCCCAGGCAGGGGAAACCGGTTCGCATGATCCGGTGGCACGAGATCGGGTGCGTCGGATTCGATCAATACCCGGTCCGCCGGCAGGGCCGCAAACAGGGTGCGTTGCGCTGCTTTCCGCGCATGCAGAAAGTAAGCAGGGAAAGAAAAGTGAGCGCCGCGCTCCAGCAGAAAATCCGTGAGCGCCGCCGGTCCGGACCATGCGTGAAGGAGAAAGCCGCGGGCCGGCGCGGCATGGCGGGAGAGCACCTGACGCAGCGGTTCGTGCGCCTTTAAGCAGTGCACCGTAATGGCCACATTGCGCTCGCAGGCGATGGCCACTTGCCGCGTGAAGACGCGCTTCTGATCTTCGATGTCATGGCCTTCGATCCAGCAGTCGAGCCCCGTCTCACCCAGCGAAGCCCCAGGAAAGCAGTCGAGCAGCGCGGTGAGACGCGCTTCCCACTGCGCCGAGCGCGCCCCGACATACCATGGGTGCAGACCGAACGCTGGCCGCTGCCCAGGATGCGCGTCACAGAAATCAGCCACGGCTTCCCAGTCGGACTCACGGGTGCCATTCACGATGCCACCGGTGACACCGGCCGCCGGCAGCAGCGCCATCACCGCCTGACGCACGCCATCCAGACGCGCATCATGCAAATGCTGGTGGGCGTCATAGAACATGCGATCAGAGTGCAGCCGCGAGCTGACGAATGCGCCGGGCGACATTCGCGAGGCCGTTCAGACGGGTGGGCGACACCTGTCGGTCCAGTTTCAGTGCCTCGAGAATGGTGGTTTCATGGGACGCGACCTCTGCCGGCGCGCACCCCTGATGCACGCGGCAAACGAGCCCGGCGAGGCCCTTCACGAGGGGGGAGTCCGCCTCCCATCGGAGTTGCAGCAGGCCATTATCCAGCGCTGCCGTGAGCCAGACCCGGGAAAGACAGCCGGGCACGAGATCGACTTCCTGCCGTGCCGCTTCCGGAATCCCCGGACCGCTGCACGAAGCCACGATGGCGCTCATGCGCTCGTGGGGATCGGGAATGATCGAAAAATCGTCTGTCAGTGCCGACTCGGCTTCTCGGGGCGTCATGCGTTTGTATGCCCCGGCCTGCCGGCGTCTGCAAGCGCCGCCCGATTACTGGCTGACGCGCATGGGCATCAGCACATAGAGAAACGGTGTGTTGATGCGGACAACGCCCGGGCTGACTTCATCAATGAGATCCAGGTGGACTTCGTCGGAGTCAAGATTTCGGAATGGTGCCATGAGGTATTCCGGATTGAAGGCGATGGCCATATCCGGGCCGTTGTATTTCACCGCCATTGATTCGCGGGCTTCACCGATATCGGCGCTGTTCGCGGTGATTTCGATGCCGTCGGTGGTGAAGCTGATCTTCACGCTGTTGCTCTTCTCCTGAGCGAGAATGGACACACGCTGCACGGCAGAAAGGAAGGATTCGCGCTCCAGGGTCACACGGTGCTTGGCTGCGCCAGGAATGACCTGACGGAAGTTCGGGTAGTTCCCCTCGATGAGCTTGCTCACCAGCAGGTTGTTGTTCATCTCAAAGGCGATCTGCTTCGCGCCAATGCGGATGCGCACTTCGGCTTTGTCGCCGCCTTCCTTGAGCAGGCGCTGGAGTTCGTTCACGGCCTTGGTGGGCACGATGACGCTGGTTTCCATGCTTTCGGGAATTTCGATATCGCTGTCCGTCATGGCGAGACGGCGGCCATCCGTGGCCACGAGCGTGAGCTTGCCATCCTTGAACTGGCAAAACACGCCATTGAGCACGTAGCGGGTCTCATCCGTAGAAATGGCGTAGGCCACCTTCTTCAGACCATCGCGCAGCGTCTGGGCGCTGATTTTGAACTCCTTAACGTCGTCAAATTTTGGCGGCGGCGGGAAATCGTCCGCGGGAAGGCCGAGGATTTTGAAGAAACTGTTGCCGCAGCGCATGGAGGCGGCGTTTTCGTCGCTCACGTCGATGGCGATTTCGCTGGCGGGAAGTTCGCGCACGATGGTGGAGAGTTTGCGGACCGGCAGGGTGGTGCTGCCGCTATCATCCACTTCATCCACGGCGACTTTTCCGCTGACAACAACGTCAAGGTCAGTGGTCGTCATCCGCAGTTCCCCGCCCTCCACTTCGAGAAGGACGTTGGAAAGGATGGGGAGCGTGGCGCGGCTGCTGACCACGCCCTGCACCTGCTGCAGTCCTTCCAGGAACTTTTCTTTGCTGATACGAAACTTCATATGGCGAGTGAGGAACGGGCTAAAATTGTAAAGGGGGGTAAATTGTCTTGGGCGCGATTCATAGCGCCCGCCCTGGGTTTGGCAAAGGGTTTTCCCGGTAAGCGACCGGAAAACACTGCGCCCGCCCCGGTCTGGAGGCTCTGGCTTGCGGATGGCACCGGGGCTTAAATTCCCCAGGCGGGGCATTTCGTCCTGGACTATCTGGGATTCACCGGCATTCATGCGCCGGGTCCCCACCCATTTGGATGAAAGATAACCCTTTGCATTTTAATAAGAAACGTCCGCGCCGCTTCAAAACCCGGCCGGGTGTTTCTCCCAACCTCAATACTACTCCCGACTCAGCCGATATGGATTCCAATGCCGAAGAAACCGGCGACCTCTCCCCCGAGGTCGTGCAGGATATCGCAGAGGCCGTCATGGCAGAGAAGGACAAACTCGCCGGAGAGGCTCAGGCCGCTCCGGAAGCCCCTGCGGACTCCGCAGACGACGCGTCCGCCTCAGCCCCACCGGTCACAGCCCCCTCAAACAACAATAACAACAACAACCAGCAGCGTCAGAATCAGCCCCGCGACCCGCAGGCTCAGGCCCAGGCTGCACAGCAGCGCCGCGAGCAGGAGCAGCAGCGCCGCGAAGCGGAAAATCAACGCCGCCAGCAGGAGCAGCAGCGCCGTGAACAGGAGCGCCTCCGCCGCGAGGAGGAGACCCGCCGCCGTCAGCAGGAGCAGCAGCGCCGCGAAGCGGAAGACCGCGCCCGCATGCCGATGGATGACCTGTGCAAGAAAGCGTGGGACATTTATCTGGCCGAAGTGAGCGAGGAAGGCGTCGAGCTGTTCCCGGACAACGATGCCCGTGAACTGGCCAAGCGCAGCTTCCGTCTCGCCGAGATCTTCCTGCTGGAGGAACTCCGTGTGCGCCGTCCGCCCCCTCCCCCACGGGATCCCCGGCCGCAACACAATCAGGGTCACAATCCGGAAAGTGAAGTCCCGGCCGCCGAAAACTGCAGCGCCGAAGCTCCCCGTTCCGAAGAAGCTCCTGAAGGTGAGGCCCCAGCCGGGACAGCCGCCGAGCCTACTCCGGCTTCCTGAAATCAGGAACTCCCCGCTTTCATCCCATCAACCGAAAGGGAGGCAGTTCGCTGCCTCCCTTTTTCTTTGGCTGTGCGGCGGCTCAGTTCGGCCAGCCGCGGAAGGAGCGCACGCGGTAGTAAAGTCGCGGCCCCGGTGCGGCAGGGTCGGTGAATTGTGTCAGGCTGCCCGCGGAAGGCAGGGTCGCCAGCGGCTGCCAGAGCGCCTCCGCCGGCGAGGCCGCGCGCTCCACGAGATACCACTGCCCGGTTTCCGACGTCCATCCCAGCCGGAAACCGTTCGGCGACAGCCGGGTAAGTTGCTGCACTACAGGAGCCGCGGGCGCCGGCAGGATGTTCTTCACGCGGCGAATCACTCCCGCATCATTGCAGGCGATCAGCACATCGCCATTGAGCGCCACACTCACAGAGCGCGGCTCACTCATCACTTTATCGCTGGTCGGCACAGCCTGCAGGCCGGTCACGTTGGTGTTGTTGCTGTCGCCCTCCACAAACACCCGCGCCTCCCCGTCGGCATCAACATACCAGATGTCCCCGCCCTTGTGCGTCGCGACGAAAAACCCGCCCAGGGGATGACACGCTACTCCGCGGGTTCCCTCCATGCCGACACTCGTCGCATGATCCCCATTAGAGCCGGGGCCATTGCTCGTCGTGCTACTGTTCCCCAGTCCGGCCACACGCAGCGCATCATTGAGCGGCTGCACCACGGAGGTAGGAGGAATACGGTAAACGCCAGAGAGCGTCCGGTCGGAAACGAGAATGTGCCCCGCGGCATCCACGTCGATATTCCCCGTTTCCAGAAATCCGGCCACCATTACCGTGCCCGGTCCACTGCCCTGGGCGGGCGTCCATCGCTTCAAAAAGGTGCCGGTGCAGTAATAAATGAGCTGCCCATCCCGGCGCACCCACAGTCCCCGGGCCAGGCCCACCGGGTCTGTAATGATCGTGGTCATATTTCCGGCGGTATCCACCCGGCGAATGCGGAAGTTGGACGTGTCCACGATGTAGAACGTGCCATCGGGCATCACATAGGCATGCTGTGGCCCGCTGAGCAGGCGCTGCCGCGCGGGGCCATCGCCGTTGTATCCGGCGTTGGTAGTCGAGCCCGCAGGCAGCTCGTTGAGATTCATCCCGGCCACTGTGTGGATGGTGCCATTGGGATCAATGCGGCGGATCGCGTTGGCGTTCTTGTCGGCAATAAAGACGCGTCCATAAATGTCCTGCATAGCCGAGTGCGGCTCCGAAAGCTCCGCTGCAGTAGCGGGCAGCCCCTCAGCATTGTTCCATTCATTGGGATTGTTATCTCCATTGGCCAGCGCCGCGCCTCCGATGACGGTCACAAACTGATGCTGCGCCTTCAGATCCTGCCATTCCGTGGCCGGCGCGGCAGGACAAAGCACAGCCAGCAAGGCGGACGCGTAAAGCAGACGGTTCATAAGGGGGAGGGGGAATGGGTGCGCGGAGCCTAACCCGCCCCGGCTTAACCGGCAATGAAGCATCTCAGCGTCCGATGCGCCATTCATCCATCGACTCCCGCGGCAGCGTCTCCAGAAACCGCGAGGGCGTCTGCCACATTTCGCCGGTGTAGCTCTTCGGCCACATCCGCGGATAGAGCAGATAAAGCTCATCGCGCGCCCGTGTCAGCGCCACGTAAAACAGCCGCCGCTCCTCCTCAATGCCTTCACCTCCGCTCTCGATGGCGCGCATGTTGGGGAACATGGAATCCGTCAGCCAGATCACAAACACCACGCGCCACTCCAGTCCCTTCGCCTGGTGAATGCTGGAGAGGCAGACCGACTCCGCATTGCTGCGGTCCCGGCTCACATCCTCCGCCGCTTCCGGCCCGCTGAGCAGCGACAACTCGCTCAGCATGTCATGCAGCGACTCAAACCGCTCCCCAAAGCGCATGAACTGCTCCACATCCTGACGGCGGCTCTCGTAATTCTCGTGCTCGGACTTCAGCCACGCATCATAGACGCCCTCCCACACGCTGGTCATGATCGCCACCGGGCTGCGCAGGCTGCCGGTTTCATCCACGAATTCATCCATCGTCCAGCCCAGTTGCTGCCAGTCTTTTTCCGCCCGCGCGGGCACTTTGATGCGGCCCATGAAATCACTGAACGACTTCGGCAGCGCATCGCCCAGCGCCGCGGTGCGGCTGAGCCACAGTGCCCAGATTTTCGAAGCCGTCCCGGCCCCGACACCCGGCAGCATGCGCACGATGCGGTCAAAAGCCGCTTCATCGCGCAGGTTCACCGCCAGTTTCAGAAATGCGCTAAAGTCCTTGATGTGTGCGGTCTCAAAGAACTTCAGGCCGCTGGTCACCATGAATGGCACACCATCCTGCGTGAGCTGCAGCTGCACGTCCATACTGTGAAAGTGCGCGCGGTAGAGCACCGCCATTTCGGTATAGGGGATGCCCTCCTCCTCATTCAACTCCCGCATCCGCTGCGCCACGAACAGCGCCTGCTCCTGAGGCGAATACAGCGCTGCCAGCACCGGCTTTTGCCGCGCCGGGCCACGGTCCGCCCGCAGGGTTTTGCGGAACTGCTTTTCGTTTGGTTTGATAGCCTCGTTGGCCAGATGGAGAATCTCAGGCGTACTCCGGTAGTTCGTTTCAATCTTATAGACCTGCGCCTGGGGGAATCGCTCGGGGAAGCTGATGATGTTGCGGAAGTCCGCGCCGCGCCATGAGTAGATGCTCTGCGCGTCGTCGCCCACCACCATCACATTCCCATGCTGGCCGGCGAGCGCATTGATGAGATCACTCTGCACCGGATTCGTGTCCTGATACTCATCCACGAGGATGAACTGAAACTGGAACTGATACTCCGCGAGCACCTGCGGATGGTCGGCGAACAGCTCCAGCGTGCGCGTCAGCATGTCGTCGAAGTCGAGCGAATTCGCGGCGCGCTTCTTCCTGTCGTAGAGTGCTGCCAGCCGCTCGACGGCATCGAGGAAATCCGGGTCCGGGCTGAACTGCTCGCGCACCACATCCTCCAGCGGCTTCTTCGTGTTCGTAGCATAGCTCAGCAGCCCCATGATGACCGGCGCCCTGGGGAACTTCTCGCCCGTGCGGTTCTCCACCTCTTTGGCAATCCCGCTGTCCTTGATGACCTTCGTCATCAGCGACTTCGCATCCTCGGCATCCAGGATGGTGAAGCCGCGGTTCAGTCCCGCGAGGGACGCGTGGTTCCTGAGAATGCGGTTACAGATGGAGTGAAACGTGCCGCTCCACAGCCCGCCGGTTTGCCCTGGCAGCAACTGGTCCACGCGCTCCAGCATTTCGCGCGCGGCTTTGTTCGTGAAGGTCAGCAGCAGGATATTCTGCGGCGAGACCGCATTCGCGAGCAGCCACGCCACCCGGTAAGTGAGCGTGCGCGTCTTGCCGCTGCCCGCACCGGCCAGCACCAGCGCCTGCCCGGGCCGTGAGGTCACGGCGGCATACTGCTGGTCGTTCAGCTCGGCACGAAAATCGATCGCCTGCGCCGGCGCCGCGGCGGGCGGCGCGTCAGCGGAGGCAGCCTGTTTGCGGAGCGTGTAAAGGCGCGACATGGCCCGCCATCAGGACCTGGAATAGTAAATCCACAAGCCGAAAGCCACCGCCGCCGCCAGCAGCAGCAGGATGAGCCACTGCCGCAGGGCCGACCGGCGGCGCGGAGCCGGCGGAGGCATGGAGGCCGCCATCTGCACGGGAGTCACTGGCCGCAGCAGAGCCTCCGGCGGCAACCAGGCCGGCGGCTTCTCCTGCTCAGGCGCGGGGGCGGAAAAGCCCCCCCCTGCCCTTCCGGCGCCAGCATGGCCTCCACGGCGATCTCATGCGTGGAGGGAAACGCCGGCAGCGACGCACGGTCGCCGGCTTCATAAATCAGCGAGAGATTTCCCGCGAGGATGACATCCCCGTGATTCAGCGGCACCCACGTCACCGCTTTTCCGTTCACGATAGTCCCCAGCCCCGATCCCGCATCCTCCAGGAAGTGCCCGGACTCCCACGGCTGGAGGTGAAAATGCATCGCGGCCACGCCCAGCCCGCGGGTGATAGGAATGTCGCAGCCAGCCGCCTCGCCGACGGTGACGCGGCGGGGCGGGATGGCAAAAAAGTGTCCCTGGGGAGTGCGGCGGCTGGCCATGAGTCTTTTTCAGGAAAGCAATCCGGGTGCCTCGGCTTTCACTGAACTTAAGAGATCATCGAATGCCGGATTCGGCCGGGCGTATTCCGGATAGCACTCCGGCGCAATCCCTTCCGGCAGAAAACGCCAGTGCTTGTACATCCACAGCCAGTATTCCGGCTGCGCGCGGATGATCGGTTCAAAGACATCCCAGCAGCGCTGCACGGTCTGCGGCACCGGCTCGTCCTCCGGGATCGGCACCGGATCAAAGAACCGGATCACCCAGCGCCGGTCCGGACCCGGTGCCGCAAGGATCGGCACGATGGGAACGCCAGTGCGGCGGGCGAGGGCGATGTGGAAAAGACTCACGCTCGTGCACAGCCCGAAACTCCGGATCACCGTCGCGCTCTGCTCCGGCGGCACCATGAGGTCCACCAGCGCCGCGGCACTGCCGCCTTTCTTCAAATGCTTCAGCAGACGCAGCATCGCGCCCTCGCGGGAAATGGTGATCTGCCGCCCGCCTGCAGAGCGCAACTCGCGGAAGATCGCGGTGAGTGGCGGGTTCTTAAAATCCTGGGCAATGATCATGCTGCCCCAGTTGCGCAGCGCCTTGGCGATGGAGAGCCACTCGAATCCGCCAAAGTGCGCCGTCACATAGATGGCCTGATTCTTCGCAATGGCCGCCTCGGCAGCGCGGGAGTCGCACTGCAGCGTGAAGTAGCGGTCCCAGTCCTTTTCCTGAATGCGCGGGGACCAGAAGAGATCGAGAAACGTGCGGCCAAACACACGATAGGATCCCTGGAGAATGCGGCGGCGCTGCGCCACGCTGTATTGATCGCCGAATGCCGCGCGCAGATTCTCCATGCCGTTCTTGCGGCCGCGTCCGTCGCAGAGCCACGCGAGCATCCCGGCTCCGGAGCCCACGGCGCGCACGAGCCGCAGCGGCAGTTTCGGCACCAGCCAGACGGCCGTTTTCAGCAGGCCATACTCCAGCCGGTAGCGCAGGCGCTTGCCCCGCGAACGGGGCTTGTCGCGAGTCGGGGCAGCCGGTTCTGTCTCACTCATTGCGGGGCAGCCGGGGTCACGGGAGCCGCCGTAGCCGGCACAGCAGCGGGCTTCTTCAGGCGGTCCTCCCACTGGTGGAGCTTCGTCGCATCGCCCCCGATTTTGGTCAGCAAATCGCCGCAGGCCTTGTGCCATGCCGTGTAGTCCGGGGTCGAGGGCTTCGCCGCGGCACTGCCGGGGAAAATCAGATAGGTCACCTTCAAATCGCTCACCGGCCGGTTGTAGGGACCGGACTTGGGATCAATCTCCCGGGCAATGCGCAGACTGGCTTCCCCGCTCTTCACGGCCGGGCCATAGTCGCCCACAATGGCCGGCATCATCTTGCCGCCGCAGATCACCACCGCATAATCGCCAATGCCTGGCGCATAAGGATAGGAGCCGCGGTAAGTCTTGAAGGACAGCGGCACCACGATGAACGGATCCTCCTGCGCGATGAGGAACGAGCGCCGCTTCAGGTCAGCCACCAGCCGGGGAATGTAGCGCGCGCGTTCCTGCAGGGCCGCCTTCTCCGTGTTGCCGAGGCCGGTACCTTTGAGTTTCTCCTTCACTTCGCGCAGTTCCTCCTCCAGCCGCGGGATCAGCGGGTTCTGCTTCGTCGTCACTTTGTCCCAGGCATAGCTGGTGGTCGGCTGGAAGTGCTGGCTCTTGAAAATGTAATCGTCGAACGACTCCATGCGGTCGCCGTCGCTGCCATCGCTCACCACATCCATCTCACCCTGCAGCAGCAGTGCCTTCTGTTTGGTAGGCGCATGCTCCAGCTCGAGCACGGACTCCAGGTCGTAGAAGTTGTGGCGCGTCAGCACCTTGTCGAGCCGCAGGATATTCGCCTGCATGAACTTCTGCTTCTGCTCATACTGATAGTGGAAGAAGCCGGAGAACTTCGCCGAGGTCAGCAGGTCCTTGAAGGAAGGCAGCAGCGCCGGGAGTTCCGCATTGATCGCCGTGAAGTCCTCCATCGCCGTCGCGGGTTTCGGCACCTTCAGGCGGAAGGTGAATTCGGCCACAAAGCTGCTGTCCTGCGTCCGCTCCTGGGTCGCGCGGCCGCCTTCCTCCGCCACGAGGTTCGACTCCACTTTGATGCCTCCAAAGATGGACGCCACATCCTTCCGCGTGCCGGTCACCGGCGCGGTGGGCAGCGGAGCCGGCGGCACGGGCACCTCCACACGGCGCTCCACGATCTTCTCCACCGTCTCGGTTTTCGTCACGATCTTTTCCGAGCGCAGACGGTCGATGAGCGTGAGCACCTTGCGCTTCACCGGCGGCAGCAGGAGCAGCGAACCGCCGGCGACACCTGCCGCCAGCAGCAGCCACAGCCAGCGGCGGGAGCGGCGCGGGGAATTCCACTGCGGGGGTTCGCCAGTAGCGTTCATGGGAGGAATTACTTCATCAGTCCGAGGATCCCGGCGGCGATGCCACCCACACTCAGGATGGCCATGATGCCGGCCGGATACAGCTTCTTCGATTTCAAGAAGCCTGGCAGGAACCGGCCCAGCAGCAGCGCGCTCACCACAAGACCGACCACGTAGCCGTAGTTCACGCCGTCCGTGCCTTCGCGTTTCAGTGCCATGGTGCCGGCCACGACGAGCAACACGCCGGACACACCGCCGGCAAAGAGGGAGGGCACGCTTTTGGCGCGGACATAACCGAGGATGCCCAGCACGAGGCTCACGGCACCGAAGACAACGAAGTAGTCAGAGTATTTCATGGGAAAATCAGCGGGAGGTGGCCCGGCGCGGACGCCGGGAAAGGATGGCGCGCAGCATGGGCATGGGCAGCGCATTCACAAGCAGCGATGTCATCCGCACGATGAATCCCGGGAACACCCTCGCGCGGCGCCGCTGCAGCGCGCGCAGCCCGTCGCGCACCACCCGCTCCGGCGTCTGGTAGGCGGCCGACATCTTCGGCGTGCTCTCGCCCGGACGCTCCGCGGCCGCGCCGAATCCCGTCTTCACAGGCCCCGGACACAGCGCCGTCACCGTAATGCCCGCCTCGCGCAGCTCAATGCGCAGCGCCTCACTCAACCGGCTCACATACGCCTTCCCCGCCGCATAGACGGCGAAGTCCGGGATCGGCAGCTCCCCTGCCAGACTACTCACATTCAGAATGCCGGACGGCGCGTGCGTCTTCAAATCGGGCAGGAACAAGTGCGTGAGATGCGTCAGGGCCGTCATGTTCACCTGCATCATGAGGTCGATCTTGTGCCACGCCCCGCCCTCGAACACCCCGTAGTCGCCCAGCCCGGCATTGTTGATGAGCAAATTCACCCGCCAGCCCAGCGCCGCCAGATGCCCCGGCAGCTGCTCCCGCTGCACCGGATCCGCCAGATCGCACGGGATGACCGCTATCTGCAGCGCCGGATGCGCCGCCTGCAACTCCGCCGCCAGCGCATTCATCTCCGCCTCCCGCCGCGCCACCAGCGCCAGCGCCTTCGCCCGCGGCGCCAGCTGCCGCGCAAACTCCGCCCCAAAGCCGGAACTCGCCCCCGTGATCACCGCAGTACAACAGTCAGGATTCATAGCCGCCCATTCTAGCGCTCCCCCGCGCATTACAATCCGGCAGTGCAGCCGAAGGAACTGACGAGCCGGAGCAGCCGCAGGCAACCCCGAAGGCCAGAATTCGAAGCTTCTCCCCCGTCGAGCTGCGCAAAGGAAAGCCGTCCTGTCACCACTGCTCATACAGAACAGAGGCATACGCCATCTCGCTGTCCGGATAGTAGATCAGATACACACCCTGACGCTGAACCTCGCGATGCAACGCTGATGTGGCCGTTTCTATCTCAGCGGCCCACCCGGAAGGCAAGGACTGCCCAAACAGCAGATTCGCAGGCGGCCCGAATCCAGTCCCGGAAAACAGCGGACGGACGTGCGTGTCGAAGTCCGACGGACGCATCCGAAAGGAAATGAAATACCCATCCATGAACGTCGGCTTGGAGGTCCTGATGTCAGAGGCCAGACGCCGCTTATCGGATCCGATCAAGTCGTCGAGCGACCTCTTCGGATTGGGCGGCCAGCTCGCGAGCAAAAACCACAATGCCAGGAGCACTGCCGCCGGCGCGCCAAGAAGGATGACACACCCCTTCCGACTCAGGAGACCAATAATGAACACCACCACGCCAAGGAGCACGGCGAGGACGACGAGAGCCATAAACGGTGACATGAGCAGGGACTCCTGGTGAATGATGGTGCGCGTGTTCGTGACAGCCCCGCCTAACGCCCACACCGGGGCCCCGGGCAAGCAGGAAGCCGGGAACGCGAGGCAGGTGAGCCAGTGGCTGGAGCCTGCGAATTATTCGACCTTTGCTGGAGATGGGGGACTTTCATCAGGTTGTCCTGGTAGGGGCCGGATAAAAGCGGCGGATAACCAGCTGGTTCAATATCGCCAGCGGATAGGTCAGCCAGATCAGTGGGCCCATGACCATGCACAACACGATGAACCAGTAGTAGAAGATGTTCACGATCCCAACGGCGCTGAACGCTCTGGCCCACGAACCTTCTACAACGAGGCCGTAGATCATCGAGAGCACAAAATACAGGCTCGCTGCGAGGGGAAGCGACTTGAGGGGATACAGCCAAAACCGCCATCCCCGCAGGGCCGAAACACTGCCGGCAAAGCCACGGTGCATGAGGGTAGCCACTACGAAGAAGACGATCGAATAGTAAGCGAGGAACACAGGCAGGGATTCCCAAAACAACGTCCACTTTGTTGGTGCCCGGTTTCCATCAAGGGCGTGCATGGCGACAGGCAGAATCAACCAGATGCAGCACGAGATAAAAACGCTCCGCCAGCGAACACCACGGAATGCCCTCGCGATAAGTGGATCAGGCTTCACTGCACTTCGACTCATGGCTCTTAGGTGGACTTCAGGATGACCCGCAAAGTTCGGGAAGGTTGGGCGGCGAATGGCGGGATCATCACAGCAGGGAGTTGCGACTGGGGGCGGCGGTCATGGAAAAACCGAAAACTCTTCCGTGCTGAGTAGTCCGGTGACGCGGTTGATGAACCGAGCGTCCGCGGAAATCAGGCGCTCTGAGGTATCGTAGCATAGGAAGATGGACCAGTTGGAAGGCATCGCAGCCATGCTGACATCCATGCCCGTAGATTCAAATCCTTTGATACCGCGGGCATCGGGGGTGTCGCTACCAACAATGGAGAGAACTTCCGAACGCGCCATGCCGAGGCGGAGTAGCTGCCAGGCGGATGGCATCGCCGGGCGGCGAAGTATTAATGCCGCACCGCCAAGCAGAAAGAGCCCACTAAAGAGTACGAGCACACACAGCAGGATGATTAGCTTTCGTTTCACAGTGAGCACGAAGCATTACCTGGCTTCCATTTACAACAGGAGGACTGAACCTGGTCTGTAAGTGAAGTAGTCACGGGGGAGGTTTCCACGGCTGGGTGAAAGCAAATGATTGCCTCCGGGGCCATCCGCTGGCAGGATAGCAGGACCGGACCGACCAGAATGGTATATCTCGAACTCATCTGCCCGCACTGCGGACGCATTAGCCCCTTTTCGCCCATGGACGAGCTGTGGGAGCAGTGGTGCATCCGGTGCGGGACGCGGTTTGAGCAGCCGCCGGGCACGGAGCCGGTGGCGGAAATGCCGGAGGAGGCCACCACACCGGCGGTGCCGCAGCGCATTCCGCCCCTGCGGCCGAATCCGGACAAGGCGAAGCCGCTGCAGGCGGCGCTGTCTTCCTGTGCCGCAGCGACGGCGGTGCCGGAGGAAATGGCCCCGCAGGCGGAGGCGTCCCTGCGCACGGAGCGGCGCATGGGCAGTGACGGGGTCTCGCGGGATCTTCCCATTCAGCAAACCCCGGAGCCGGGCGAAGTGAAACCGGCGGCCGCGGCGGCGGGATCGCACGCGTGGCTGATGGGTTCGGCGCTCATCGTGCTGGGCATGGCGGGGTCGGCGTATCTGGGGTTCCACCTGGCGGGGGTGGCGGAGCGTTCCTCTGCTCCGCCGGAGGTGCGGGGGACGGAGCCGGAATTTCCCGCGACGGCGGCGAAGCGAATGGCGGAGCGGTTCCTCGCAGCGGCGACGCCGGAGGAATTGCTGGCGTGCCTCCGCGATGCGCCGGCCAGGGAGCAGTCGGTGCGCGACTGGTGCGCGAAGAACCCGGG
>Ga0315905_10001741_pt1 | contig 23166 bp, 23 predicted proteins | sample LakEriMetagenome_5_FD_203522 | JGI IMG/M metagenome (GOLD analysis project Ga0315905, IMG submission 203522) | Freshwater fungal communities from buoy surface, Lake Erie, Ohio, United States - Buoy 4 MA121 | ecosystem: Environmental > Aquatic > Freshwater > Lake | place: USA: Lake Erie, Ohio...
CAAAGCCTCAAGCACGCCGCCCGCGGCCTGCCGGCATTCAAGACCTTCCGCACGCGCGTCCTCTTCTTCCTCGGCAAACTTGATCTGAATCCTGCATAAAACTCCCCGCCAATTCCCGCTGCGCCATTTCCGGCAGTTATAGGACGCTTGCCGGCAAAGCCAAGATTGCATCCCATCGCCAGGTGCTTTGTTTTGGGCACTGTCCAATCATCCTGCCCGGCGCAGCGGGTCTCCGGCAAATCCGGTGCCTGACAGATCGGATTAAGATTGTCTCGCGCGTGCTTTCCGCCACAGTGCCGCGCATCACGTCATGGAAACGCGCAACATCTACCGCGGCACGGCATTTCTCGGGTGCTTCAACTGTGAGGAGGCGCGCGACTTGCTGTTCAGCCGGAAGTTGCACGCTGATGATCTGGCGGGCGAGGAGGGAGAGACCGTGGGGAAGTGGGTGGCATGGGGTGATGACATCGACACGCTGCCGCGCCCGCCGGTGCCTCCTGTGATGGCTGCTACCCTCAGGCGCATCCCGCTGCCATTGACCCCGGCCGCCAAACCGCGGCGCCCGTTGCGGCGGGATTTCCTCATGGGAGGCCTTGGGGCTGTGGCGGGTGGCATGGCGGTGAAGGCATGGGGAGACAAAATCCTGTCACCAGAGCGGTGGTTTGGCAGCAGTCAGCGGGAATGGATGGCGGGGCTGCTGGAGCGGGCGCTGGTCATGGTGCGCATTGACGCGCCGCCGACAGGTACAGGCACAGGATTCTGCATCGCTGGCAGTGAGCGGCCGGGCTTATGCATCATCGCGACCGCGTCGCACGTAGTGGGGCACGTGAGGCTGGAAAGCCTGACGGAAGACAGCGGATCGCCTCACTCGTCACGCCGGATGCAGGCCGGAGCGCCCTGCTGTCCCCGTGGATTTGGGAGGCGGAAATGGATATCTGCGCCGTGACGGCACAGCTCGGGATGGAGCCGCTGCGGCTCGCCGATCAGCTGCCGCAGAAGTGGGACCCGGTAACCGCAGCAGGCTTCCTCCAGGGGAAGGGGATTCTCACCTCCAGGGGCATCGTGACGGGATTCCAGTATGACGGGGTGGCGCGCATGGAGACGAGCGCGGAGACCATTCCGGGCTTCAGCGGCGGACCGGTGCTGAATGACCAGGGGGAGGTGGTGGGCATGTCCGTCACGCGCTCCATCAATGAAGTGGTGCGCAGTTACTCCGTGCCGCTGCAGGAGCTGCGCAATCTGGTGGGCCGCGTGGCGTTTCTCCGGCGCATGAGGGAGTCGGCCTGATGGCTGCGGACAGAATGTCAGGCAGGGTATAGCGGCGGGCGATTCACAGCGTGCGGAGCACAGAGCTAATTCAGGACTGCGGGACAGTTGTACAGGACCCTAACGTGTGAAAGCCAGTCATGAGGAGAGTGAATTCAATTCACGCCCTGCTTTGAGGTGATGGCATGGCCGGTGCTGAGTGATAGGGCGGCTTCTCTGGCCTAAACATCTAAAACCTAAACTATGAAACACACACTTCCAATGCTGTCGCTGTTCGCCCTCACAGACCTCAATGCTCTTGCCGGCACCCCGGCAGCCCCGCCCCCGCCGCCCCCGGCTGAGGAGTCGCCCTTTGTGACGGGCACTTTGTCGCTGACCCTGGATACTCACTTTGTGTCCTTCGGCCAGGATGTGTGGGCTGCGGGCAATGACTGGGACGACTTTCTGTTTCACCCGTCCCTGGAGCTGAACTTCAACTTCGGAGACGGCTGGAGCGGCGTGCTGGGCACCTGGTGGGACGTGAATGACAATGCCTCCACCAACATTGGCACCTACATTCAGGAAATTGATATCTGGGCCGGTGTTTCCAAGACCTCCGGCAACTGGAAAACCACACTCCTCTACCACAACTGGATGTATGCCTCTCAAAATGAGCAGGCTGTCGAATTGAAGGTGGGCTACAACGGTTTCTACGGGCTGAATCCCTCACTCCTGCTCCACTATCGCTTCGATGACGGCATTGCCTTCGACACCGGTCTCGTCACCGTGCTCGGTATTGCCCCCGGCACCAAAGCCGGTCCTGTTTCCCTGAGCTTCCCGGTGCAGGTGGCCTTTGATACTGACGGTTATCACGGGGGTGAGTCCGGATTTTCCTTCGCGTCCGCCGGCGTGAATGCCTCCGTGCCGCTCTGCAAGAATGTGACCTTCAATGCAGGCGTTACCTACTATTACACCAACGATGATGTGATTCCGGGGAATCCGGATGAGGACTTCTTTACCGGGTCCACCGGCATCACGGTTTCCTTCTAATCCACCGGCCATTCTACATCATCCATATCTATGATACGCCGTCATTTTACGGCAGCACTGGCTGCTGCCTCCCTCTCGCTGGCCACCGCAGGCGTTCAGGCTCAAGATACAGTCAAAGTTGGGGTTCTGCATTCCCTGAGCGGGACCATGGCCATCAGTGAAACGTCCCTTCGCGATGTGCTCCTCTTTACCTTCGACGAAATCAATGCCGCCGGCGGTGTGATGGGTAAGAAGATTGAGCCCGTCGTCGTTGACGGGGCTTCCAACTGGCCGCTCTTCGCCGAAAAGGCCAAGCAGCTGCTGGAGCAGGACAAGGTGGCCGTGACCTTTGGCTGCTGGACTTCTGTCAGCCGCAAGTCGGTGCTCCCGGTCTTTGAGGAAAAGAAGGGTCTTCTCTTCTACCCGGTGCAGTATGAAGGCGAGGAAATGTCTCCGAACATTTTCTACACCGCCGAAGCCGTGAACCAGCAGGCGACTCCCGCCGTGGACTACATGCTCGCCCAGGGAAAAAAGAAGTTCTATCTGCTCGGATCGGACTATGTCTATCCGCAGACAACGAACCTGGTCCTTTTGGAATACCTGCTCAGTAAAGGTGTCCCGCTGGAGAATATTGGCGGCGGATTTACCAAGGACGAGAGCGGCAAGATCATCTCGGCCGGCAAATACACCCCGTTTGGTCACACCGATTACCAGCAGATCATCGCCGAGATCAAACAGTTCGCCGCGGGCGGCAAAGCCTGCGTCATCAATACACTGAACGGCGACACCAACGTACCCTTCTTCAAGGAGTATGCCGCTGCCGGTCTTACGGCGGAGACGGTGCCTGTAGTGAGCTTTTCCATTTCCGAGGATGAGTTCCGCGGCCTGCCAGCCAAGCAGCTCGTCGGTCAGCTCGGCTGCTGGACTTACTTCCAGTCCATCAAGAGTCCTGCCAACAAGAAGTTCACCACGAACTTCCAGGCCTGGCTGAAGAAGACCGATGTGCCCGGAATCGTCAAAGAGGGCCGCGTAACCTGTTCACCCATGGTGCTCAGCTACAATGGTGTCTATCTCTGGAAGAAGGCCGTCGAGAAAGCCGGCTCTTTCGATCCGGTGAAGGTTATGGAGGCCCTCAAGTCCGGCATCAGTTTTGATGGACCGGGCGGGAAAGTGACTTCGCAGAAAAATCACCACCTCACGAAGAATGTGTTCATTGGCGAGACCAAAGCCGACGGGCAGTTCAAGATCCTCAAGGAATACAAGGATGTGTATGGCGAACCCTTCCTGAAGGGCACCTTCAAACCCAAAGAGAAATAGTTTTACCTCAACCGTGCTTGATGTTAGGGCTGCGGCCCGCCCCGGAATCGGTGGTCATCCGACCCGGGGCGGGCATGCAGTCTTTCACGCCCTACCTGCATGAACCGCTTTCTCAGACCGCCCCGGCTCCTCGCTGTCGCCTGCCTGCTCCTTCTCGCTGGCCTGACTGCCGTGGCGCAATCAGTGCGGGAGAAGGTGGCCGCTGCCATCCTCCTGACGGACAGTGAGGCGCAGGTGGCGGCCGTGCGCGCCCTTGCCGCCGATGGTGCCGAAGGAATGGAAGCCTGCCGCGCCTGGCGTGAAGGGGAACTCTTCATTCACGAAACCGATGAAGGCGTGCGCACGGTGGTGCAGCCCTCGGGCGATAAAGCCGCTGATGATACGCAAACTCTGACAAAGTATGCCGACGGGCAGCCGCTGCTGGACGCCGCCGGCGCGCCCGTGCGGGCCATTGTTGCCGACCTGGAAACGGCAGAGACCGACTCGGCTCTGCGTCTGGCTATGAAGGACATCGCAGATCTCATCCGCTTGAGTGACCCGGACCAAACGAAGCGTCTGCGCGCCGTTCAGGACATCGGACTGGCGCAGGAGCCGGAAAAGCTTGGCGCACTGCAGACTGCCGCCGCGGCAGAAACAGACAGCAAGGTGAAGCGGGCCTTCAAAGAGGCCATCGCCCTCATCCAACTGCGCGCTGAAGACCCGGCGGTACAGATCGACGCCGCCAGGCAGCTGGGAGAGCTGAATTCCATTCCCAGTCAGGATGCCCTGCGCACCCTGCAGCGCGAGGCCACCGAAGCGGGGAAGGCCAATGTGGCCGCCGCCGCGGCCGCGGCCCTCCATGAAATTGCCGGACATGTCAAAGTGGTGAACACCATCGGCACGGCCTTCCGCGGTCTGTCGTCTGGCTCCGTTTTGCTGATCATTTCCATCGGACTGGCGATCACCTTTGGTCTCATGGGGGTGATCAACATGGCACACGGCGAATTGATCGCTGTCGGTGCCTACACCACCTACATTGTCCAGAACGTGTTCAGCACCGGGCTGGCGCTGTCGCCTTTTGGGATCTCGCTGACGATTCCCGGCCTCGGGCTTACCGGGTCCGGTGCCGATGCCTACTTCCTCGTGGCGCTGCCCTGTTCATTCATGGCTGCGGCGCTGGTCGGGGTGATCATGGAAAGGTGTGTCATCCGTTTCCTTTACCGCCGGCCGCTGGAGTCGTTGCTGGCCACATGGGGGGTGTCCCTGCTCCTTCAGCAGCTCTTCCGGCTTACTTTCGGGCCTAACAATGTGCAGGTGACGAGTCCGGCATGGCTTTCGGCCAACTGGACGGTGAATGATGTGCTGTTAGGCTGGAACCGGCTTTTCGTGATCGGCTTTGCGATCCTCCTGGTGATCGGCACGGCTCTCCTGCTGCGCAAGACCTCTTTGGGACTGCTGATCCGGGCGGTGATGCAGAACCGGAACATGGCAGCCTGCATGGGGGTGCGAACTGACCGGGTGAATATGCTCACCTTTGCGCTGGGCAGCGGGCTGGCCGGCCTGGCCGGGGCCTTTCTCTCGCAAATTGGAAATGTCGGACCTGGACTAGGGCAGAGCCATATTGTGGATTCCTTTATGACCGTGGTGTCCGGTGGCGTCGGCAATCTCGCTGGGACCATTATCAGTGCGCTGGGTATCGGAATGCTGGACCAGTCGCTGCAACAAATACTGGGCAATCCGGTGACCGGAAAAATCCTCGTGCTGGGCGGCATCATCCTCTTCCTCCAGTTCCGGCCGGCCGGTCTGTTCGTAACCCGCAGCCGCAGCCTGGAAAGCTGATGAACCTTCCCTTTCAGTCACGCAAAGAGACGGTCTGCTTCAGCGCTGTTGCGCTCGTTCTCGCCGTTGTCCTGCCCATGGCCAACGCCTTCGGGTTCATTGATCACTTTACCCTCAATTTGTGGGGAAAATATCTCTGCTACGCGATTCTCGCCGTCACTGTGGACCTGCTCTGGGGCTACACAGGGCTGCTGTGTCTCGGCCAGGCGCTCTTCTTCAGTCTGGGCGGCTACATGCTCGGGATGCATCTGATGCTGATGATCGGAGACCAGGGCGTCTATGCGCGCAGCGGGCAAAATCCGAACCTGCTTCCCGACTTCCTCGTCTTCCTTGGCCACACGGAGCTGCCTTCGTTTTGGAAGCCCTTCTACTCGCTGCCTTTCGCGCTCTTCATGGTTTTGCTGCTGCCGGGGCTCATCGCCTATCTCTTTGGGCTGCTGGCATTCCGCTCGCGGATTCGCGGGGTTTATTTCTCGATTCTCACTCAGGCGCTGACTTATGCGGCCGCACTGCTGTTCTTCCGGAATGATCTGCTGATGGGAGGCAATAACGGCTTCACTGACTTCCGGGTCCTTGCCGGAGCCAATCTCCGTGAGCCAGGCGTCCAGCGGGCGCTGTACATCATCACCGCGGTCGTTCTCTGCCTGATTTATCTGCTCTCCCGCTGGCTGACGCGGACGAAATTCGGGCTCGTGCAGCGGGCTGTCCGCGACAGCGAGACGAGGGTCCTGTTCTCCGGCTATCCGGCGGCCAGCTACAAGCTCTTTATCTTCACACTGTGCGCCATGCTCGCAGGGGTGGCCGGGGCTCTCTACGTTCCCCAGGTGGGCATCATCAATCCCAGTGAGATGACCGCCGAGAAGTCGCTGGAGATAATCGTTTGGGTCGCGGTCGGGGGCCGCGGCACGATTGTTGGTCCGGTCATTGGAGCTGTTTTTGTGAATGCAGTGAAGAGCTGGGCCACCCGTGCCATCCCCGATCTCTGGCCGCTCCTGCTCGGCGGGATGTTCACCCTGGCTGTGCTCCTCATGCCGGGAGGGCTGGCGGGGCTCCCTGCGCAGCTTCGGGCGCTCAAAGCACGCTTCCGCCCGGCTCCGGATTCCGACCCCATGACCACCCCTGCCGCCGGACAATGAACCAGAAACCGTTTCTACTCGCTGCGGAGGGATTGAATAAGTCCTTCCAGGGATTCAAGGCGATCACTGACCTGTCCTTCTACCTTGATGAAGGGGAGTTGCGCACTGTGATCGGTCCGAATGGCGCCGGAAAAACCACTTTCCTCGATCTCATCACCGGCCGCACCAGACCGGACACCGGGACACTGGAATTCGCCGGGCAGCACGACCTGCTCAAACTGAGCGAGCACGCCATCTACCGGCTCGGCATCGGCCGCAAATTCCAAACTCCCACCGTTTACGCCGACCACACCGTGCTGGAAAATCTCTGGCTGAGCCTGGGGTCCCGCCGCGGTGTGTGGCACAGCCTTTTTGCGAAGCTCGACTCCACCGAGCGCGACCGGCTCCAGGAGATCCTTGGCGTCATCAATTTGACGGACAAGGGACAGTGGAAAGCCGGTGCGCTTGCACACGGCCAGAAGCAGTGGCTGGAAATCGGCATGCTGCTCGCTCAGGAGGCGCGGCTGCTGCTGGTGGACGAACCGGCTGCGGGCATGACAGATGAGGAAACACACCGCACCGGCGAACTGCTGATTTCCCTGGCCGGCAAGCACACCATCGTAGTGATTGAGCATGACATGGCCTTCGTGCGGCAGATTGCCCGGGACGGCAAAGTCACCGTTCTGCATCAGGGAAGCGTTTTGTGTGAGGGGCGTGTGGATGCCGTGCAGAATGATGAACGCGTGATCGAAGTCTATCTGGGCCGAAAGAAAAAAGCCGCATGAGCAACACTCTCGAACTGTCCGCTGTAACCGCCAGTATCGGCGGAAGCCTTATTCTCCGGGGTGTGAGCTTCCAGGTCGCGCCCAAGACAGTCTTCTGTCTTATGGGCCGCAATGGTGTCGGTAAGACTTCCACCCTCAAGACGATTACCGGCCTGCTGCCGTCTGCTGGCGGCAAAGTGATGCTGAATGGCCAGGCTATTCAGGGGCAGCGAACAGAGGACAGAGCCCGCGCGGGCATTGCCTACGTGCCGCAGGGCCGGGAGATTTTCGCACAACTCACCGTCGAGGAAAATCTCCACATCGGCGCCGTCGCACGGGGCCGGAAACTCAAAGGCGAACTCGACAGGATATACACCCTCTTTCCCATCCTGAAGGAGTTCCTCCCCAGAAAGGGCGGTATGCTCAGCGGCGGACAGCAGCAGCAGCTGGCCATCGGCCGTGCGCTGCTGACCGATCCCTGCATTCTCCTGCTGGACGAACCCACAGAAGGCATTCAGCCCAACATCATCGATCAGATAGGAGACGCCATCCGCATGTTGCGTGAAGAGGGGCGGATGAGTATTCTTCTGGTGGAGCAGTATCTCGATTTCTGCCGGGAACTGGGCGATCACTTTGCCATCCTGGACCGCGGAGCCGTCGCCGCATCGGGCGCCATGGGAGACCTGAGCGATACTCTCGTCCGCGAGTATCTCACCGTCTGAAGCTGGCACAGATCCTGCTTTGAAACGGGCCACACTTATGACCAGGCTTCTCCTCTGCGCCTTTGCCGTGCTGCTTTCCTGCACCGGTCTGCTGCATGCCCACCACGGACCTCCGCACGGCGAAGAGGATGAGTTTCTCGAACCCTTGAAGCAGGAGGCCGCTCAGGGCTTCACCGGGGCCAGGCTTTTGGAAAGCCTGGCGCTCCCCGCAGCTGTCATCGTGCTGTTCACCGTGTTGTCCCGCAGGGAGAACCGCGAAACCCCGCCAGCCTGAAGGCCTCATGCACCTCTCCCCCCGCGAGCAGGAAAAGCTGCTCATCGTCGTCGCCGCGGACCTCGCCCGCCGCCGGCGGGACCGCGGACTCAAGCTCAATCACCCGGAAACCATCGCCATCATCACGGCGGAAATCATGGAAGGTGCCCGCGACGGACGTTCCGTTTCCGATCTCATGAGTTACGGCACCACCATCGTGAAGCGCAGCGAAGTCATGGAGGGCATCGCGGATATGATTCACGAAGTCCAGGTCGAGGCCACTTTTCCGGACGGCACCAAGCTGGTGACGGTCCACAACCCCGTGCGTTAGGCATTCATGATCCCCGGCGAAATCATCACCCCTGCGGACGCACCCGACCTTGAGATCAATGCGGGTCTCGAAGTCAAACCGCTCGTCGTGGCCAACACCGGCGACCGCCCGGTCCAGGTCGGCAGCCACTTTCATTTCTTTGAAGTGAACACCTCCCTGACCTTCGATCGCGCCGCTGCGCTCGGATTTCGGCTGAATATTCCCGCCGGCACCGCGGTGCGCTTCGAGCCCGGTGACACCCGGGAGGTGGAAATCGTGGCCTTGGCCGGAGCGCGGGAAGTTTACGGCCTGAACAATCTTGTGAACGGAAAGCTGCCCGCATGAAAATGACCCGCGCTCAGTTTGCCGGCATGTTCGGCCCCACCGTCGGCGACCAGGTGCGCCTCGCGGATACCAACCTGTTCATCGAAATCGAACGCGACCTCATCGCGGAACGCGGCGGCTACGGCAACGAAGTGAAATTCGGCGGCGGCAAGGTCATCCGGGACGGCATGGCCCAGTCGCCGCTCGCCCTTGATGCGGACTGTCTCGATCTGGTGATCACCAATGCCACGATCATCGATGCCGTGCAGGGCATCATCAAAGCAGACATCGGCATCAAGAACGGCCGCATTGTTGGCATCGGTCACGCGGGCAATCCCCTGCTCCAGGACGGCATTGATATGATCATCGGGGCCGGCACGGAAGTCATTGCCGGCGAGGGCTGCATCGTCACCGCCGGCGGCATCGACACCCACATTCATTTCATCTGCCCGCAGCAAATCGACCACGCCATTGCCAGTGGCGTCACCACCATGCTTGGCGGCGGCACCGGCCCGGCCCACGGCACCTACGCCACCACCTGCACGCCGGGCATCTGGAACATGCGGCGCATGCTGGAGGCCGCGGACCAGTACCCGGTCAATCTCGGCTTCCTCGGCAAGGGCAACTCCTCCACTCCCGGACCGCTCCGTGAGCAGATCATGGCCGGTGCCATCGGGCTCAAGCTGCACGAGGACTGGGGCACCACACCCGCTGCCATCGACTGCTGCCTTGGCGTCGCCGATGAACTCGATGTCCAGGTCGCCATTCACACCGACACCCTGAACGAAGCCGGTTTTGTGGAATCCACGCTCGCTGCCTTCAAGGGCCGCACCATTCATACCTATCACAGTGAAGGCGCCGGCGGCGGTCATGCCCCTGACATCATTCGCGTCTGCGGCGAAGCCAACGTGCTGCCCTCGTCCACCAATCCCACGCGTCCCTTCACGGTGAACACCATCGATGAGCACCTCGACATGCTCATGGTCTGTCACCACCTCGATTCCCGCATCCCGGAGGATGTCGCCTTTGCCGAATCCCGCATTCGTCCGGAAACTATCGCCGCCGAGGACCTGCTGCACGACCTTGGCGCCATTTCCATGATGTCGAGCGACAGCCAGGCCATGGGCCGCCTTGGTGAAGTCATCACCCGCACCTGGCAGACCGCTCACAAGATGAAGGAACAGTTCGGCAAACTCGACGGGCCGCCGGACCATAACAAAGCCGACAACTTCCGGGCGCTGCGCTACGTCGCCAAGTACACGATCAATCCGGCGCTCACCCACGGCATCGAGCATGAAGTCGGCAGCATTGAGCCCGGCAAACTGGCGGACCTCGTCATCTGGAAGCCGGCCTTCTTCGGCGTGAAGCCGGAAACCGTGCTCAAGGGAGGCCTCATTGCCATGGCAGCCATGGGCGATCCCAACGCCAGCATTCCCACGCCGCAGCCGGTGCTCTACCGCCCGCAGTTCGGTGCTCACGGACGCGCCCGTTTCAGCACCTGCCTGACATTTGTCAGCGGCGCGGCCCTGTCAGGAGCAGGCCTCGCTTTGCCGCCATTGAGCAAAACGCTTAGCGCCGTCCGGAACTGCCGCACGGTCAGCAAACGCGACATGCTCTGGAATGACGCCCTGCCTAAAATCGAGGTCGATCCCGAAACCTACACCGTCAAAGCCGACGGCCGCGAACTCCGCTGCGAACCGGCTGCCGTCCTGCCGATGGCCCAGCGTTACTTCCTGTTCTGAACCGTTCGTCGCGTTGGTGGAAACGGGCTAACGCTTGCGGCTTTTCCACGCGCGCCAGCCGCCGAACGCGGTGATGTCTTCGGCACCTTCGAGCGCGAAGGTTTCGCAGAGAAATCCCTTCACCGGGGAACCGTCAGCCAGTTCCACGGTGCCGATGCCCATGGGCGCGGGGACTTCCGCGACGAAGGTGCCAAAGTCTTTCGGGGACAACGCATAGACTTCCACTTCGATGCCGGGACCGGCGAAACCCGGGGCCCTGACGAGACCGGGTTTGGGCGGTGTGGTGTTTGGCAGGGAATACAGCCGGTAACCGGGTGCGGTCTTCGTGCGCTGCAACAGCCGGGCTCCCCGGCTGGTGAGCTGATGGTGCAGCGGCATGCCTGACAAGTGTGCGCCGGCGACAGACAATGCGATGGTGTCCGGCGGAACGGGAGCGGACAGCAGTTCCCGCCTGACGAATTTCCCGGCCACCGCGGCGAGAGCATTATCCTGCCATGCCGGAGCCATGAAGGTCACGCCGAACGGCCGCGCGGTGCCCGGCACCGTGCCGGCAGGAACGGCCACGGCGCAGAGATCGAGGAGGTTTACGAAATTGGTGTAGGTGCCCAGCCGCGTGTTGAGCGCGACCGGATCGGCGAGCACCTCCGCGATGCGATAGTGTGAGGGAGCGGTGGGCAGCAGGAGGAGGTCCATTTCCCGCCACACTGCCGCGGCGGCGGCGCGCAGGGCTTCGAGTTCGTAGCGGGCTTCGAAGGCCTGCCGCGCAGTCCACGGTGCGGCACTGCGAATGATGGTGCGCACGGTGGGATCCAGCCCGGCGTGGTCGGTCGCCAGAAAGTCTCCTACGGCCGCGGCGCGTTCGGCGACCCATGGCCCGGCATAGAGCAACCGGGCCGCACTGGCGAATGGCCCAAAGTCGATGGGGACAATCTCCGCGCCCAGTTCAGCAGCCCGGGCGATGGCGGCTTCGTAAAGCGCGGCATAAGCCGTGTCGCCAAAGAACTCGCGCTGGTCAGGACGCGGCACCCCGATGCGCAGCACGGCCGGCCACAGTGCCGCAGACTCTGCGGGCCGCGAAAACGCATCGCGGGCATCCGCGCCTTCGGCCACTGACAGCACTTCCGCGGCATCGCCGGAATCACAGGCAAAGACCGAGACGCAGTCGAGCGAGCGACAGGCCGGGACCACGCCCGCGGCGCTGATGCGGCCCCGGGTGGGCTTGAGACCGGCGATGCCATTGAACGCGGCCGGCACGCGGCCGGAGCCCGCGGTATCGGTGCCCAGCGAGAAGGCACACAGCCCCGCGGCCACGGCCACGCCGGAGCCGGAACTGCTGCCGCCGGAAATGAAGGCCGCATCCGATACACAGTGGGGAATGCCATAAGGCGACCGCGTTCCGACAAGGCCGGTGGCGAACTGGTCCATATTCGTCTTGCCCAGCGGCACAGCGCCGGCCGCCCGCAGTCGTGCGACTACCGTGGCGTCCTCCGCGGCAATATAACGAAACTCCGGACAGGCCGCCGTGGTGGGCCATCCGGCCACATCAATGTTATCCTTCACGGCAAAGGTCAGGCCGTAGAGCGGCAGCGCGGGATCCGTTGGCAGGGAGGCAATGACTTCCTCCAATTGCGGGCGCCAAATCCACACCGCGTCGTCGCCGCGGGCTTCGATGCGCTGCCACCATTCCCTGACAAGGGACTCAAGGGGATGTCCGGCGGCAAGCTGCGCGCGGACGGCGGCGAAAGTTAGGGGCTCAAAGGTCTTCATGCGTTTAGTCGTCCACGGCAATGATGGCCAGCACCTGTCCCGGCTTCACTTCGCGGCCGGGCGCGGTGCATATCTCCCGCACCACACCGGACGCGCCGGCAGTGACGGTGACTTCCATCTTCATGGCTTCCAGAATGAGCACCCGGTCGCCGGCGGTGAGCTTCTGACCGGGCTCCACACTGATTTGCCAGACGTTGGCATTCATGGGCGCGCGCACCGCAATGCAGCCGGGCGGAATGTCGGCCTCGCCGGCGGCATCACCGGAATCTGTCAGGGCATCGGTCACCACATCCAGCCCGGCGGCTTTCCAGCGGTCGCGCTCTTCACGGAAGGCAGACTCGCGATGCTCGCGGAAAGCAGTGGCCTCCCCCTGTACCGACGCCAGCAGCGCCCGGTAGTCGCGCACTTTGAACTCCGTCTCTTCAATCTTCGGCACGAAGCGTCCGCGCGGGAAATCCTCGCGCAGCTGCAGCAGTTCCTCCGCGCTCACTTCGTAGAAGCGGATCTGGTCAAAGAACCGCAGCAGCCACGGCGTGCCCGGCTGGAAGCAGTCGGTCACCCGCCAGGTATTCCACATCTGCACGGTGCGGCCGATGAATTGATAGCCGCCGGGGCCTTCCATGCCGTAGATGCAGAGATAGGCACCGCCGATGCCGACGGAATTCTCCGCGGTCCATGTGCGGGCGGGGTTGTATTTCGTCGTCACCAGCCGGTGCCGCGGGTCCATGGGCACAGCCACGGGCGCACCCAGATAGACGTCGCCGAGGCCCAGCACGACATAGCTGGCATCAAAGACGATGCGCTTCACGTCGTCGATGGAATCCAGCCCGTTGATGCGGCGGATGAACTCCAGATTGCTCGGACACCACGGAGCATCCGGGCGCACGCCGGTCATGTATTTCTCAATGGCAAGTCGGCACGCGGGATCGTCCCATGACAGCGGCAGATGCACGATGCGCGAGGGCACGGTCATTTCATCGAGCGACGGCAGCGAGAGGTCCAGCGAGCGCACGCGCTCCACGAGATCATCGCGATTCAGGATCCGGGAATCGAAATGCACCTGGAGCGACCGGATGCCAGGAGTGAGGTCGATGACGCCGGGCAGATTCGCCGCGGTGACCGCGTGCATCAGGGCCTGTGCCCGCAGCCGGAGTTCAAAGTCGAGCACCGGCGGGCCGTATTCGATGAGCAGGTAGTCGTCGCCGGACTGACGGATCTTCAATTCCGGCAGTTCGCCGCGCGGCGGATCGGTGAGGATCACCGGAGAGAGATCGGCCACCCGCAGCGGGACGGCGGGTGGTGCGGGAGCGGGCGTTAGGGTGCGCAGGGTTTCGTCCTGCGCGGTGCGCAGCGCCCGGGCCTCTTCGAACGACACCAGCCGGAAGCTGACGGTGTCGCCGGGTTTCAACTGCCCGGTTTTCCACAACTCCGCCTCCACCACACAACCGGGACACACGAATCCGCCGAGGCTGGGGCCGTCGGGACCAAGGATAATCGGCATGTCCCCGGTGAAGTCGATGGCGCCGACCGCGTAGGCGTTGTCGTGGAGGTTGGAGGGATGCAGACCGGCTTCGCCGCCGTCGGCTCGGGCCCATTCCGGACGCGGACCGATGAGGCGAACGCCGGTGCGGGCCGAATTGAAGTGAACCTTCCACTCATGGCTGAAGATCATCTCCACATCGTTAGGCGTGAAGAAGTCGGGAGCGCCGTGCGGACCGTAGAGCACGGCGATTTCCCATGCATCGGAGAGGGCCGGAAGCAGCGCGGAACCGTTGGTGTCAGGGACCTCTGGAGTGTCGCCTTCCGCCAGCCGCAGCATGTCGCCCGGCTGGAGGGTGCGTCCGCCGTGGCCGCCGAAGCCGCCCAGCGTGAACGTGGCGGTGCTGCCGAGATAATCGGGAACCTGAATGCCGCCTGCGACCGCAAGGTAAGCGCGGCAGCCCGCGCCTTGGATGGCACCCGTGGCCAGCACCTGACCGGCAGCAACCCTAACCGGCACTCCCTGAGGCACGGCTGTGCCATCCAGCGTCGCGCCCATGTCCGCACCCGTCAGGCAGATGACCGCTTCCCGGTGAAACTTCAGGGTGGCGCCGCGCATGGTCATTTCCAGGCCTGCGGCGGTGTCCGGATTGCCCAGCAAACGGTTCGCCAAACGAAATGACAGGGCATCCATCGGCCCGCCGGGCGGCACGCCGACATTCCAGTAACCCAAACGTCCCGGCCATGACTGTACCGTGGTGAAAGTGCCGGCATCCAGCACTTCCACGGCATGCACCGGACAGGTCAGGGTTTTGAGGGTGGCAGTGACGGTCTCGCCTTTGGTGAAGACTTCGCTGGCGACGATGGCGGAGAGATAGGCGAGGTTGGTTTCCACGCCGATGATCTCCGCGGCCTCCAGGGCCGCGAGCATGGCCAGACGGGCGGCCTCGCGGGATTCTGCATAGACCATGATCTTGCCGAGCAGCGGATCGTAGTGCGGTGTGACTTCTGTGCCCGCTCGAATCCAGTGGTCGCAGCGCGCGCCGCCGGGCCACTCCACGCGGGTGAGTTTCCCAGTGCCGGGACGAAAATCACGGGCCGGGTCTTCGGCATACACCCGGGCCTGAATGGCATGACCCTGCGGCTGCCTGACCAGCGAATTCAGATCCAGCGTTTCCCCCGCAACGAGGCGCAGCATCCATTCCACGAGGTCCACGCCGAAGATGAGTTCGGTGACACCGTGCTCCACCTGGAGGCGCGTGTTGACTTCGAGAAAGTAAAACTCACCGCTGGCGGCATCGAGCACGAATTCCACCGTGCCGGCCGAACGATAGGAAATGGCCTCGCCCAACTGGATGGCCGCGGCAGCCATGGCGGCGCGTGTGGCATCGGACAGTCCGGGCGCGGGCGTTTCCTCGATGACCTTCTGGTTGCGCCGCTGCGCGGAGCAGTCGCGTTCACCGAGCGCGATCACATGGCCGTGACCGTCGCCGAAAATCTGCACCTCGACGTGTCGCGCGCGCTCGACGAATTTCTCCAAATACACGCCGCTGTCCCGGAAGTTCGCGGCACCGAGCCGCTGGACGCTGCCCAGACCGTCGCGCAGTTCGGCATCGTTCCAGCAAAGTCTCATGCCGATGCCGCCGCCGCCTGCGGTCGCTTTCAGCATCACAGGATAGCCCACTCGTGCGGCTTCGGACAAGGCTTCGGCTTCGTCGCTGAGGAGCGCACTGCCTGGCAGGAGCGGCACGCCGCACTGCGCCGCGATTTCGCGCGAGGTGTGCTTGAGACCGAACTGACGAATCTGGGGCGCGGTGGGACCGGCAAAGGCAATGCCTGCGCCTTCACAGGCTTCGGCGAATTCAGCATTCTCACTGAGAAATCCATAACCCGGGTGCACCATGGTCACGCCGTGTGCTTTTGCAGTTTCCAGAATCCGGTCTGCCTGGAGATAGGAATCCCGCGCCGCGGCCGGGCCGATGCACACGGCGATGTCCGCGTCCTCGACATGCTGCGCGAGGCGGTCGGCTTCCGAATAAACCGCCACGGTGCGGAGGCCCATGGCGCGTGCGGTGCGAATGATGCGGCAGGCGATTTCCCCGCGGTTGGCGATGAGCACAGTCAGTCCCATATCAGCACGCGGATGGGGGTGGGGTTGTAGGCATTGCAGGGATTGTTCAACTGCGGGCAATTCGAGATGAGCGCCACCACATCGCGCTCGGCGCTCATTTCCACATAACGTCCGCCGGCACTGACACCGTCGGCGAAGGACAAGCCTCCGTCCGGTGTGACCGGCACGTTCATGAAGAAGTTGATATTGTGAGTGATATCCGCCTTGGTAGCGCCGCGACCCCATTTCTGGAGCTGAAGCATGAAGGTATCGCGGCAGGCATGCATCCAGCGTTTGTTCAGAGCATAACGCACCTGATTCGACTCCGTGGCGCAGGCCCCGCCCAGCGTGTCGTGGCGGCCGCAGGTGTCGGCGGTGATAGTCAGGAGCACATCACCCTCGCTGGAAACCAGAGGCGTGCCGGTGGTCAGATAAATCGCGCCCTGACGGCGAATGGTGTCCTGCGCGCTGTAGCGGTTCGCGAAGTCGCGGGCATCATAGAACAGGGTGTCCGCGGCCTGATTGCCTTCCATGTCCACAATGCGGAACGCCTGGCCGGCTTTGATGGTGTGCATCCAGCCATCGCCTGCGCCAACGATGGCATCATAGGTGGCGCGGGCCGGGTCGAGACTGCTTTCGGTATAGATGAGGGCGCTCATGTCAGGCGAGGAAGCGTTCGGTGAGGGCAAAGGCCCGCTGGTTTTCGCCGCGGAAGTTGCGGCAGTAGTCGTCCGCTGCTGCTGCGGGGCCGGAGAGGACTTCAAGGAGCACGGGCTTGGGCTGATAGAGGGGATTCGGATCCAGCGGATGCTGGCAGGCAGTCAGGGCCACGAGCACATCCATTTCCGCCCGCAGCGTCACCTGCGATCTGGCCTGACTGTGACCGGTGTGGAAGGTGAGTTTTCCGTCTTCGCCGGCATCAAGGCGGGAGAAGAAATTCACGTTGGCCATGAGGTCGCGCGGTCCGAGTCCATGCTTGCCGGCTTCGACGAGGAAGTTGTCGTGCGCGTTGCGAAACCAGTCATTGCGGGCCTCCTGATAGGTGCGGGAGCCATATTTCGCCGTAACATCGGCCGCATGGCTGTGGCCACCCAGCGGATCGTGCCAGCCGAGGGTGTCGGCGGTGATGGAAAGCAGCGCCCGGCCCATGTCGCTCATGAGCACGTGGCCGCGCGTGAGTTTGGCTGTGTATTGCGCCTTCAAGGTGTCGGGAAGATTCATGCGGTCGTGCGGGGCCGCGGCATTCCATGCCATCAGGCTGACATTGGTCCCGCCTTCGAGATCCGTGAGGCGCAGCACGCGGTGGCGCCGGATGATTCCCGACCACAGGCCCCCTCCCGGCAGGGTTTCGTCGTAGAGCAGTGTCAGTTCGTTAGTCATCGAGTATGAGGAATTAGGTAATTCGTATGAGTTCGCAAGGTCGGGATGGCGGGAATCGGAGGTTCGTTATTCCACATCGTCCCCGGCTTCGGTCATGCGGGCGAGCGGGAGCAGTTCGTCGTCACTGTGTTCGACGGGCGGATGGATGAGGGCTTCGAGCCGGGCTTTGACGGCGAGGAATTCCGGAGCGTGAAACTGGCTGAACGAACGCGGCCGGGGCACCGGATTGAGAATCACTTCGCGCAGGCCGCCGGGATTGGTGCCCAGCACGATGATGCGGTCGGAGAGGAGGATGGCTTCATCGAGGTCGTGGGTGATGAAGAGAATGGTGACGTCCACCTTTTTCCAGATCTGGATGAGGTGCATCTGCATCTGGGCGCGGGTCTGCGCATCCAGCGCACCGAACGGTTCATCCATGATGAGGATGCGCGGCTCGTTGGCCAGCGCACGGGCAATGGCCACCCGCTGTTTCATGCCGCCGGACAACTGATGCGGATAGGCGTTTTCGAATGGCCCCAGTCCCACCATGTGCAGCCAGCTGCGCGCGGCTTCCTCCGCCGCAATGTCGCCCTGTCCCTTCAAGCGCAGGCCGAACATCACGTTTTTCTTAACCGTTAGCCACGGGAAGAGCGTGTAGCCCTGGAAGACCATGCCGCGGTCCGGTCCAGGACCATTGACCGGCTTGCCGTTGAGCTTAACCACGCCACCGCTGGCCGCGTCGAGACCGGCCACGATGCGGATAAACGTGCTTTTGCCGCAGCCCGACGGGCCGATGACCGTAATGAATTCGCGGCGGTGGATATCGAGATCCAGGCCGTCAAAGACGGTGCGTTCGGTGCCGTCGGCGGTGCGGAATGACTGCTTCAGCCCGCGCACCTCCAGTGTCACCGGCCGCTGACGAATGCGCTCAAAGCGATCCGCCACCGGAGGCGCGAGGTGCGTGTAATCTGGAAGAGAAACTGTCATGCGGCGGGCGGAGTGCTGCGGCGCACGGGTGCCGGAGGTGGAAGGATTCCGCGGCCGGGCTTCGCCACCCATGCCTGGAGCCTGGCAAGCCATCCCGGCCCCTGCGCCGTGCGCTGCCAGGGGAAGAGTGAATGGCCCAGCCGGGCGAGGATCAGGTCGGTCACAAAACCAATGATGCCGATCAGAATGATGGCGGCATAGACGTTGTCGAACTGGCGATAGCGTGCCTGCTGATTGATGAAGAACGTGATGCCTGACGTGGTGCCGACGACCTCCGACACGATCAGATAGGTCCATGCCCAGCCGAGGAGAATGCGCATGTCGGTATAGATGCCGGTGATCGATGCCGGAATGACCACACGGGTCACAATCTGCCATTTGCTGGCACCGAGGGTCTGGGCGGCTTCGATGAGAGCCGGATCGGTTTTCCGGACGGTGTTCGCAATGACGAGCACCTGCTGGAAAAACGTGCCGATAAAGATGATGCCGATTTTGGGCTCATTGTAGATCCCGAGGATGGCCACGCAGAGCGCGCCGAACGCCGGGGCCGGCAGATAACGGAAGAACTCCACGAAGGGCTCGATGAGCCGGTCAAAAAAGCGGAACGCCCCGCAGAGAATGCCGAGCGGCAGTCCGATGACGGATGACAGCACGAATCCCCAGAAGATGACCGAGCAGCTTTGCTGGAGGCTCTGGTGGAGCCATGGTTCGCCCGGCAGGCGGGGTTCCGTGATGAAGGCGGTGTAAAGCGCGCCAGCCACCTTATGAGGGGCCGGCAGGTACACCGGATTCACCCGGTAACCGGTCGCCGGAGCCAGGTTGTCCGCCGCGGCTTTCGCGTTCTCGGCCTCAAAGTCCGCCACGGGGACATCCATGCCCTCGGAAAAGAATTCGATCTCTCCCGGATCCGTGACGTGCACGAGCGGATGCCACACTCCCGGCACATAACTCACCAGGCACCAAATCCCCAGCGGCACCAAAAAGGACGCCAGCAGAAGCAGGAACCGCCGCCGGGGCGGCAGTTCCTTTTTCAGGCCGAGGAAATCGTGATCCATGAGGCGCGGTGCAATGCCTACTTCTTGATCAGCGACTGCACGATGCTCGGCGCGATGTAGCTCTCCGCCTTCTGGCTCTCCTTATAGACTTTGTTGTCGAGGTTGAACTTGTTGGCGACGGCCAGCGAGCCGTAGAGCGAATCAAGGCCTGTGCCTTTCTGCAGGGCCTTGGCGGCCTCTGCGGCGGTGAGAAGTTTCGTACCCGGGAGGTTGGCTTTATAAACATCCGGCTCCACGCCGACCTTGGCGGCCATGATCTTCACGGCATCGTCCTGCGTCTTCGGATCCAGCACATAGTCCACACAGCGGTAGTAAACCTTCACATACTTCTCCCAGTCCGCCTTGCGTTTGGCGAAGCTGGTGGGGCTTACAGCGAGCACATCGTAGATGAGGCCCGGTGCATCGGCGCTGGTGAAGAGCGGCTTCGATCCCGGCACCGCCTTGAGAGCCTGACCGGAAACCGGATACCATGCCCCGACGGCGGACACCTGACCGGATGCCAGCACCTGCGGGGTCTCATTGGTCGCGGTGTTCACCAACTCCACGTCCGATTGCTTCATGCCGTTTTTTTCGAGGGCTTTGAGCAGGAGAAGATGCTCCACGAGGGTCAGTTCGAGCCCAACCTTTTGGCCCTTGAGCGCCTTAATGGAATCAATGCCCGGCTTGCCGATGATCATATCGTTGCCGTTCGAGTAATCGAGCACGGCGATGAATTTGCTCTTTGCTCCGTTGGCTCCGGAAACCAGTGCGTCAGCAGCCACCACGGTGACGGCATCCACTTTACCGGCAGCGAAGGCATCAATGGACGGCAGATAGTCGAACCAGAGCAGCTCGACCTCGATCCCGGCTTCCTTGAACCAGCCTTTTTGCTTGGCGACTTCGATGAGGGTAAATCCCGGCCAGTCGGAATAGGCCACTTTGAGCGGTTCCGCCGCGGGGGCGGTGCGGCTGAACAGGAACAGGGAGGCGAGGAGAGCGGTGATTTGGCGCAGTTTCATGGTGATAGAAGTTGAGCCGTCATCAGCACGGGTCGTGCCAGGTGGATATCCGTATGAGGAAAGACCGAAAACGTGTGATTGGCAGCCGGTACATGAAGCCTGCGGTGGACGGCGCGGCCGGGATGTTTCAAAAATAAAGGATGCCCGCCCGCCGTTCCCATGTTTCCGAGTCCGCCACTGCCACCGTGCGTGTCACGCTGAGCCTGCCGGCCGCCGTCACCCGTCAGCTGGATGCGCTGGTGACCCGCCGGGTCCACGCGAATCGCTCGCAGGCCGCAGCCAAACTCCTCGCAGGTGCCCTGGTGGGTACCGCCGAGGCCGACAACCGGGTCCTCGCCGGTACCGTGACGCTGACTTACAGCCACGCCAAACGCGGTGTGGAAGCGGCCCTGACCCGCATTCAGCACCGCTATCTGAAAGAAGTCGTCAGTACCCAGCGCGTCCACCTCGCCCACGGCAATACGCTGGAAGTCGTCCTCCTGCAGGCCCCGGGCAAAGTCCTCCGTCGCATCGCCGAGGAACTCATCGGCTGCAAAGGCGTGACCAACGGCCAGCTTTATGTCTGCTCGGAAGTCCTGCCGCCGCTGCACGAGTGACGCCCGCCGGGATATGGCACGGCAGATGCTTTGTCTGCCGCTGATATGGCAGCAACCAGCAGCAGCAGTCCGGAAACGGCTGTCACGGGACCACCGTGCCTGATCGTCACCCGCATGGTCGCGGAGGAATCGCCGCGTCCGGAAGGCGAGCAGATTGTGCTGCGGGCGGAACGCCGCCTGTTTTTGAAACGCCGCTGGCGGGGCGCGGCTGCAGACGGGACGGAGTTCGGGTTCGATCTGGAATCGCGGCTGCACGACGGATGCGTGATTCACCGGACGGCGGCGGCGGATTATATTGTCAGGCAGGAGCACGAGCCCGTGTATGTGCTGCGGCCGCGTTCGGTGGAGGAGGCGGCTCTCCAGGGCTGGATGATCGGCAATCTGCACATGGGGGTGGAGATCACCGGCGGCGAAATCCGGGCGCTGCATGATCCCGCGGTGCGTCAGTTGCTGGAGCGTCAGGGCTGGCCCTTTGAGGAACGCACGCTGCTGTTCAACCCTTTGCGCGTTACTGCCCATGCTTCCTGACTGGCTGCCCTGGCTGCTCCAGGTGAACGATTCCCAGTTTCCGTCAGGGTCCTATGCGCACTCGCTGGGATTGGAGGGCCTGGTGCAGCTGGAATTCGTGCGCAACGCTGCCGATCTGGAAGCGTTTTTGCGCCGGCAGATCGCGCCTTCGCTCCAGGCTTTTGAGCTGCCGTATCTTCGCCAGGCCCATGCCGCAGCGGCGGCGGAGAATCTGGAGGCTCTGCGCGCGCTGGATGACGAACTGGAGGCATGGAAGCTGGCGGCGGAACTCCGCGCCGCGAGCCGCCAGATCGGATCGCGCCGTCTGGCGCTGGTGCGGAAGCTTTGCCCCGCGCCGGTGCTGGAGCATTACGCCGCGTCGGGAGCGCCGTGCCATCATCTCGTCATCACTGCGCTCGAACTCCGCAGCGCTCCGGTCGAGGCCGCCGTCTGTGCCTTTGTCTATCAAACTCTCAGCGGCTACACCAGCGCGTCGCTGAAGCTGCTGCGCATTGGTCAGGAAAAGGCGCACACGATCCTCCGCACAGTGGCTGCTGAGGTGCTCGACCGCCACTTTTGTCAGGTTCCGGATCCGGACGCCCGCACCGGGTGGTTCAATCCTCTGCTGGAAATCGCCTCCCTGCGCCACGCCCGGGCGGCCGAACGGCTTTTCATCTCATGACTGCAACCAAACGTCCTTTCCGTCTCGGCATCGGCGGCCCTGTGGGCTCCGGCAAAACCATGTGCGTGCTGCGGCTATGTCAGTGGCTGCGCGACACGTATTCGCTGGCCGTTATCACCAACGACATCTACACCCGCGAGGATGCGGAGTTCCTTTTGCGTCAGGACGTGCTCCCTGCTGACCGCGTGATGGGCGTGGAAACCGGCGGCTGTCCGCACACCGCCATCCGTGATGACATCAGCATGAACATGGCCGCCGTCATCGAACTGGAACAGCGCCATCCCGATCTCCAGCTCATCATCATAGAAAGCGGCGGCGACAACCTCTCGGCCACCTTCTCGCCGGAACTGGCGGACGTTTTCATCTTTGTGATTGATGTCGCGGAGGGCGACAAGATTCCCCGCAAGGGCGGCCCGGCCATCCGGCACAGCGATCTCCTGCTCATCAACAAAACCGACCTCGCGCCGCTGGTGGGCGCGGACCTTGCGGTGATGGAGCGCGATGCCAAAGCCCAGCGCGGCACCCGGCCGTTCCTCTTTGCGGATCTCAAATCCGGCAAAGGCCGCGAAGAACTGCTGGCGTGGCTAACCAAAGAGTATCTCTTCGTGTGACCGCGCCTCCCCCACTTGCAGCGCCCGCGGCCACCGGCGGCCGCCGGCTGCACGGCCATTTGCACCTGACTGTCTCGCCTGACGAAAACGGCTGCACGTTCCTTCGCCGTCAGTCATTCCGGGCACCCATGCACCTGAGCAAGCCGCACCTCGACGAAGGTGCGCTGGTGGTGAATGCCGTGAATCCCACAGCCGGGCTCTTCGACGGTGACGAAGTCGATGTGGATGTCAGGGTGGAAAGCGGTGCCCGTCTTGTCCTGACGTCTCCCAGTGCCAGCCGCGTGTATCGCGCCCGGTCGGACAAGCCGGCCATCGTGCGTCAGCGGCTCACGGTGGCGGAAGGCGGAAGCGCCGAGTTCTTCCCGGAACTCTTCAT
>Ga0315905_10001742_pt1 | contig 23162 bp, 24 predicted proteins | sample LakEriMetagenome_5_FD_203522 | JGI IMG/M metagenome (GOLD analysis project Ga0315905, IMG submission 203522) | Freshwater fungal communities from buoy surface, Lake Erie, Ohio, United States - Buoy 4 MA121 | ecosystem: Environmental > Aquatic > Freshwater > Lake | place: USA: Lake Erie, Ohio...
AACTGCTTATCCTTCTCACTAATTTTTGCCATCACATATCTCCATAATTTATATTACAAAAACAATTATACTGCAATCTTGAATTAATGTAAAGTAATAACCCTACGGGGTGTAGGGTTATTTAAAATCCTATGCAACTACGCTTATAAACCGATTCAAAAGAATCCTGCTTGTTCTTTTGTTGCTCATGTAATTTCCAAAAGACTTTGCGATAGACCGAGCAGTCGAATCAGAACTAACTTCCAATATTTTTTCTACAATCTTTGTAGATGAACTTGGAATCATGTACAACTCATCACGACCAGCATTATTAACAAGAGCAAATCCATTGTTTCTAAACTGCTTTTTCCAGTCATCAATCAATAATGACATGTTACCCTCATACATGGGTAAATTTGAAGATCCTGCCCAGTGCAGAGCACGCCTATCATTATCAACAATGTGGAATCCTACTGTCCTAATATTGTAACGATCCTTAATCATATTAAGCAAAACCAATGTTTGTTGTGCATTGGTGCCTCCTATATTATAGGTTTTTTGCGTGACTTCGTCTTTAATAAGATGTCGCGAAGGACACCACCGCTGTGCATTGGAGTTCCAATAGCGAGCACTCAGATTAGCGTCAATACCAGGAATAGCATACAATGTGTTACCCTCGCCATCAGTAAGAGTAATCAAAGAAGTTTTCTCAATGTTATTCTTCTTGATGTAGTCACCAATGTTATGGTAGACCCATACCAGTGCCTCATTTAGCGGAGTTGAGTTTAAACCATATCCTTCCTGTTTTACAAGAGTACCAGTTAACAATCTACGTGACATAGAATTGAATTCAGTCGTAGTCATCTCGCTGCTAAAGAACTCTAGTAAACTAAAGTTAGTATTGCTATTGATAACAAACTGCTTAGATTTCGCCAATTCTTCCATATGCTCTTTGATGCGATTATAAGTCTCATTGATCTTAGCAGAATTGGTGCGACGATACTTGTCCTCAAAGTGACAAGACGAAAATGCCAGAACTCGATACGGAATACCGATACGTTTGCAGAAAGTAGCAAGAGAAATAACCTGCTCGAGTGTATCATGCAAAACTTTTTGCATTGAAGCAGACCAATCCAGAAGCATAATCATGCCATGGTTTTTTCCTTGCGGTAGAATAGTAACCTGTTTGAAAAGATCCTCACGCAGTTTATAAGCATACAGTTTATTAAGATTCAAAGCACCAGTCTTGGCTATACGTGCACGTTTGTAGAGTTGAGCTGATTTTTTCATCTCAAACTCTTTGATCAAATAATTTACTGTGCGTGTAGTTTCTGCTACAAATTTATTGTAGTTGTCAAGTTTCTCTTGCACTCTTTTATGGTAAAACTTACTGTCGAAATTTCCATAATTTGAGTATTCAGAAACATAATTTTCATGATACTGAATGTCGGTCAATGTTTCTTCCAGAATTGTTTTGTAACCAACAACTACATCACGTGCATAGAACTTGTCAAACTTCCAGTAAGTATATCGGGTGTCTTGATCTGCGAGATCTTCCAGTTTGCGCTGCATAGCAGAATCTGTTTTGGACTCAAGATTATCCTCACTCTCAGTTTCACTATACTCTGATTTGTTACCCTGTTTTTTTAGACTGGCATCAGATTCATCTTCCTCAGAAGAATTGCGTTCAATAAGTTCGTAGTCAGTATCAGCATCCATGAAGACATACTCATCGTCATCGTCGCCACCGATTTCTAGATCATTGGTGGACAAAGATTCTTTTTCTTCCTTGTGTTTCTTTAAGGAATATTCATATATGGCTTTGGCTAGCTGAACAACTTCATCAATCGTTTCAGTTCTTTCTGCGCGATCGACAAATACTTTTTCTTCTGGGGTGAATTTGACCCCACTAGTCAAACCAACTTTGTAATAGAGATTAATTTTGTCAATCAAAAGCAGTTCATCCAAATTTTGGATCTGTTTGATGCCAAAGAAGTCGCGATCAATGAGTTGTTTATAACCATCGCTCATACGTTTCCGCAAACCAGGATATGTACGTTTAATGAGTTTCTCGATGCGAACATCCTCGAGAACATTCATATATGATTTTAGTTTGGGGAATTCCTTGATTGGTTCCATGTACTCCATACCTGTGTACAAGGCATGACCGACTTCATGCGCAATGAGCATGTCTTCAATCTCAGGTGTCATGTTCTTCCACAAAGGAATAGTCAAAACACGAGAAACAATGTCAAAAGATGCAGTTTGAGCATTTGCTCGCACGACTGAAAGATTCTCAGTGGCTAACAAACGTGCAGAAATATCGGTTGCTTTAATTTCCATAATTTATATATTTCCTCAATGATGATTCCAGTAGTAATTATGCTCCTTTTCTGAATTAAAGTAAAGTCTTGCAAACCCTTATCTGGAGCGGATCTGGAAATAACCCTACATCTTGCAGGGTTATCTGAACTTTGGACCGTGCACCCAACCCACTAAAGAGTACCGTGTTCCTTTGGTTATTGGGGTAACCTCATGCAAAACCATAGAACTAAATGCTATTAGCATTCCAAGATTTTTTGGCGCTGTAACTGGTTTGTTATCATAATAGAGTTTCAACTCACACCCAGAATAGTTTTCTTCACTCGATAACTGAACGCTAAAAGAGAGTTTTCTGCAGCCATATCCTCTGTACATATTATCTACGTGCATTCCATAGTAATCATTAGTGTCATCATATATTGTAAACTGTAATGTTTCTATGAATGTTAGATCATAGTTGAAATACTTTTTGTTTAAATTACTAATAATGTCAGTACATCTTCTATAGACCCAAAAGTTTTCCTCTTTCTTTTCATCTAGCCAAACCACGCTACCTTTTCTAACATTGTTCAGAATAGGATCAGTTCCAGTTTTCGCTTGAGTTTTTGAGTCAGAATCTAATGCGAGTTTAATTAAATCAGAACATTCTTCAGCATTAAATACCGCATCAGTATAAGCCCATCTTTCTGTTATACTATTTGCCTCTAGAAACCACGCCATATCAACCTCCTGCAATCACAGAGAAATCATTTCTCTTTTCAAATTTAATAACTGATCTAAACTTATCAAACAGTTGGTCACCCTTGTGAGAGATTACAAATATGTTTGTATTTTCTCCAAAACTATTCATAAGACTCAGGAAGTAATCAGTCCCCGCTGTATCCAATGAAGAATCAAAAATCTCATCTAGTATAAGAAGATTGGTATTAACAGAGTTCTTCATCTTTGCGATCTGTCTCCATGTGAAAAGTATGGAAAGATCAATACGCATCTTCTCGCCTTCAGAGAAACTTGCATATGTAAACTCATCTCTAAATCTAGACTTCACCACTTCATTGAATGCCTCGTCCAACTCGAAGTGAATGTAAGCATCCATAGCAGTCAGATATTTGTTAATAAGTTTATTCATAACAGGTAGATACTCGCGAATGATAGCAGTCTTGATACCAGTATCCTTCAATAGTATATTTGCAACTTCCTCTAGATTTCTTTGCTCTTGCAGTTTAGTTTTCTGTTGGATCTTTTCAAGTGCTTCACTGGCGAGTACCTTTAACTTATTCTTCTCTTCATCTATGTTAGTTGTATCTTGTTTCTGCGAGGAAAGTTCTTCCCGCATTTCATTGATTTGTTTGGATAGTAAAGTGACTGTAGAATTCTTAGTAGACAACAATATATTCTTATCTGTTATCTGATCATTGATCTTATTGATCTCCTGTAACTTTTTAGTTAGATTTTCCAGAGCAGATTCTAGTTCAGTTATCTTTCTGTTGTTATCCTGCATTTTATTTTTAAGATCATGAATAATCTTTTGTTTATACTCTTCTGTTATGTCTTGAGAGCAGGAAGGGCATACTTCGTGTTCTGTAAAAAATTCTGCATTGTGTTCGCAGGTTTCTACCTTTTCGTTCAGCTTGGTTTTTAGTTGTTTTGCTTTTTCAATATCTTCATGCAAAGCATCTTTACCTTCGATACTTGTTCTGAGATTAGTAATCTCCTGCAAGATAATACCGATCTCTGCCTGCTCAATAGAAATTTGAGAATTGTTAGCATCGATCTTTGTTTGAATAGCCTTAATACTTTCTGCCTTTGCGTTACTGATGGTCTGTATGAGAACTTGCTGCGACTCAACCTTTTCCCGTGCAGAGCTAATCTCGTTTTCAATCCTAGTGATTTCATCTTTAGTTTCCTGCGCTCGTTCTTTAAGCAACTGATTCATTGTTGAGAAAATTCTTATATCAAGAATATCCTCGATAACCTCTCTTCTCATTGCTGGAGACAGCTGCATAAATGGAACGAAAGAAGCAGATCCTAAAATGACTACTTGTGTAAAAGTTTTGTAATTTAATTTTAGGATCTGCTGCTCAAGAATCTTTTGATAGTCTCTTGCTGCAGCATCTTGATTGATCATCTCATCATTCTGATAGATCTCAAAGATGTTTGGTTTGATTCCTCTGACTACTCGATAGTCTTTCTTGCCAACGCTAAACTCGATCTCAACCAAAGAGTTCTTACCATTGATAGAGTTTACCAGTTGTCCCTTGTTGATGTTACGAAATGGTTTACCGAATAAAGCAAAACACAATGCATCTAGAATGGTACTCTTACCCTCACCATTCTTACCAATGATAAGAGTAGTACTAGATTTATTGAGTAATACTTTGTTTAATGAATTACCTGTTGATAGAAAGTTTTTCCAAGATATAGATTTAAATGTAATCATTAAACCTCCACATTAACTGCTTCTGTATAAAGAGTTCTCATAAATGTTTTCACCTGTTCTTTGTCGACATCAGTTTCAACAGAGTCAATATAGTTGGAGAGAACAGAAAGAGTATCCTCAAGATTTATTTCCTCGCCAACTTCACCATCTTCAAACTCTGAAAGATCTTCAATGATCTTAATATCTGCGCACCCTTTAGTATACAGTTTTTGAATAAACTTGTCAAATTTATAATAGTCAGTTTTATTTACAACTACAAGTTTGACATAACAGTCTTTTAGATCAAAGGTGTCGAGATCGGTGGGTTCTCCTTCTTTGTCGTCGTATTCGACCCTTTCGAACATAACATATGGATTTGGTATGAATTCAAGTCCTCTGTTGTCGAGATCAAACAAGTGGAATCCTCGAGGGTCTTTGTAATCCTGCCAAGTAAGTTCATAGGGATTGCCCAGATAATAGATATGACCATCATCTGACCTATGATGATAATGACCAGAAAAAACCATATCAAACTTGTTAAATGTTTCTTTAGATAGTCCTTCATTAGATTGCATCCCCCTATACATTGCGAACCCTGCAATCTCAAAATGCCCCATGCAAATTTCTGCTTTTGTTTTAGTCATCTCATCTAAAGATGATTGATAATTTTCTGCGCAGATCCATGGAACCATACAAATGTCAGTGTCATAAACTGATATCGTAGTTGGTTTTGAAATAACATTTATATTACTATATTGTTGTAATAGTAACTCTGGCGAGTTTACTTCATTTGTGTTTTTAAAATATGTGTCGTGATTTCCAGCCAACATATAAACTTGAATGTTCATCTGTTCTAACTTATCGAAGAACATTTTCTTGGCACGATCAAGTGCATAGAAGTTTACATATTTACGCCTATCAAAAGTATCGCCAAGAATAAGAACAGTATTAATGTCGGCTCTAATAATTGTTGGGAAGAATGTGTTATCATAAAATTTCTCAAAAAAATCTAGAAACGCAATGCTATCGTTTCTCGCACCAAAATGCTGGTCTGTTATTATTGCTACCTTCATCATCAACCTCCATAGTTTGGATGTTATATCCATGTGTTTTGATGTAATCAAACATCTCAAGATTATTGGAGAACTGCTTTTCTTCCGTAGTTCCGCTAGTATATTCTAACTTTACACGGATCATACGAAGCCAACTTTCCTATTGGCTTTAGATGTATGTTTTCTTTCAGTTTGCTCATTGAAGATCTCAGCAATAGAATACTCATCAGTCTCACCTGGTTTCTTCTCAGGAATAGTAGTGTTGAGTTTGCTCGCTAACTTATTTGCATCGTCAATTGATAGTGGTTTGAATTCAACAATATCAAAGCAACGACCTGGACGAATAAGAGCAGCGTCGATATCACGAATGCTTGGAAGGTTGGTAGAGAAGATCATCTTCTTACCTTTGGTTGTCACAAGACCATCACCCACATTAAGGAAACGATGCATCATTGTGTTGCCATCGCTGCGCGATTTTAAGAAAGTATCGCTGTCTTCGAGAACCATAACCTCTGCATCATCTTCAATGAAGCGAGCAAAAAATCCATCTTTCTCGAGGATACCTGCGTCATATGTAACAATGGCAGAACAAGAACGATGTGCGAGTAGACCACGAATGAATGTAGTTTTGCCAGTACCAGGTGGACCGATCAAAAGAAGAATGTTTGCGGAAGATTCCATGTAGCGATCGTAGTAGTCGCCAAGAGATTCGCCTTTTAGAAACGGATACATTTCCTCAATAGGCAGACGATCGCGATTTAAAGGCACGTTAACAGAATTGCCATCGCTGCCATAAATCCATTCAATGTAAGAAGTTACAACAGAGAAATTAGATTCGACAAGTTCGATTATTCCATCGCAAAAATCTTCATCACCATATGCACGCACTTCTGTTGAATTACTATTCACGCTGAACTTGATAAGATTTTTAGTAGCCTGTTCAACAATGAAACCCGATGAAGAATTAGATTGCATAAAGAGAAAATCTTGGAATTGATTCTCTGCCCATCTTTTCCAGGTATCACGATTACAGAGAACTGTTGTTTCTCTTTGTACTGTTGTTAGGCTAGCATCAACACGGCTCCGCATAACCTCAGATGTAACCAGATCCTCAAAATCTGATACGCCCAAAAAAATCTGTTCATTATTGTTATTCATAATCTCTTTCCAATTTATATTACCATCATACGCATCCCAAGTATAACCTTTAAGAAATCTACTGTTTACTCGTCGCGTTTTTGATCTTCTTCTTTTGTATCTTACTTCGTTAATAATTTCTCTGTAATTAATGGGGTTAAGTTGTTCCAATAATTTACGTATTGACTTCGCCATCATTATCACCTATAAAATCTTCAAGGGTATCTTTCTTCTTTTTCTTTTTTGATATATGTTTTTCCTCGAATGCAGAAAAGTCTTGCATATTGTGTTGCAGAAAATCCAAGTATGCATTTTGAAACTGTTCGCCTTCGTCTTGTTCTTGTAGATCAAATGTATCGATTGGCATATCCATTATAAGTTTAGTCTTAATATATGCCTGCTTTTTTTCTTTAGATATTCTTCGCAAGAAAGCATAATAAATGATCTGCGTAAAATACGCGAATGGATTGCTAGACTTAGCTGGATCAAAGTTATCAATGTATTGAATGCAGTTCTCAATACCATCCAAGATCATATCATCTTTGTATGAGTAGTTAATAAAGTTAGGTTTATAAGATAGATGAGTTGCAATTTTCAGAATACACTCACCAAGATAATTACTAACCTGTGGCTTAGGTGATCCGCTCTCCTCAGCCTCTTTTACCTTTTGTTTGTATTCTTTTATCGCAGCTAAAAAATCAGCATTGTTTACATAGTGTGCCATATTAAGTTCCTGGTTTTGATCCAGCATTCACAAGTATACTGTATTGTTGATATAATGTAAAACTTATTTTTTTACAAAGAAATAAATTTTACATTAATTTGAAAAAGCCCCATAATTACGGTGTCGGGGTTGATGATGAGATTAGTGAAATGTTTTATTTCCTTTCGAAACAACTCTCGTTTCTTCTTTCTCTTCGACAGGAGATTCTTCTTGATTGCCAAACAAAGATTCTAAAACATCTATACGCTTTTGAATTTCCTCTGTAGTTAGACTTTCTGTATCTTCCCAATCAAGAGTTTGTTGCTCTTGTTCTTTTTTATTGGTTCTCAACTCTATATGTTCCTCGTGTTCTTTTACAATCCTAACATAATGAGGAATGAATACTTCATGCATTTGTTTGGTATACATTATATGTGTCTTTAGAATATTAAACATCTTGTCTGATGAGAATTGGCAATAAGGAATTGCTGTTATAGATTCACCATCTTCTAGTTCTCTTGTTTTAATTAGCATCGGGTTCAGTAGATTTAGAGTGGACTCATTCTCAGATGACAAATCTGCCATCAACTGCTCTCCAGAAACTAATTTTACAACTACGTAGTTGGACATAGATTTACCTCTACCAACTTAGTCTCAAACTGTTCTTCAGCATACGTCTTATACCTTTCTGCTGCGTGATTTAAAGTATGATTCTTCCAAGACTTCCAATGTAAGTCATCTGCCATATCGTACAGATTACAATGAGTCTTACCTTTTTTCAACCTCAATCCACGACCAATACTTTGTAAATTCCGAATCTTACTTTTAGATGGAGAAGCGAATATAACATTCTCAATCGAGGGGATGTTAATGCCAGTTGAAAAAGTTCCGAAAGACGCAATGATAATAGCATCATCCTCACCCTCAGTTATGTGTCGTATCGCTTCCCTGTCGCTGGTGTCAGTTCCACCATATACAAAAAATACTTTACGATCTTTATGTGCTTGTTGTTTTATCATTTCATAAAGAACTTTACCATGTTTCTCAACATACTGGAATAATACTAAAGTATTGCCAGTTGACTTAAGTGCTAAATTCCTAATAAATTTGTTCCTCGGTTCATGAGAAACAATCCAATCCATTTCTTCCTGGTATTTATTATTTTTATTAGCCTGTCGAATTTCTTCAGAATACTTTAGTATCAAACAAGTTATATTTAACTTGGCAACTCTATCTGTTTCCATAAGTTGTTTGGTTGTAATAACTTTATGGACAGGTCCAAATATACCTTCAAGAACTAAACGATGCACTTTTTTGTTATCAAGAGTTCCAGTTGTTCCTATTCTGTAGGATATGTTGTCCATCTTTTCCATAACACCAGTTAGGGATTTCGCTTTAAAGTTGTGCGCTTCATCTCCAAACATAACATTAAATTGTTTAAACCAAGCACGTGGCTGGAGATAGATTGACTGCCATGTAGTAATCAATACGTCTTTACTAAACTCTTTGGGGAATCCACTATACAATTTTTGACAGTGCGATTTAACTGACCACTTGTTGACTGAGGAATAATCCTCGAAGTCAAAGTACATTTGCTCAACTAGGGAAGTTGTTGGAACAATAAGAATACATTTATGTCCCTGCTCTAAGTGCCAACGCATAATGCTGTAAATAATAAATGATTTGCCAGATGCAGTCGGTGATAGCAATACAACTCTGTCTTTATCTAAAGCAGTTTTAATTGCTTCTATTTGGTAATCTCTAATTTCTATCTTAGTTGGTAGATCTAAAGATCGAACGTATTGCTCAATTTTTTCTAACGTGTATCCATGGGAAAACTTCATATCGGTTTTCCATGTAACTGTATAATTGTTGTTCTCGCAAAACTGCTCTACGTAATTAATTAGTCCAACGTATAATGTTTTTCTTACCTGATCGTACAGGCGAACTTTACCATCCCATAATCTTGCTCTATACTGTGGTGTAAACCTAGCACCTGGATATTCGTAAGTGAAAAAGTCGCAGAGTTCCTGTTCTATACTCGCGTCTGAAAAAATGCGGACATGAACCTCATCGAGTTTTTCAATAGTTACTGTAGTCAATTACATTCCTGCTAAAAATTTTTTCCATTCTACGGCAGTTTTAAGTTGCCAGTCTCTGGCTTTAATTTGTCCAAGAATAGATTCTAAAAGATATATCATCGTTTCGAGATATTTTATTTTGACTTCTAATGTATTTAAATCGCTGTCGCCAGTTAAGAACTCATCCATCTCATTCTTCATTGGCTTGACTCCTTGCCACTGCTCCCAACCGTATTCAGTTAATTCATCGCGTGACAACTCACCACGATAGTAACGGAACTTAGATTTGCGTAGCAAGTTATAATCTGATTGTAGTTTTGTGTATTTGAGTTTGACGCCGATGAGTATCTTTATATACTTGGCGTGTAGTTTTGGAGTTTTAGTTGCGTGTTCACCGAGATAATTATCGTCAATCTCACAGTCTTTATCCCAGGTATCTTGCAATTGTTCAATGTTCATAATATCCTCACTTTCATAGTTATTATACTACGAAACTATAAAAAAGTCAAGTAAACTTGTAAAAGTTATATCTGAATGTAGCGCTGCCTACCAAGTATTGCACATCTTGATTGGTTGATTGGAAGGTTAGAGATTCCAAAGAAACAGGAATCAGATCGATAAACTGAATTGTTTGCACTGCTTTATTATTTGCACCTAATATTTGCAAAGTTCCATCAGAATAATTTTTTTGTAATTCATTCGATGGACCACCTTCTGCATTATCTACGAACATCTCATACTGACTATGGTTCTCTGGAAACCCAAGTCCCTTTAGCCAGTTATATACTGCTTTGTAATTAGCCATGCTCTCATCTACGAGAAATTGCACGTTTAGCGGATCGTAAGTAATGATGTCGCCAGCAATTGGGAATGGTGTCAAAGGATTGTTGGCTTCAAATGCTGGCAAAGAAATGCCAGGAATAGTTACCTGCTGAGCAAAGTACGTCAGATCTGGTAACTTAGCAATACTAAATTGAAACCCATTGGGCGACAGTGGGTTAATGTTAGATGGGATAGGGCAAGTAAGAGTAGTTATCATAATAGTTTTGTTTGTCAATAATTACTATTTATCAAAATAAAAAAGGGGAGCCGAAACTCCCCTTTCAAGTACAACTCTACGGTTGCTTAGATTACATAAGGTTAGTAATCTTAACGCGACGATAGTAATAGTTCTCGTTAGCGTTGAGGTTGCCAGTTCCGTCCAATTGAACGAATGGATTGGAGACCAGACCATAACGTGTCTTGAAGCCAATCTTTGGCTGGAAGCTGTTAGGATCAACAGCACGAACCAGCTGGAGAGGAACGTATGGGCAGTAGAACATACCTGCGTCGAATGCCGAAGCACCCTTGTAACCAACAACCATAAACTGGGTTGCGGATACGTTTGCAGTATATGGATCAACATACACACGATACTTACCATTCAGAACACCAGCAAATGTTGTGCTTGTGTCGTCAACAGTCAGATTGTTGTTCAGTGCTGGAGCATAATCCAGAACACCTGCCATTGCCAGTGCAGAAGCAACATCAGCAGAAGTGATCAAGAAATTACCACGACCACGACGAGTTTGCTGACCGATTGCATTTGCTTCACGCTCGACTTGGAACATCAGACCCTTGAATTTCTCAACGGACCAACGACCATTGGAATCAACGTCCAGGTCAAAAGTACCTGCTACTGATGTTCCAACCGCAGCACCTGCCTTAGCAGTTTTGTAAATTGTACGGATGATTTCGCGATTGATTTCTGTCAGGATTTCTGTCGACAGAATGTTGCTCAATTCGCCTTCAGCATCAAGACCATGAACAGACTTCATGTCTTGTGCGAGTTCGATCGAGTACTCAGCTTTCAGAGCACGTGTCTTTGCAGTAACGCTGGTCTTCTCGATTGAGAAAGCCATTGCACCGAAAGAACCATCACCCTGACCACCTTGACCAAGACGCTCTGCGTCAGCAGTTGCTAGACCTGTACCAGTAGTCTCAGAACCACCGAAATCATAAACACCGCTGTGTGTACCTGTACCAGAGAAATCTGTATCTGCTTCGTTAAACAAAGCCTCAGTACCGCCCATTGTGCTGTAACGTGACTTCATTGCGAAAATCAGACCTGTTGGCTGTGTCATTGGCTGAACACCGCAAACATCATAAGCGATCAGCTTTGGCATTGCACGGCGAACCAGAGAGATCAAAACTGGATCAAACTTAGCCATACCGTTTGTGTCTGGGTATGCACCAACTGAGTTAGCTGGAGCAGCTTCGTTCAACTCACCAAGAGCTGCCGAATATTGACGCATTTCACGCTCTTGGTTCTCGAGCAGAACTGCTGTTACTTCTTTAATGTAGTTGTTCTTAATTGGATCACTACCTTCGTGATCAAGAACTGGTGCCCACTTTTCGATTAATTGTTGACGAGTAGTCATTTTGTTTCCTTTTGTTTTAAAAATTACTTACGGTTGAGAACGCTCAGATATGCTTTCATCGATGGATCAACAGTCGTAGTAGTTTCGTTTAAAGAATCTACTGGAGTGTCAGTCACAACAGACTTAACATCTGCGCTTTGTGCTTTAGTATTAAAATAGTTTTCGCGGATTGTTTGAACTTTCTTAGTGAAAGACTCAGCATCTTCAAAAGATAGTTCTTCTGCAAGTCCTGCAAATTTCTCTACTTCAGTGTCGGTAAGACCTTCACTTGCTTGACCGATGATTTCAACACGCTGCATTTCGCTGATAGATTTCTTCATCTCAACATTTGCTGCGACTTGTTCATCAAGTTTCGCTTCGAGACTTGCAAGTGATTGCTCCATTTCAGCGACCAAGTCATACTTTTCTTCTGGAACATCGATATAATGCTCTTCGAATAAAGTCTTCATTCCGCCAATGAAACTTTCAACAATCTCAGTTTTAATACCATGCTCAAGGGCAATTTCATTCTGTGCAATCCACTGCTCGACCACGTAGTCGAGATATCCATCAACCTGTTCAACAAGACCCTCTTTAACTTTTTCAGTTGCTTCTTGCAACTTGGTATTATACTCTTCTTCGATTCGTGCAATTTCAGATTTAACACGAGTCATTACTGCTGCCTCGAAAATTGTAGCTGCTTTCTCTTTGAATTCCTCAGAGAGATCTTCGCCATTAACGAGAGCATCAATATCTTCTTTCATGCTACCACGACCTTCTGCAGCTGCAGCACCTTTAGTAGCTTCGTTTTCTTTCTTAGAAGTGCCGCCTTCAGCTGCCTTCTGATCAACTACTGCGTTACGTGCATTGTCTGGGTTATCGCCAGCAACTTTTGTAACTGTATCAGTAGTGATGCTTTGACCAGCTTCGCTAGCCTCTTCCAATGCCTCTTCTTCAACCAGCTCGCCATCAACTTCGACATCGTCGTTGATAGCAGCATAGTTTTTACGAGCACCAGTAACTGCTCCTTGCAGCGCTCCTGTAGCAGCACCGACGGTTCCAGTCGCTACGCCAGCAACTTTCTTGACGACGTTGACTGCCTTTTGGGCTACTTCGCCTGGTCCTTCTTGAAGTTCTTTCTGACGTGATTCAGCAAGAATTTGGTTAATTTTATTTTCGATAGACATCTGTTTCTCCTAACTGGATAAGTCCTATTGTTATTTATTATTTATTTAATTTTACTCAAGAAATTTTGGAAAGCACGAGCCTTCGCTTCCTCTAAATTGCAAGAGGAAGATTTCTTGATATTTCTTTTGGCTTCCTCAATATGTTTCTCCACGAACTTTCCATCAACGAAAACCCACTCTTTGCTTTCCATAATACCCTGAACGAAAGCATCTGGAGCGGAAGGATCGGCAACGATGTCAGCAGCTGTGGAAAGCATAAAATCATCCTGCACGATTTGAACACCCTCATTGTTCGACTTTAACGAACCAAGTGCTCGGCTAGAAACGCCAAGATTTGCGCCACCGTCAAGAAGACCGCGAGCAATATTACCCATTGGTGTTTCTAAAATCTTTGCTTTACCTACATAGTTTGTTCCTTCTTTACGAAGGTCTACGATAAGGTGTGATACGCGATCTAAATTGATACTTGGTGTGTCTGGATGCCCTAACTCACCATAAGCGCGATTCTTTTCAACGTATTCTTTCATGTAACGACCGACTTCTTTATCCATAATAGACTCTGGATACATGCGACCATTACGATTTTTTAATTCTGACTGAAGGAAGATACCTTCAATAAAATAACTTTTTTTACCTAATTTATTCTCAACAATTAAATTTGTAGTCTCTTGGACTTCTTTAATAAATTTCATTTAATTAACTCCCTACTGCAGTTTCGTTATCATATGCACCAAATACAGCAGTTTCTACTTTGGTTGCATATCCGCCAGCTTTGCGGAGTATTAAATAACATTGTGCCTCAGCTCCAGCAATTGTTACAACAATATCATTTGTTGCTTGGATATTATCTACGAAGCCATTACCTGCAGCAAACTCAAGGTAATCAGCACCACCGCCTGGAAGTGTTAGAATGTTAGTTGAATTTCTAGCAATTGTTACTACAGCATCTGGTAAACCAACCCACTGTACGCCAGCGATATTAACTGTTTGTGTAGCTCCATCTAATGCTTGAGTAGTTGCCAAACAATCAGTTTGTAAATCAATCGTAGCTGCAGCTGCAGTTCCTGCGACTTTAATAATCGTTTCGTTGTTGGTATTCTTTAGAATTGTTTTAGTAACTGGCATTTTATTCCTCTAATTTTTCCACTACATGAATAAAGTTTTCTTTACTTTCTCTCATGTAGTCGATTATTTCTTTTTGGTTTTGTAATAGATTATTTAGGTTCTCTTGTGTAGCCTCACTAATTGCAACTACAGAGCCATCATTTAGTTCATAATGGATTTTACCTTCAATTACAACATCCAGTTTGTTTAGTTTTCTAATTTCATAAACAACTGGATCTACTGTAAAGATGTTGGAAGAAGCAAGTTCAATATATGATTCTATTAGTGTATCTGTTACTTTAACGTCTTGATATTCTTTGATAATATTCGCTACCTTAATATCGGAAAGTTCTTCGTATGTCTCTTCCGATATCTTATCGTTTAGTTTTGCAGAATATGATTGTGTTTTAATATATTTTTTTGCTTCTTCCAAACTCTCAAACTGTGTCAGTTCTCCATCAATCGAAATTCCTTCTTCGGTTACTTCAATTAAATGACCAAAAGACCTAACGCTCTCTTGAACATTAGGCTTTAGTGACTTGGAGAATTGATTAAAAAACATTATTCAGCTTGCTCTATTTCAGTAGCAGGTTCCTCAGCAGAAACTTGTTCAGCTTCTTCCTGTGGAGCTGCGAACATACTTTGTGCAACTTGTGTACGCATATCATCTATTCTTGCAGAAATTCTTTCTGCCATTGCAGCGTTAAATGATGTTTCAATACCACTAGCGTCACCAGCTGCCAAGGCATCAATTAAATCTTTGGTCGTCATTATTTTTTCTCCTTTTGGGTTTTCTGGGGCGACTGTGGTGGGGAAGCTTCTTCTGTATCTTGCGGAGCAAACTGTTTCAGATAAGTTTGCTGAGCTGTTTGGGTGATACCAGAAACCGTACCATCAAAATCTGCTTTATGCATTTGATTAACCAAATCTTCTTGCATTTCTTTATCCATGTTTTTAATATCTTCTTCAGACTGTTGCAGTACATTCTTACGTACCCAATCTGACGAATAATATCTTCCAACATATGGATCTAATTGTTGCAGCATAGTTATACGCTGTAACAATATCTCATTATCTTTTAATTCGCTAAAGTGATTGTCATTATCATACACGAATCTAAATCCTTCGCGCATATTATCCCACTCATCAGCTCGGATAATTCCCTTGACAATCAACTGAACTCGTAATGCTTCTAAGAACAAAGTAGAAAATCTATTACGGAGTCTCTTTACAAATTTAGAAAACTTAATTTCGTCTCTAGTTATTTCAGTAGAACGACCCAAACTAAATCCCGTAGATGGTTGCAAACGAGAGAGTGGTACGTTCAGTGCTTGAAACAACTTTTGTTGGAAGTACTGAATATCTTGGATCTCGCCAAGATTTTGACCACCTTGTAATGTAGTGATCTCAGTGCCTTTGCCACCCTCACGACGTGGCATCCAAAAATCTTCCATCATAGAAAGATGCTTACGGTCATCACGGACTTCGCCTGTGGTTGCATCGTAAACAACTTTATTTCTAAACTTATTCATAATCTGGTTAACGTATTCTTCTGCTTTAAGTTTTGGCAGATTACCAACGTCAACATAAAATACTCTACGCTCTGGTGCTCTAGAAATTCTATAGATTACAGAAGCATCTTCAATCATCTTCAACTGGTTAACTGGTTTGATTGCTTTGTGTAGATGAGAAAGCATCATACCAGTATTTGCATCTAGCATACCAGATGGAGCATAAACAATTGAATCAATAGAGAGTTTTACACCTTGTGTTGTTTGTTCTGTAATTCCTTTGTCATTATAAAGATAATATTCATCAATTTCTTTAATTACATCAACACCTTTTGGAGTGCGCTCTTTTTTGATATTCTTTATGCGACGAATTTTGCGAGGATCAACGTATCTTAACTCAACAATCCCCTGCTTAATATTATTTTCGTCAAGTAAAATGTGATAATAAACACGACCATCAATATACCAAGAGCGGAATATATCATGTCCTCTTTCACTAAACTTTAACAGTCTTAAAACTTCCTTAAACTCTTCCTGTATTTTATCTTTAATACTGGCAGAAAGTTTTACTTTTTCTAAATCTAATTCAACGCAGTCTTCTTCAGAAACTAATGTCTCATTGACAATGTCATCAATCGCTGAATCTGTATCTGCATACTGAGCAATTTCGCGGTATCTTCTGATGAGGTCATTTTCGTTTTTAACGACACCCTCAACATCCATAACCATACCATAATATGCAGCTGCTGAATTAACAACTGTCGATCCATCATCAGAAGATGGCGTAACAACACTTGCCATCTTTTCTGATGAATCTTTACGTTTTATTTCAAACCCAAAAATTTGCATAATTTAAAAATTAAAAAGTTAATTAAATTGGAAGCGGGAAGCTGCCGATTGGTGTATCAATTCCCACGTTAACTCCAAAACTGGAACCACCTGCGCCAGTATTAGATGTGAAGTAGTTGTAAACAAATTCTACATCAAACGACTCGATTTGATTTTGCTGGTCAAAGTCCAAAGCGATTGGACCAATATTGACTGGCATTGCATCAACAAACTTGTATGATTTAATAATAGCGCCACTTCTATCTAGCTGGTGTACATTTAGATCAACTTGATAAGAAGTTGGATTTGTACGACCATCAGTGGTGCTATAATTTTGAATACCAGTTTGCCAAATCTCAAGAGCATTTCTAATGTTGAAAGTTGTGTCGTTGTAAATCGAAACAGTCCATGGCTGGAAAGAACGCTCACCTGCAAAGTTTACTGGGCGTCCACGATACAGAACCGTAATTGGCTCGATCGTAGATGCTGGTAGCTGTGCCGATCTGCATAGAAACTGTGCTCTTTGTCCAGCAACGACTCCCAGTGGTACGTAAGTTGGGAATGTTAACTCAACGCGAAATTGATTAGGGCGAGCACCGCCACCAATCATCTGCGATTTAAAATCAGCAATATTTGCCATTTATTTCTCCTTGATTCTTAACTATTTATTACGCTATTATTAGCCACCAATTTCATTGAAATTAACAGAAGTACGAGCAGCGATAAAGTTTAGAGTAATAAAGTTTATTGAGCGTGCTGGCTTAATAAAGATATCGCCAATAAATTCGTTGCGATCAATAACTTCACCAGTGTTATTAGTTGCGTCGCATTTGACCAAAAAGTCGGTAATACCACGACGACCTTGAACATCACGCAGGAATGGCTCAACTAAGTTCTTAAACTGTGCACGAGTAAACTCGTCGTTAAACTCAAACAACTGGAATTTAGAAGCAGTTGCAATCGCCTTTTCCAAAACGATAAACAAACGACGCACGTTGATGCGGTCAAATGCGCTTGGCTTAGCCAGAAGAGTTTTATCTCCAAACAGAACAGTTCCCTGTCCTGGGAAAGAAACTACTGGGTTAATACCATCTTTGTAAAGAAGGTCGCGTTGTGTTTTGTTTGGGTTAAATGCAAGTTTAACTACGTTCTTAATTTGACCACGATTTAGTCCAGCTGGAGAGAACCATGGATCATTGGTGTAATCTGTACGAGCACAGGTTCCAGCTGTATCACCGTTCAATGGAACATAACGATACTTGTCATTGTAGCGATCGTATTGATATTTGTAACCAGAATCAAGAACAGCGTAAGAAGTGCTTGGAAGATCGTTACGATAAGCCATCGCTTTTGTTACGGCTGAAGCGTCTGAAGACAGAATAACTGCACCTTCAGTATCAGCAACAGAAGCAAACACAACGCAGTCTTTACGAACTTCAGCTACGTTATTAATTACGTATGCTGCAACTGTAGAGCTAACTGCTCCAACTGGCAGAAGGCTAATATCATACTGACTATCATCAGCAAAAACAATCCAGGCTGTCTGCAGTTCGCCAGCAGTAGCAGTAAGGTCATCAGTTCCACCAGTTAAAGAACGTGTAACTGCTGAGGTTAAATTGTTAAATGTAGTTGTTAAAGAACCTCCCCAGTTTGAACCACCAACGATTGTTGTATGGTCCATCCAGTAGATAAATTTAGATTTAGAGTTGATAGCATCTTTGTAATAGTTGTTAGAGCCATCAAAAGACTTAGAATCAGATGCCTTTGAGAGGAAAGAATACTTTTCTAAAATTGTTCCAGCGGTTCCAGACCAAAGTCCGTCCTCATCAATAACAATAACATGCAATTCATCGCTTCCTCCACCCACAGCAGCAGCTGCAGAAGAAGTTCCTGGCTCGCTTTGGAACTGGTCTGCATAAGCCCAGTTTGTAAATGAACCAGCATCAGCCATAGAAACTTTAAGAGAGTTGCCCAAAGCACCTGGATAGCGAGCTGCCCACTCACCAACAGTACCTTGTCCATTAGCGTATGATGTTAGATATTCTGCGTTATTTTTAATTTTAATTGAAGTGCCAGAAGATACTGCGTTTGTAGCAGCAGTATCGGCACGGCAAACTAACAGGTTATTTGTATAACTGAGGAAGTTTGCAGCAGTGAAAAAAGACTGGAAATTTGAATCGGTTGGTTTGCCGAATATGCTTACGAGTTCGTTTTCAGAAGTGATTGTGATTGGCTCTAAAACTGGACCCCACTGGAATACGCCAGCGAAAGCGCCAGCAGAACTAGAAACAGCAGGAACGATAGATGTAAAATCTTTCTCTACGACCGCAACACCTGGACTAAGTTGGAAAGGCATTGTAATTCTCCTTAATTACATTGTTATATGTTTGCTACTTGAGCAACTACTGTATATTTATTACAATTAAAATTTCAAAAATTCAATGGGTTTCCATCGTCATCCCGACCATCATTCTGGAAACCAAACGGAGTCAGCTCATCTTCAATGGCTTGAATCCTCTGTTTATACATTAGCTCGCGTAGGTTTATATTATTCAAATCTTTAAAGTATGGGCTTGCAGTCAGCCACGAAAATAATACTAAGGTCATAACTAGATCGTCATTGTAGCCATCGTCTGCAGCGTAGCTACCTTTACTCTCGATAAATGTGGAAATCTCAGATATTACATCAGCATCAAATATAAGGAGCTTTTTCTCCTCGACCAAAGACTTAAAATTGTGACAGCCAGTCCTTTTGACCTTCTTATCGGTTACTACTCCCAGCTGCGTTTTTCCACCACCAAATCCGCCAGAAACAACCTGCCCAGTAGCAGTCCTGTTTACAAAAAGGATATTCTCATATTCTAATTCAGAATGTAAAATCATTGGAACCTGATCGCTGTAGTTTAGTTCTACAAGCACATAGGCTTCATTGTATTCTTTTGCAACCTTATGTATTACGTTTGGATATAATAAAACACTTATGTCATTATTTCTATATTTTGCCACTAATTTGTATGGCGCTCCAGTTATATCTATTACGGTAAAAGCTGAGTAATCCTGACCAACTCCCTCAGCAGTATCAGCTACCAGAACGTAAGTATGTTTTGGCTCTGGTGCTTCGTATACATCTAATCCGTCTCTAGAGAGAATTGGATTATTAAATGACATTTGAGCAATCGTATCAGCACCGATTAAGGTTAAACTAGAACCAAGGAAGTTACAAAGAACCTCTTGATTAAATTTCAGTTCGCCAAGAGTTGCCTTTTGTTCAGCTGCCCAATTCTCATCGCGACCTGGTATTTTCCAGTATGGAATAAACAGAGTAACGAAACCGTTTCGCCCCTTCTCAGCATCATTCCAAAACTTCCAAAAATGATTATATCCGTAGGGAGTGCTGCTTAAAAGAATCTTTGTTGTTTGACCAGCAGAAATCGTAGGATAAACCGAAGTAAAGAATTCTTCAGCCACTGTATTTGGAATAATTGCAGCTTCGTCAACATACAGTAAGTTTACAGATTTACCTCGAATACCAGAACGACCAGTTGCAGCTGTAAATACTTTTGATCCGTTTTCTAATTCAATATCACCTTTGTTCCAAGTAAGAACACCCTGCTGCATCCAGTCAGGCAATCCCTCATACATTATCTGATATCGATCTAAAACTTCTCGAGCAGCATCCTTTTTGTTAGCAAGAATCGCTACATTTTTGTTTGGCTGGAATAAAGTGTACCAGAGAATGTAGGCTGCAGAAGTAGTAGTTTTACCTTGCTGGCGACCTTCCATAAGAATAACTCTGCGGTTTTCATGGATAACTGTAAGTTTTTCTTTTTGACAATCGTATAGTTTGAATAGCTGAAGACCGTGATCAAGAGTTACAATATAGCAATAGTTTTCTACAAAATAAATGGGGTCAGACGAACATTTAACATATTCTTGGATTTGTTCTGGCGTAAACTGTACACTGACGCCAGCTGCTTTTAGATTCGCATTTGAATTATAAATTTGTGCCATAGCACCTCATTAATTAAAGATCGTTTATCCAGCTCTCACTTGTCACTGTTACAGTTCCTGGATCACCTTCTGCGGTATAAATTCTTAAACCTTGTCGGAATTGAGGATCTTCGCTAACATTAGAAATAACGGTATCAATAACTCCAGTATTAGAGAGACCACCGTATAGATTTAATTTTAATGTGAAGTTCAATGTATGAGTTACAAATCTGCGAGTTTGAAAATCACCCTCGTAATCATCTTGAACTGCTACGCTATTTAAAATAACAGGAACATCCTGTATTATGTTCATAGATGGGACAGAGTTAATCATTAGCGTATAGTCTGGCGTAAAAGTTGGAAGGATTTGCTCAATAATTTGCAAACCGTCTTCCTGTGTTTTCGTCAATACATAAAGAGTAATATCGATATTATAAGGAACTGGTGTAAACAAACTCTTCATAGTATCTTGGCTCGCATCGACACAGCGAACCTTATTCATTCTGTTTGCTTTACGTGCAGCATCATAATTATAACCAGTAATTTCAAACGACAATCTTGGTAATGTTGTATACGTATTATTCTGTAAATCTGGATCTGAATCTATTCTAACTATCCACTTTTCTTTTGGTGCATATGCTAGTGGAACTTGCAAACGCTGTATCGTTTGCCCACTTACAGAATCATCCTTTTTTCTATCGATGTAAATGTTACTAAAAAGACTACCGAAAGCAACGATAGTGCTTCTAATAATTCCATGGTAGAATACCTTTCCGTCTAACATTATTTGAGTTCTTCAATAATGCAGTAAGCATCACCTGCTATTCCGACTGCTGGCATATTTCTTGCTATTACTGTTACTCTGTAAATTTTATGGAAACTAGCATCAGCGAGAACAAAGGTTAAGGTGTCGCCAACCGTAGCCAAATTTTGCACTAATTGATAGTTTGTATTATTCGCATTAACAACTGCAGCGCCAGATAAAACATTTCCTGGATTTGGAGAAACTCTATAGACACTGATCGATACGTTATTAGATGGATTGCTATAATTGTACTGTACATCTAATGTATTGTTGTTATTTACAATCTTTATGGTAAGATTATCTCTAGTGGCATTCTGTTGTCCGACAACTATCGCAGCAGAGCCACCATGAGTATTAGTATTAGTTTCTGGGATAGTTGGCTTGTTGGTCAGATCATTATAAGATCCACTAAATGGCACTACCCATGAGAGAATAGCTCCATCAGTAGACAGATATCTTGCGTTGTTTCCAGTCTGAGAAGGAATTAGTCCAGCATTGTATATCTCAGTAAAGTTTGCATTTGTTTTGGTAAATGCTGTACGAAGAGGATCACCTGTTCCGTCGTTCGCCGCAGTTCCAATATTGATAGTTTGTTTAGCCATTTTAGTTTGTATCCGTAGTTACTTGATCTTCGTCAGCAGTAGTTCTAGTTGAATCTGCTCTGCCAAAATTATATGATGTTATAACTTCACCAAATGGGTTATCCGCATTAAACAGAACATCAACTGCTTCGCGTTTAAATTGATTATTATCACCAAACGAATCAGAAGTTTCAACTTCCACATTCTTGGTGATGTCAAAAGTTTTCAGTTCTTCAAATACATCAACCTCAGGTATATTAGTATCTAGTCTCTCAGAAGAATACTGGAACAGCTCAACCTGCAATTTGTAAACATACAATTTACCAAGCTGATAGAATGGATCCTGATGTGTTACAAACTTAATCTCGAACAAACCTTTGGTCAATGGGAAGTAGAGAAGATCTCCCTCGCATGGGCGATTGGGGAGAATAGTAGTTCCATGAACTCCAATCAACTGCTCCCAGCGTTTTCTTGCAACAGTAAGAGTTGCAGATTGCTCTAGCATTAATCCAAACTTCTGTATAAATGCACCTTGACCTGCAAAAGAGTCAATATTATCAAAGTACATTTCAATTGGATAACTGTTTTGAAATCTACTTAGACGATCTTCGCCAAGGATCTCATCTTTCGCCACCAACTGTCTGGGAATATAAAATAAATCCTTACCATAAATCTTTAAAGATTCAATGATTAGATCTTCAACAAGATTTTGCTCAGAGGATGTTCCCTGAGTAAAGTAAGAATTGGTTGGCATATTTAACCTAAGAAGAACTCAAGTGGAGCAGACTTAGTCATTAACTCATCTTCAAGTTCTTTTATCTCACCTACTGCTTCATCATATAACTTATCACCGTCCAATGTCACACCACCTGGTAATTGAATGCCTGAAAACTTTTTAAGATTAGTTCCCCACTGTTTTTTAAATTTAGCAGTAACATAATGCTTTAACCAAAGTTCATCCCATACTTTAGAATACTCTACTGGGTCCAAAGCACGATAGCACTCAACAACAATAAAGTCACCAAGCGCAACATCAGATTCCCAGTTAACATCTAGGAATAACT
>Ga0315905_10001743_pt1 | contig 23160 bp, 17 predicted proteins | sample LakEriMetagenome_5_FD_203522 | JGI IMG/M metagenome (GOLD analysis project Ga0315905, IMG submission 203522) | Freshwater fungal communities from buoy surface, Lake Erie, Ohio, United States - Buoy 4 MA121 | ecosystem: Environmental > Aquatic > Freshwater > Lake | place: USA: Lake Erie, Ohio...
CGCCCGATGCCGTGCTGGGGAACGCCCTTCATGCGGCTTTTGTCGATGAGGGTTGCGGGCGGTTGCCACATATCCCAGAAAATATCGAAATCGAGATGCTGGAGGGCGGCGGCCATAACAAGATCGCGCTTGCCACAGAGAATGCCGCTGGCTTGCGGCCCGCCAATGACTTTACCGCCCGAGAAGGCGACGAGATCGGCACCTTCATCGATAAAGCGCTTCAAATTTGATTGCGGGGGAAGCTGGGCCGCGGCATCGACGATTACGGGAATGCCATGGGCTTTCGCCACGCGGGTGATGTCGATGAGCGGCGGGCGGGCTTGGGAATCGGCGACATAGAAAATCGCGGCGGTTCGCTCCGAAATGGCGGCTTCGATCTCCCAATCCTCGGCATCGCGAACGCCTGCGCCGGAATAGCGGTCTGGCAGACCGACCTCGATAATGGTGACGCCAGCGGCGCGGACGGCGTGATCATAAAAATTCCGCTGGCTGCGGATCATGATGACTTCGTTTTTGAGGCCTGTTGTGTCGGGCAAACGCGCCATGCGCGAGGGGTCGAGGCCCGTGATACAGGCGGCGGTGGCCAAGAGAAGGCAGGCGGAAGCGCCGGAGGCGACATAACCGGCTTCGGCACCGGTGATATCAGCGATGATGCGGGAGGCTGCGGCCTGAAGTTCGGCGATATCGACGCAATGCCGGGATGCCTCGACCATTGCAGCTGATACTTCGCTGCGCATAATGCCGCCCGAGAGCCGAGTGGCGGGGCCTTTGGCATTGATGGCGATGGTGACGCCGAGTGTGTCGTAGATGGACATGTTTGTTCCGGGGTTCGAATTTTGTTGACGATACAGCGAAGCGGCGTTGCATGATAGGTTGTAGTTTGAAGAATTGGGAGTGGGTGTGTATTTGGTTGATTTAAGCTGACTTGGCCTCGGTCGAGATTTTGGCTCCCGTTTCGCAGAGTTCATTCATTAAACCTGTAGCCGCGGCAAGACGAGAGCGAAGCCTTGAGGCCGAACCGGACATGGGCCGCGTCTGGAGATATTGTGGCGGGCCTGAAGCGCTTTTTAGTGAAAGCCCGAACCTGCATCAATTCGATGTGATCGAAGATATTCGTAACAAGAAAGGCGTGTTGTTTGAGGTTTTGGTGATGGTAAGGGGGGGGCTAAAGCGAGGATTTCATTAAAGCCCGATGCGCTGATCCCCTTTTTCCAACACCAATTGAAATCCATAAGCGTGTGTCATTTTCAAAAAATTGCTCAATTTCATGTCTGTCTGTTCGCCCGAGCGAATATTCTGGATCACTGTTTTTGAAACGCCCAATTCGTTTGCAAGGGCACGAACGGATTTATTATCCTCAGCCATGATTGCATGAACGAGTTCCGACAACAGAAATTCTTTGTACTCTTTTTCAAATGACGTTTTGAAGTCAGGCTTCTCGAGCCAACGATCAAGCGTGGAAGCGGGTTTTTTAGCATTCCATGATATTGGGATTTTGCGCGGGTCTTATCCACGGGGTCAACGCGTAGTAATCTCAAATTCTCTGGTACCTTCGCGTCTGCCTCCCGGATCTTTGCCACCGATACAGTTTTCTGCCCTTTCCATGGATATTTCATGCTCTGAAGGGCGATTTCTTCAGGACCATTAAAGAGCAATTCCGCGGTACACGCGTCCAAGTCCAAATGGAAGAACAGCAGATGATCAGCACGCGTATCGACCATCCTGAATGCCGGACCGCTTTTTGTGCCGCTCGCTTTTACCTGAACCGATCTTTTATCAGGCGCATGTCCGTCAATACCCGTGCCATTACGTTTTGTGAGCGTTAGTCCGAAAATCTCCGCCGCTATGGCCTCGCCCAAATCGCCTATCAGATTGCCATCTAGGGTGAAAGACAGGCCCAATTCAGAGTAAAGGTCGCGCACCTTGTCGCGAGCAATTACGAGGTCGCGAATGGCGGAAGGAAGGTCAAATTTCAACTGAGAATATGACATTTATCGGTCTGTTTGTAAGTGTAGGTTGGTAATGGGTGCGCGGTTATGGCGAGAGATTGAGTAATGAATTGTGGAGGTTTAAATCGATATATATCTAAAGATTTTTGATGTTTATTTCATAGCCTAGCTCTGTCATTTCTTTTGCAAGTAAAGTTCCTGCTTCCATTCGCAAGTTTTCTTTAAAAGGGATGTAAATCAAGCCTTGAATATCGGATGGACGCTCCATGGTTTCTTGATCTTTAAGTAGAATTGCAACTCTTTCCCGCCCTAGTCTTGTAAGCAACACCCCTAATTCGAGCACTACATTTTGACGAGCGCGGTTCGTTTTTTCGTCTGGTCGATCCTTACGATGGCCTTCATCATCGGGCGTTGCAAGTACGACAGCAAAACCAACACCTGCTGTGTATTCCTCCAATTTTTCAATGATCGTTTGCCCTTTAGAAGGTAATTGATCAAGAATTAATGGCTCTAGTCCCCAGCGACGCAACATCGCGTCTAGTTGATCACGAGCTGCTTCGTCATGTCCGTAAATAACAAAAATTTTGTTATTTAATTCATTCGTCTTTACCGACGAAGCACTAAAGCAATCATTGCTCTCCAGAATGGTACTTAGGCGAGTTTCGATATTTTGTTTCGCTTTATCATCGCCCTGAAAAAGCAATGTTCCACTAGACTCATACCAATTTAGAATTCCACCGTTTCGGGCTCTGAATTGTTTTTGTCCGTTAGAAAGTTCTCTCCATTCACCTGCTAAATCAAGCTGCGCGACTTTTTCTTTCAGAACATCAAATGTACCTAAGAATTTTGCCATGATTCTCGTCTTTATTTTATGATGTGATTTTTTACGAATATTTCAACCGCCCCTACACTCGACAATGGACGTCTTCAGCACTCAAACTGGGAACTAAATACTGGCGGAAGGGGTGTCTGCCTGATAAAGGTTTCATATTATCGGTTATGACCTCAATCCACACAAAAACACCTGAAAACATATTGTTTTTTGAAGTGTTTGACTTCGCCAATCTCATGCCGCATCACTGAAACTCACAAATAATGTGGGGCTGGATGTGGGGCTGATATGACGCAAATTACAGACTTATTTCTTAAGAACCTGGTTGCAGGAAGCAAACCTCTCAGTGATGTGATGGCACCCGGGCTCCGTTACGAGCCAGGAGGTACTAAGGGGAAAGGTAAGTGGATACTACGTTATGTTTCACCTACCACAGGTAAGCGCCGCGATATGGGGCTGGGAGCCTATCCGGATGTTGGCATCAAGGACGCACATGGGCGGGCAATGGAAGCCCGAAAGCTGATCGGCGGTGGCGTTGATCCCATCGATGAGCGGGACAAGGTCCGAGCTGCGGCTAGAGCCTATGCAGATGAGATGACATTTGAAACGGCGGCGAGGGAGATCCACGAGGGACTCAAGCCTGGATGGAAAAATTCCAAACATGCTGCTCAATGGCTCAAGACACTTGAGGACTATGCTTTCCCTAAAATTGGAAAGAAGAAGGTATCCGAGCTTAGTCCGAACGATTTTGCTGAAGTTCTTCGCCCCATCTGGCTGACCAAAGCAGAGACGGCTGGAAGGGTTAAACAACGATGCCACGTGGTCATCAAGTGGTGCTGGGCAAAAGGGTTGGTCAAAAGCAACCCGGTCGATGTAGTCGATCATCTTTTACCTAAGCAGCCTGGCAAACGGGAGCGTGTCCAGCATCAGCCATCCATGTCATGGCAGGTGATACCAGCCTTCGTTCAAGATGTTCTTCGGATGGGCCAAACGAATGTAACTCGAGCCTTACTGGAATTCGTAATCCTAACAGCAGCTCGATCGGGTGAAGCCCGAGCCATGACTTGGGATGAAGTGGATCTGGACGCCCAAGTATGGACAGTGCCCGCTACTCGAATGAAGGCGAAGTTGATCCACAGGGTGCCGTTGTCCGAGCGGGCGTTGGAGATACTTACTTCGCAGAAGAAACTCTATACAGCAGCCACGCTTGTGTTCCCGGCCCCACGGGGTGGCATTCTCAGCGACATGGTGCTCACGGGTTTCCTGCGGGATCAAAAGGCGCAGAGCAGCGAAAAGGGTCGGTTCGCCACCGCCCACGGATTTCGGTCGAGCTTCAGGGACTGGGCTTCGGAGAACGGCTACCCTCGAGACCTTGCTGAAAGGGCGCTCGCCCACACCATCCAGAATCAGGCTGAAGCCGCCTATCACCGCACGGACCTGCTTGAGCAACGAAGGGCTATGATGGAAGCGTGGGCTCAGCACATAGGTGGCTTACTTCCAAGTACAAAGGTAATTTCACTAAAGGGGATGCGCTGAAATGACCCTAGCAAAATCAAAAGGAGGCAGGCCCCGCAACGCTGCCACCGTGCCGCGGAAGTGGTCTTTTCAACACGTGAACTTGACCAATGTGCATTTACTAGAGACATCCTTGCGGCGAAACTTCCCAACTCTCTCGAAGAAAGACGCTCTCGCTGTCGCGTTATGCGTATACCAGAACGTACCTATACAAATCCTTCGACGGACCCGAAGTATGGGGGTGGGTAACAAGCCAAAATTTCACATAGCGGTGTTGTTACTGGATGTGGCCAGAGTGCTAGCTATCCGGAATGGGCGGACAGTGCAGGAAGAGTTAAACACGATCTCCGGGTATAACGACGACAGAAAATCGCATGGGTGGAGCAACCTCTCCGAACTCGATCAGATTTCCCGCTTCATACTTGGCAAATTCGGAAGGCTATACAAAGCGAGCCTGAGGCAGCAGGCGCGTCAAGCAAAGTTTATAACATAAAAAATGCAAAAAAGAGTTTTCGGCGAATTACATGCCCCTGTAGGCGGGTCTGCATGAGGTTACACAGGTCACATGTCGAATACATGGAGGCTTGAACATGCAACCTATTATTTCAAAATCGAAACACTATCTGCGCGAGCGGCAGATTCTTAAACTATTGCCTATTAGCCGCAGCACCCTATGGCGCTGGGTGCGATCCGGACAATTTCCTAAACCCATAAAAATTTCCCAGGGCGTAACCGTATGGAGCCAAGAAAACGTGGATGCCTTCATGAATGGGGGCAAAAATGCTTAAGGCTTATTTTGCTGGAAAAATTGCCAAGAATGATTGGCGGCACGCCCTTGTCCCTCGCTTACGAAATCATGCGTGGGGAGATGGTGATCTGGATTGTGGCAAATTCAATTACGTAGGGCCGTTTTTCGTTAGTTGCGACCACGGTTGCTACCATTCACCGGAAAGCCATGGTGCGTATAGTGATGGTTGCTTTGACGACGGTCACAACAAACCTCAGACTTGGAAACATGTTGTGGATAGCTGTCTGCACGGCGTGAGTTCTTGCGACATCGTGTTTGCCTACATTGAAAGCCTCGAGTGTGTGGGTACTTTTACAGAAATTGGGTACGCAGTAGCAAAGGGCATTCCAGTCGTAATGTGCGTTGCTTGCGGGTTAGATCCAAGAGAATTGCGCTTTCCCGCTTTCATGCCAGGCGTTGAACTTCATATCGAAGTCACTCGCTCTCACCTCAAAAAAATCTTCAAACAAGCGCTTCCCAAATACTCAGCTAGAAGCCGGAGAAGACCATGACAATTTATGTTCCTAATCTATCAAGATCTTCATTCGAAGCGGAATACGATTTTTCACACGTCCCCGCCGAGATCAAGGATTTGAGACGTTGGCTTGTCTGGAAATTTCAACAGAAATCAGGGGAACCGAAGCCCCGGAAAATTCCGCTCTATGTCGATGGCGGTTGGAGAGGTTCCGGATTGGCGCTCGACTCGCGAGAGGATGTTGATCGCCTCGAAAGCTTCGACAGGGCGTATGAAAATCTGCTTTCTTCAGAGAGGGCTCTTGCAGGGATCGGTTTTGCCGTTGTAACCGGCGACCAAGTGGGCGGGATCGATCTCGACAACTGCCTCGACGAGACGGGCGTTTTAATAAACGAGATAGCCCTAAAAGTAGTCAAGCAAGCGGTGTCAGATCGAAACTATGTTGAGAAGAGCCCAAGCGGAAGGGGGGTGCGTATTATCGGGTCCACTACTGGGTTTCAGAACTTTAACCGCAGCGGTTACGAAGCATACTGCTCAAAGCGGTTTCTAACAATTACAGGGCGATGCATCCACAATCCCGATAGTTTCGGATCTATCGATAACGCGTTGGCTCTGATGAACCAGATGGTCCCAAACCGGAAGCTAGGCAGTCAATCTCGTGTGATGTCTGCAAGGGTCGGACGTGTCGACCTTTCAACAGGTGGGTACCTCGAACCTAACCATGTTGGCGAGGGAGGCAGAAACCACGCGGTGCTTAGCCACGTGGGACATCTCCGAAAATCAGGTGTTCAAGAAGATAAAATTCTTAAGCTGGCGCTGGAGTTTAATAAAAAGGTTTGCAATCCTCCGCTTGAAGAGGCTGAGATTGAGGATATCGTCAGCCGTTACGCTAATCAGACAATGGATCAGGAACCGGCGGACAGTGTCGGCGAGGTGAACGCCGGGCATGCCTGGATTGAGTCTGCCGCAAGCATCTATCGACTCGAGTATCGTGATTTCATTTCTCCTGCCGAACTGCGAAGCCATTTTGCCAACAGGGCGATAACTGTCCAGACCGGTGATCACTTGAAGCTCGTAGATCTAGGTTCGCTTTGGCTCAAAAGCCCGTTAAGACGACAGCACCGAGAACTCGTGATGCGGCCAGGCGAACACTCCATCACCAAAGATAACTGTCTGAATGTCTGGAGCGGCTTTGCGGTCAAACCCACATCTGGAGAAGTCGACCCATTTATCGAGTTGCTTACGCGGCTGGTCCCACAACGTGAGGCTGTATTGTATGTGCTCCATTGGATGGCCCATCTTATCCAACGTCCGGGGGCAAAAATGTTCACTTCGCTTGTATTCTGGAGCCAACAGCAGGGTGTGGGGAAGAACCTACTTTTTGAATGCCTGAGCGAGATTATTGGTTTCCGCCATTCCACGATTATCGGGCAGTCGGAACTCTCACGTGACTTTAACGGTTGGGCAGCCGACAAAATCCTGATTATTGGTGACGAGGTTTCCAGCGCAGATCGCCGCCAGCACGAGGACAAGCTTAAAACCTACATTACAGGCTCAACCGTTCAATTGAACGAAAAACACCAGAAAGTGAGGGTTGTCGAGAACCTCTTGAATTTCATCTTCTTGTCTAACCACTGCAACGCCATGTTCATAAGCGATCATGATCGCCGATACTTTGTCTGGGAGATTGCCGCTGGTCCTCTCTCACACACAGACGTTCAGAAATTTGTACAATGGCGAAACAACGGAGGCCTCGGCAATCTACTTTGTTTTCTGCAAAGCATAAAATTAGGCACTTTCAACCCTAGAGCTCCTGCACCCCAAACGGATGCAAAGCTTCAGATGGTCGACGACAATCGCAGCGATCTTGAGGCTTGGGCGTCGTCCATCATGTCCTCCGGAGCTTCTATGGTTCTGGGCCGTGAGATAGCGACTTCGTTTGAATTGGCTGAACGCTATGGATTTGAGTCAAACCGTGAGAGGCCCAGCTCTAAAACAATTATAGCTGCGTTCAAACGCCTAGGAGGACGGGGTAGACCAAGTCAAGTTCGACTACCATCGGGTAAGAGGGTTCGTGTCATTGCCTTGGAGAGGACATCCTACTGGGAACAGCAAGCGAGCGAGGCAGAGTGTGCCGCCGAGATAGTTAAACCGCTCAACAGTGCTTCGATGAAGAGTTTGCCTTAGAATTTACTCACTTTCCTCTCGTCTTTCTCACGCCGCTGCTCACGTTAACGCGTTGAATTATATCCATTTTCTCACATTGGGTGCAAAAATGCTAAAAACTTTTCTTTCTGCGCTCCGACACAACCGTAGGGTGGAGAGTGTGGCAAACCATTTTTTTCAAGAAGTTTTATAAATTATCTGAGACAAGTGAGAAAAAAGCAACTTTCCCTCGTGTTAACAATGCTTTGCATCTTTCTCATATTGTCTTTTCAATGTGAGACAAGCCTCACATGAAGTGAGGCACAACCACCAAATGCCAGTCTGAGGTAAGAGAAATATTGAAAATTATTTTACCGTCCTGAAAACAGAGTACGCCGAAGCAAAATGCCCGTGGCAGGTTGATCAAAGTTTACCCCCCCGCCAGTCCCATGCAGATGATACGTTCACTGCTTACTAAGTTACCCTGTCTGGAGTATAGAAGACTTATAGGCCGTCTCAAAAGGGTGCAACCGTCCCTATCGACGCCGTTGCCTGAGAATGGCGCGACGCGCTCTGGGCTAGGCAGGAGATTGAAATGCTGCTGGAGTGGGACAACAAGTTTGGATGTTGACAGGCTAGCGCTCTCGTGTTGAGCACATCACAACAACTGATTTTACGTTAGATAAGAACTTAGGACAACAACAATGAGTTCCCGATCAGAGAACGGATGGTTCTGGGCCAAAATTCTGACATTGTTGATGGGTGTTTCAATCATCTTTAAAGCTGGAGTGGCACTAAACAAGAATGATACGAACGAACTTGTCGCAGTCTTAGTCGTCTGGCCTATTTATGCCGCTGTGTTGGGCGGATTGGCATTTTTTCTGGGGTGGGTGTTCGCGCCTAAGCAACGTGAAGAACAGACGAGTCCAGTTCCTGAAAGTGAGAAGTTAAGCCAAAGCGCCATACCCCCAGCGCCAGAGCAACAGACAAATCCCATGTCGGCGTCTGCAGAGCTAGCTCACATTTCCGATAACAAGAAGAGCACCGCGGCTGAGTTTGGGATGGTGCCCAAAAAGAATTTTAAAAACGATGGCGATGTAGCCGATGAATTTTCCGAACTGCTCAAATATTCAAGTCAGTTACGGACAGCTTACAACACAATCAGCGATCTACCAGAATACTATCGCCAAGAGTTCCGGCGTATCGTGGTCAGCAGCAACGATCCAATTTTGCAGGCTAATTCAGCAGTAGACGATCTTCGTGAGCAACATAGAAAGGAACTAAACCCGTTTGATTCAAAAGAAGCCAACTACTATCTTGCCTATTGCCGCGATAACCTGGGCGAAGACGCAGCAAAGCTTTTTGAAACGACTTATCGGCGTCTCGGTCCATCGGCGGACCCACGCGAGCTTAGTGAAACTATCTGTAGTGAATATCAGGAAACGGTGGAGCAAGAAGCCACAGTTCAGCAAGTTGCGGAAGCAGAAGTGATCATTATGCGTAAATTTATAGCGATTGTTATTTTAGTCGCTGTTGGGATTGGTATACTTTTAGCAATTGGCAAATAGTGATTAATTTTTTGATATGGGCACCTTGATTTCAACTAGAAGTTTTATACATCAAAGAATGAGCATGAGCGGGCTGAACCAATTGTGCGAGATAGCTACGACTCAATTCCAATGAAGCCTCGGCCTTTTCTTAATCGCCAGCCGCCAGTGATCTGAAGAGCAATTTAATGCTGAACTCGTATATCAACGAATTGAAGGCCGAGATTGTGACGCGGGCCACAGCACTTCATCTGGAACCTGAGGCGACACGCAACCGGCTGCGTAATGTACAACCTCTCACTTTACAGATTGAAGAGCTGATGCGGACCCTCCCTCCTTTGCAACGAAACCGACCATGGTCAATGGGTGATCTTGTAAACCGCCTTGAGGGCAAATACCGGGAAAGGCCTCACGCCGCAAAAGTTGGTCAAGCTCTTAGAGCCCTCGGCTGGGTTCGTTTGAGGGACTGGACAATAAGCGGGGATGGAAGGCGTATCTGGGTCGCCCCTTATCAACGAAATCAAGAACTTTTGGAAACAAGCTAAGCGACATATGCGCCGCTGCAACGGAATACCAAAAGCCCACTTCCATCCTACGGAGGGAAAACAATTTTATTGTTTTATTTCCTCCTTCGATCCTAAAAGAGTGCGAGTGGCGGCTCAATCATCGCCCAGCCAGAAACCTCTTGAAAACGCTCTCCGAATGTATCAAAATATAAATGGTTTGACCTTATCTGTGACAGCACCTATGTAAATATTGGGGTTTATTAGTGTTAGGAGATCCATTGAAAAAAGTCAGTTTAGTATTTGCGATGAGCGTTGCTTTTATGGGACCAGCATTCGCGGGTGTCCCTGTAGTGAACAGCAATTCAAGCCCTACCTTCATGGTCGGTATTTCCGTTGAATTCGGCGATGACATCAAGACCAGTGACGTCGGCATCACAACCAAGTTTTTATCAACAAACAGACCAAATGAATTCGTACTCGGAAGCGGAATTTCCTATTTCCCGTGGTCAAATGATAAAAATGGTCAGATTGGCCTCGACCTCTCTGCTGGCTATAATTTTGATCACTCCACCGCTATGGTTGGATATGACATCCTGAGGTGGAAGCCTCAAATCAGCACTGGCTATTCTTGGACTAAGGAACAGTAAACGGTTTCAGGGGGACCAATCTGACACTGACCGATATGTTTTTCTAGAGGCGGCCTTCGGGCCGCTTTTTTGTTAAATCACTTGAGACTGAAAGGCAGTTTTAACGCATTAACAATGCTGAACCGCGTAATCTGATCCCGATGGAAGAGTCCCATCTTTAAATTTGCCTCTCCAAGAGCAGGACTTTCCACATTCGTTCCGAAAATCCAGTCCCAAAATGGAAACATTTGTCCAAAGTTCGAATTACCCTCAACGTTATTGATCGAGTGATGCGTTCGATGCATATCGGGTGTAACGATCAAAAACCGCAAAATCTTTTCAAGTTTTTGGGGAATTGAAATATCTGCATGAACGAAGATGTTATGAACCGCACTAAACGCAATATAGTAAGCCACTACGAGTGCCGGCACACCAAGCAGAATGTAGAATGTTAGCATAAAAACATGCGTCACAACTGTCTCGAACGGATGGTGTAAATGGCCTGTAATAGCCGTGACTTGTTCATCTGAATGATGGACGGCATGTAAGCGCCACAAGATGTCAATCTTATGGCTGAGCCAATGAAAGAGGAACGTCAGAAAATCAATGAACAGGAAAGATACAACAAAAATAATCTCCGCCGAAAATTGTAATTTTGCAAAACTGAAAATTTGATATGGCTTGAGTGCTTCAATTATAGGTCGCTGCAAATAAATTGTGAAAAGCGTGCCAAAAACGACCGAAAAGATAGCAATTGCTAAAATTGTGGGAACACGTTCGCGCCAATTTTTTGCACCGCTGATCCGAGGTTGGAAAATTTCAAACGGGACCAAGAAAAGAATAGTAACTGATGCAAGAAAAACTGGATAGTATGACAAGATAATCCCCAGCATCGGCGTACCTCAATAATGCGCAACCAGTTTCAAAAGTAAGCAGCCGTGAAACATGCGTCAAATGTTTTCGTTTCAAATACACTCATCAGAAGCGAAAATGACAAAATTCTGAACCACTGCCTTAGTGTATCTCATATAATCTTCTTTCAGTTGGCCAGCAAAGGACCCAAACCCTATTTCTAGCAGCCTTTTCATGAACCAGCGATTTGCGGGCATGCTAAAATTGTTTCGAGGACGGCGCATATACGCCGAGAGAATGTTGGGCGCCAACCTAGCAAACTTTACACGTCCTAATTTCGTCCCTCGTTTCAAGAAGCGTATCATCAAGGAGGGGGGTAGCGAATCGGCAATCCATGTAGGTGGGGGTGGCACTTAGATGTTTTATGCCTATCAGTTTCTGTTCTGAACCAATTCGTGCGCGATAACGCATAAGGACAACAAAAATGTGGGGCCCCATGTGGGGCTAATTGGACATTAAAGAAATTAAGCAATAAAAATCAATTACTTAAATGAATTATTGGCGGAAGGGGTGACCGCCATTGTAATATCCAACGATATTCAATGAAGTGTATTTTATGATTTTATATCAATAGTTTGTATTGGAATAGTGTCCAGAGACTTCTTGCGTCGTACGCCAAAAACCATCATATATTTGTAGGTTAATTTGTAGGTTAGAATTTCGGTCGGGTTGATCGATCGCACCCGCACCGTCCGTTGTAAGGAGAGACCTGATGCCAGCATTGACCGCGATGAAGGTTGCAAAGGCTTCATATCCAGAGGGTAAAAAGGGGCCTTTTCTGATATCAGACGGGCAAAGGCTGAGCATTCAAATTATGCCAAGCGGGTCGAAATCGTGGGTGCTGCGCTTTATGATGGCTGGCAAATCCCGCATGATGGGCCTTGGCGCGTATGGTGATGGCAAAGACGGTGTTTCATTGGCAACAGCTCGTGAACGGGCTGCAGAGGCTCGTGCGTTGATTAAAAGGGGCATCGATCCGATTGATGCGCGTGAAGCCGCTACCAACGCTGAGAAGGCTGCGCTGGCCCTCAGTGTCGCGCAGACGAAAACATTTCGAGAAGTGGCGCATGAATATATCCAAGCACATAAGGCCGGGTGGAGAAGTCCCAAGAGTCCCACTCAATGGACGTCATCACTGGAAGCATATGCGTTCCCTATTATCGGGAATATGCCCGTCGCGGAAGTCGATGCAGATGCGGTTGAGAGGGTGATAAAGCCGATATGGCTTACGATTAACGAAACGGCGTCGAGGCTTCGCGGTCGTATTGAAGCCATTCTGGATTTTGCGAGGGCGAAGGAGTGGCGGACGGGTGACAATCCGGCGCGCTGGAAAGAGAGCCTCAAGCACCGTCTTCCAAATCTATCCCGCGTAAGACGTACTGCGCATCATCCCGCACTGCCGTGGCAGATCGTTCCAGCCTTCATCGGTAAACTCCAAAAGAAAGACGGCATTGCCGCCCTAGCACTCATGATGTGTATTCTGACTGCCACGCGTTCGGGCGAGGTTCGCGCTGCGGTCTGGTCGGAGTTTGACCTTGAAAAGAAGATTTGGACGATCCCAGCTGCAAAAATGAAAGCGGGTCGTGAGCATCGGATACCCCTGTCAGAACCGGCTTTGGCTATACTCGGACGTCTGCAACCACTTGCAGCCGGGAGAGACAGTTTGGTCTTCCCGAGCATCAGAAAGCGCGCGCAGCTAAGCGATATGGCACTTTCAATGTTGGTGCGTGGAATGAACGAAGTAGACGAAGGGCAAAGGATGCCGTGGCTTGCATCAGATGACCGCCCTATCGTTGTGCATGGCTTCCGCTCCACCTTCCGCGATTGGTGCGAAGAAGAAACCTCGACACCAAGAGCAGTCAGCGAGGCCGCTCTTGCCCATGTCGTCGAGAGCAAGGTCGAGGCTGCCTATCACCGGACAGATCATTTCGAGAAGCGACGTGTTCTAATGGAGCTATGGGCGGGGCATTGTTTCGGGGCCGAGGTGGTCTGATTGCTTCTAGTTGTGTGATAACCATTCACCAGATGATCGCCGACCACCGCCCTTGGTCTACCGCAGGACGATACAGGCAGGTCATGATGGGCAGGGGGCTTTTGTCCTCGGTCCTTCGTCCACTTCCATCCTTGACGCGTTCCGCTCCGACACGTCACGGGTCCCTTTGGCAATTTCCAAATCCCTTGCCGACGCTTCCTTCCGACCCCGTACCCCCGTATTTGGGGGGTGTTGTTCTAGGATCGACCCCTTTATACTCAGTTTTTCATGGGCCGTGAGTAAGGCGGGGGATTTTGGCGATTCCCCTTTTTCTAGAATTCGTCTCAAGGTACCGGGATGGGGACAAGTTGCTTAATGGCGAAATCTTCTACCCACAAAAGGAAGCGTAAATCATTATCGAAAAATGGCGGTGCTATTACAAAAAAAACTCAGATCACATAGTTCATTAGAGTATCGACCTCCCACACCCGAAGCGATCATTTCAATAGACCGTACGCCAAATATGAATTAACATTTAAATTGGACTACCTCGTGGGAGTTAGATCGTCTTGGCAAGACTGACCAGCATTTATTACGATCCCTTTTTCACGTATTATTATGCTCCATCTTGGGTACCCCAGTTAGAGTTGGGTCAATTTTATGCAAATCGACAATGGAACCAACTAAGTGGGTTGATCGTAGAGGGAACTTGGCCACCAATTCCTGATGACTGGCTTACGTATCGATATATAAAGCAAAATTTTGATAATTGGGGTTGTTTAGGTAGATATGACTATACTGTATCACTTACGAGATATAGTGATCTTCTTATTTTAGGAAATGGTAACGATGAAGTACGCGCACCAGATGATAAATGGGGGGGGGATGATATAATATGGGGAGGTACGGGAAATAATATACTAATCGTTAATGGCACTCGACTTGATTACAGCTTTCAAAAAGGGAATGATGCCCAAGGTATATTTTTAAATATAAACAAAAATGGATATGAGGGAGATTTAAAAACATACTTATTTCAGGAATTTTATTTCACTCAAAATCAAACATCTTATAATTTTGAAAATATTGACAATTACACTCTTCCTGAATCACCCGTTATCAATAATATAGATGGTTCTAATTTGAATTCAGGAACTTTTTATACTAATTATGCCTGGCCAACTATTTCTGGTGTTTCTAATCCTGGTTACACAGTCTTCATTTGTGTTGGTAATAATACAATTTTAGGACAGGTTGTTGCTGATAGCGATGGAAACTGGACGTACAAATCAAACGAACTATCTCAATTTAATTATATTTTATTTGCAAAAGCTAAGGACTCTACTGGAAATTTTTCAGATAATTCGGTGGCAATAAATTTAATTATTGATTATACTCCTCCAAGTAAACCAATTTTATTGACAAAAAATCAAGTTACTTCCGTAACTAAACCTGAGATCGCCGGCACCGCTGAAGCCAATAGCACCATTAACATCTATGATGGAACATCAGTACTAGGCACCGCGATCGCCGACTCCAACGGTACTTGGAGTTACAAGCCACCCGATGCGCTATCACAGGCGGATCACATGATTTCGGCAGAGGCAATAGACGCAGCAGGTAATCGATCACCCGCGTCAACAGAGATCATTTTATCGATTGATACGACTGCACCAAATGCGACAGGTGTACTGATTGGTGCAAATGCGGTTCTGACCTACAGCGAGACGGTGGTTGCCGGAAGCGGTAACATCCTGATCAAGTCTGGGAACACAACCGTCCAGACGATCAGCGTGACTGACACCTCGCAGGTGACATTCAGCGGCAGCACCGTAACTATCAATCCGAGCAGTGATCTTGCCTATGGGACAGTCTACAGCATGGTCATTGCATCCGGCATTATCAAGGACAGCGCAGGGAACACCGATGCTGAAACGTCGACTTATAATTTTACAACTGGAGCAGCACCTGACATCGTAGCCCCGACGCTCTCCTCAACGACACCTATCGATGATGCGACAGGTGTACTGATTGGCGCAAATGCGGTTCTGAACTTTAGCGAGACGGTGATGGCCGGAAGCGGTAATATCCTGATCAAGTCTGGGACTACAACCGTTGAGACGATTAGTGTGACTGACACCTCGCAGGTGACATTCAGCGGCAGCACAGTGACGATCAATCCGAGTAGTGATCTTGGCTATGGGACAGCTTACAGTATTGTCATTGCATCCGGCGTTATCACGGACAGCGCAGGGAATGCTTATGCTGGCACGTCGACTTATAATTTTACGACGGTTTTTAACACGGTCAGTGGCACGGACGGAGACGATACGCTCGAGGGGACATCCGGTAACGACATTATGAGCGGTGGTCTTGGTAATGACACACTTGATGGCGGTGCTGGTATCGATACACTTACAGGTGGCAATGGTATTGATACGGCGTCTTATGCGAGTGCGGCATCGGGAGTTACGGTCAACCTTGCAACAACAATTGCTCAGGATACCGGTGGTGCGGGAACCGACACACTTGCGACGATCGAGAACTTAACGGGAAGTTCATTCGACGACACCTTGAACGGTGATGACTCCGATAACGAAATCGATGGCGGTGCTGGCAACGACACACTCACGGGCGGTGCTGGTAATGATTATCTCACGGGCGGTGCTGGTGCAGATACTCTTATTGGAGGTGCTGGCAACGACGTGCTGACGGGTGGTGCTGGAATTGATACGTTCACGGTTGGGTCGGGCACGGATACAATCGTTGATCTTGGCAATGGAGGTGCGGATATTTTGACTGTCGCCACGGGTGCGATTGCCAATGCATATATGGATGAATATTATGGGCGTATTTCATGGACTGCGACATCAGAGAGTGTGAACAACGGAACGGCGAACATCAGGACCAGCGGTCTTGCGGTCAATCTCGCTGCTATTAAATCCGGGAATGGGTTTAGCGTCACTAATACCGGAACTTGGACAACACTGACGGGATCAAGTGGTGCGGATATACTCACGGGCGGTGCTGGTAATGATATACTCACGGGCGGTGCTGGCGACGACACACTCGTTGGCGGTCTAGGTAACGATACACTTACAGGTGGCGATGGTATTGATACGGCGTCTTATGCGAGTGCGGCATCGGCAGTTACGGTCACCCTTGCAACAACAATTGCCCGGAGTTCAGGTGGTGCGGGAACCGACACCCTTGCGACGATCGAGAACTTAACGGGAAGTGCCTTCAACGATACATTGACGGGTAACAATTTAGCCAACGTCCTCGATGGCGGTGCTGGTAACGATACACTTACAGGTGGCGATGGTATTGATACGGCGTCTTATGCGAGTGCGGCATCGGGAGTTACGGTCAACCTTGCAATAACAATTGCTCAGGACACCTATGGTGCGGGAACCGACACACTTGCGACGATCGAGAACTTAACGGGAAGTTCCTTCGACGATACATTGACGGGTAACACGGCAGCCAACGTCCTCGATGGCGGTATGGGCAATGACACACTTGATGGCGGTGCTGGTAACGATACACTTATAGGTGGCGATGGTATTGATACGGCGTCTTATGCGAGTGCGGCATCGGCAGTTACGGTCAACCTTGCAATACCATGGATGACTGCAGGTGGCGCGGGATCCGACTTTCTTGCGACAATCGAGAACTTAACGGGAAGTTCCTTCAACGACACCTTGAACGGTGATGATTCCGATAACGCACTCGATGGTGGAGATGGTGACGACACACTCGATGGCGGTCTAGGTAACGATACACTTACAGGTGGTCTTGGTAATGACACTTTGATCGGCGGCGGCGGTGACAATACTTTGCAAGGCGGGGGCGGGAACGATGTTTATAAAGTCACCAAAACCAAAGTATTCGAAAATTCGATAACAATTACCGAATCTGGTTCGAATGATACTGACACATTGGATATTTTTGAAGATTTGCGTGCGTCATCAAACACAGGCTTATCAGAAATCTCGCAAACATATGCCTTGGATACCGATGGTAGTGTTCTAAGCCAAATGTCGTGGAAGGAAAGCGGAGTAAGCAAGAGTTCTTCATTAAAGCTTTCTGGCACAATTGAATTTATGAGAGATCATGGAATCGATGATCGCTCTTTGGTTATAACTAACGATCATTTTGATTATTTATTCCAAGTATGGCGCGGAACGACGCCCACGTTAGCGACGGGTGTTGCCGGTACTTTGGGTTTTGGTACGGTCAGTGATGATGTTTTTGTTGGTACGTCCTTGGGTGATATCATTTTTGGGTTCACTGGCAACGATTCACTTAACGGTGGGGTCGGTAATGATGTTCTGACGGGTGGTTCCGGCAATGATCAGTTGTTGGGTGGTGATGGGACAGATATCGCGCAGTATTCGGCGGCAAGCACCAATTATACCGTGATTAAATTAGCGAATGGAACGGTCCGTGTTATAGATAACGGGTCGGGTCTTTCAGATGGAATTGATCTCCTCACCGGGGTTGAGACAATCCAGTTTAGCAACACCACAATTTCAACGTCGTCTCTTGTGGCGGATACCACTGCCCCGACGCTCTCCTCGATGACACCGGGCGATGAGGCGACAAGTGTACTGATTGGAGCAAATGCGGTTCTGAACTTTAGCGAGACGGTTATCGCCGGAAGCGGTAATATCCTGATCAAGTCTGGGAACACAACCGTCCAGACGATCAGCGTGACTGACACCTCGCAGGTGACATTCAGCGGCAGCACCGTTACTATTAATCCAAGCAGTGATCTCGCCTACGGAACAGCCTACAGCATTGTCATTGCATCCGGCGTGATCACGGACAGTGCGGGGAATGCTTATGCTGGAACGTCGACTTATAATTTCACGACGGTTCTTAACACGGTCAGTGGCACGGACGGAGACGATACACTCGAGGGGACATTTGGCAGCGATATTCTGAGTGGTGGCCTTGGCTCCGACATCCTGATCGGCGGACTTGGCAATGACCAGTTGGATGGTGGCGATGGTTCAGATACAGCTTCCTATTCCACCTCGACACTCGGCGTCACGGTTAGTCTGGCTCTGACAACGTCACAGAATACGATCGGTGCGGGTCGGGACATTTTGAGCAATATCGAAAACCTGACGGGCGGGAGCGGTAACGACAAACTGACAGGGAATAGCTCCACCAATTTCCTTGATGGCGGACTGGGCGTTGACACGCTGACAGGTGGTGCGGGGAATGACACTTATATTGTCGATCTCGTTGAAGCCACGGGCAAGGTCCAGGATACGATTGTTGAGACCTCGACGGGTGGAACGCTGGACACTGTGCAGCTGCGCGGTTCATCAACAAATGCGGTTGCTGTTACGCTGACCGCAGGAGCCGGCATTGAAGCCATCGATGCGAGTGCGACAGGCTCGAGCAAACTGAACCTGACGGGCAACACGTTCGGCAATACCCTGACGGGGAATGACGCTGACAACATCCTCGATGGTGGCACAGGTATTGATACGCTGAGTGGTGGTGCGGGGAATGACACCTATATTGTTGACACATTAACCGACACAATCACAGAGGCATCAAATGGCGGAACGGACATTGTTCAATCCAGTGTCACCTTCTCCCTCGCCTCACTTGCCGAGATCGAGAACCTCACACTTACAGGTGTATCTGCGATTAATGGAACGGGGAACACCGCGGACAACATCCTCACGGGCAATAGTTCCAATAACACCTTGTCGGGTGGGGATGGCAGCGACACGCTGATTGGTGGTCTTGGTAACGATAGACTAACCGGCGGGGATGGGGCTGATCATTTTGTGTTCAACACCACACCTAATTCAACGACCAACAAGGATATAATCACCGACTTCTACCACAGCATAGACATGATTGATCTGAGCAAGGCCATTTTCAAGGGGCTTGAATCGACCATTGGAGAATTGTCGAGCGATGCGTTCTATTCTGGCGCGGGCGTCATCAAAAGCCATGATCTCGACGACCGGATTATTTACAACACGACAAACGGCTTTTTGTATTACGACGCTGATGGAACGGGAAAGGCCGCTGCCATCCAGATTGCTATTCTATCAAACAAGCCATCCGATCTTAGCTATAGCGACTTTGGCATTATCGGGTGAAGCGGAGAGAGTTTCGTTCTCAGCCTGGCCGGCTGCGGATCAGTGTTGAAGGCTGTGCTAGCCGTGTCGTTGGCTCTTTGACATCGGCTCTCGATCATTTATCCTTTATAACGGATTAATTGAACTTAATAGAGAACACTGCTAGGCTGGTCGGGCGTCAGCTTGGAAACAGCAAATGTCGGAAAACCCTTTAGACGGTGAGAGAGCGCGAGCAAGTTCTGCCAATTGCCGTTGTCAGCGGACCTTGGGCGTTGAAACGAGATTCGGGGCAGATTGGCCGGGGCGACGGTGCCTCGCTAAGACGCGTCGAGGAACTGAATGTCAGAAGCCAGCAATCAAGGGTCGGAACCGTTGCCAGCTCCATGGCGGGGCGTCTACAGGTCCGAGGACGGTGGAAGGTCATGCAAGGATAGCTGCAGCTAATTTCAAGCACGGTAACCGTACGAAGGAGCGTCTCGCGGAGAATAAAGAGCGGGCGGCTGTCAATCGTGAGTTATGGTTCATGCTGCGGACGGAAATCGCCTTGATGAAAGCTGGTGGGTATTTGCCAAAGAATTATCGTATCTGATATTTACCGATACGATGTCTCGGTTTAGCCGCCCTTTTTGCAGTTGAAAATAATACACCGAATGTCATTTGCATCTGCAAGCAGTTAGTCGTGCAAATTTTTGCATGGATCAGTGTCCATGGTCCATTGTCCTTATAAGGGTGAGCAGGATATTTTTCAGATAGTCTGTAAGTCATTGAAGATACGGAGATAGTCAGATATTGGAGTTATACGGAGAATATTTTTTTATTACGCGCGGGGGGCCACAGAATGATTTGTGTGTGTGTGTTTTTCTCTGTGGGGCCGATATCTGACTATCTCCGTATCTTCAATGACTTAGCCACTATCTGGAGAATATCCTTAATATCCAAACTATTTCCCCCACGCGAGAGACAGATTTGTTTTTCTCTGCTATGTATTTGTAATTGCTGGGAGACCCCCCTTATAGAGGAAGTCTGTTGACGGGAAGTTGACGTTTAAAGATTGAGTGAAAATGTCGAATTCTTGATCGCTTTTCAATTACACAAGCTGGCCGAATTGTCTTGCCTAACTCGCTAACTGTGCGTTCAGGCCTCTATCAAGTTTAACTCCACGGGATTTGTAAAATGCAATTAATTTATGGAGATAAAACTCACTTTTTTTAGATCGCTGAACAAAACCCATTGAAAATGACAAGACTTTGAAAACAAGTTGACTACATTTTTTCCGAAAGGCAAAACAGTTGTCCGGACAGTGTAAAACTGAACGACATGAATCAATGTTAAAAAGTGTTTGAAAGGGCTGCGCTAACCGTTACTCAGCCCACTCTTTTACCAGTCTAAGTTACCGCTTTTTCAAGGATTTGGGAGCTGTTATGAAAGGAGATCATTTTGATCCTCCCTCAGATGAGCGGCTCGTTTTCAAAGAAGCGAGTGAATGACCAATGCCACGCGACTTTTCAATTCGATCTGAAATCCAGTCATCAACGTCGCTATCGAGCCACCCGACAGCGCGAATACCGATTTGAACAGGCTTCGGAAAAGTGCCATTGCCAACAAATGCGTAGATTGAACTGCGACTGAAACCGACACGTTCGATAACATCTGGAAGTCTGAGAATCTTATGAACCATAATCCGTTCCTCCTGGAACTTGGTGGATGATGGTTCATACAGAAGAAGGTTAGAAATGGTCGAGGCAAAGCTTTAGGCGATTATAATTTGGGATTACTTGGATTTACCCCGCCCGCCCAAACGGCCGTTATCGGCAGCTGTCGCTGACCGCCGTTCTTCGATGCTCCGTAATTTGCTGAGTTCTTGCTGATATTTAGCAGATTGCCTGCGAATTTGTTCGTTTTCCCTTGTCAAATTGACTACTGCTTCACTTAAATCGTTATAGCGATAAGGTATTGGAACAGCCACAGTTCCGTCGCCTATTTGTGATGCCGCTTCCACTCCAGCGACCATGACGTTTACCGAGTAGCTCAACCCTTCGATACCTTTTAGATAAGACCAGCAATCCCGCGCAACTGCCCATGTGAAGAACTCTAATGAATCCATCCCGGGCGTTTTCGGAATACTACCAGTTGATTGAGCATACTTGATGTCAGAGTAAGCGGAGTTATAAGCCTTGGCTCGATCTGTGCCGGGCGGGGCATGGTCAACGATGAAATTTGCTGCAGCTGCTATCGTGATTGTCGGATAGCCAATTTTGAATTCGTCACGCCTATCCATCACAACCTCCGCAGCACTCCTTTTCACCATCAGTAACCATCAAACTTGTAGGTCAATTTGTAGGTTTAACGATTACTAAAAATCATAAGTAATTGATATAATTGACGAAATTATATTATACTGGCGGAAGGGGTGGGATTCGAACCCACGGTAGGCTTTCGCCTACGCTAGTTTTCAAGACTAGAGCCTTAAACCACTCGGCCACCCTTCCATACCGCGCAACACGGCGTCTTCTGCAACCAGCTTACGCCAGTTTTGACGCGTCCCGTTTTGACGCGCCACGCCCTTCGGGTGCCTTCGGCATCCAACGCCCTTTCGGGTCGTTGTCAAGACGAGAGCCTTAAACCACTCGGCCACCCTTCCATACCGCGAAACGCGGTGTCTTCGCTTTTCCTGCGCTTGCGGCGATTTGGACATTCCCGTCTTTCACGGACAGGGCTGAACCGAACAGCGCATCGTTGCGTAAACTTGGTAACGAATTTACAAAGTGACCAAATTTGCAACGCGACGAGGAGAAGCGAATGGCGCGGTTATATGCATTTGTTCGGAGTGCGGCAATATGTTTTATCGCTTTGACCGCGCTACCGGGGGCGGTTGCGCGGGCTGACGAGGGGAAGTTGCTGAAAGGGGAGGGCATTCGGGAGACAGTCAGCGGCAAGCGGATTTATCTCGCCATCCCGTTCGGGGGGGAATTCCCGCTTTATTACCAACGGAGCGGCAAGGTGGACGGCTCGGGCGAGGCAGTGGGGCTGGGGCGGTTTCTTCGTCCGACTGATAGCGGAAAATGGTGGATCGAGAAGGAAACACTGCTCTGCCAGCAATGGACGAGTTGGTATGACGGCAAGAAATTCTGTTTCGAGTTGCGGAAACTGCCCGGCGACAAACTGGGCTGGTTCCGCGATGATGGCGAAAAAGGGATTGCGCGAATTGGTGTCGAGGAGGTTGCGACTCAGCAGGATTGAGGTGCGATTCCGGTGGTGTTCGGTCGGGATTTAGGCCTTTATTCCATGAGGCGGAGATAAGATATCGGGAATTCATCAACGATATCAATTCATCAAGGCGCTTGTCAGAAAAATCGGAACGGGTTAAGGTAGTGCTAACGTTTTATGACTTAAAGAACGTTGCCCGGCTATCTCGATCCTTCCGGCGCTGAATTCAGCGTCTGACAAGAGTGGAAAAACGGTTTGAAATTAAAGTCTTATGGGCCGATTGCGGCTTCAACGTCGAGCTTGTTGCAATTTGGGGACAGATCTTGTTCCCGGGCTGTCAAGTTGATTTCGATCATCGGGCTCGGCTTGCTGGTTGCGAATTGCGGCAATGGCCAACGCGCCGATATTGATCCGAAATATGGTGTCCGGCCTAGTCCGCGGGTTGTTGCGCAGGGGCAAGAGATCCCCAAGGGCGGCGGTTTCGAGAAAATCGGCAAGCCTTATGTGGTGGCAGGCAAGCTTTATACGCCGCGTGACATGACGAATTATTCCGCCAAGGGGCTTGCCTCCTGGT
>Ga0315905_10001744_pt1 | contig 23156 bp, 34 predicted proteins | sample LakEriMetagenome_5_FD_203522 | JGI IMG/M metagenome (GOLD analysis project Ga0315905, IMG submission 203522) | Freshwater fungal communities from buoy surface, Lake Erie, Ohio, United States - Buoy 4 MA121 | ecosystem: Environmental > Aquatic > Freshwater > Lake | place: USA: Lake Erie, Ohio...
GTTCTTCTGTTCTTTTTATTCCTGCTATTACACTTTGTAATCTTTCTGATAAAGCACTTTCAATAATTCGTCTGAGGGAATCTGGATCTTTTGATCTTAGTTTGAGTTCAGCCATTATTTTTTCTCTCTTATGATACTGTACAGTCTAAAAGATGTTCTTGGGGTGAGTAGTTGTTATTCCTTTTTTTATTCTATCACTTGATAATCAAGACGGTAAATACAAGATCGGCGATCTGCTTGCAGCAGCGCTATCGCTTACCCATGAGATCGCAGTTAATCACAGTTAAGGAAGCACAAGATAATGGATTTTGAGCGATAGCGAAGCGCTCCGCAGGAATCGCTTTTCTCAAAGATACTTAAATCGTTATGCTGCTGATGATCGATCGCTTGTTGCGGGAATTTTGAGATGTACCAATGCTTTCTGTAAGACACTGGGCTTAACACTCAACCAAATTTGATTGCGATCATCTTCGGTATACCCAACAACAACAGCCCCAATAGGTGAACCAATATCTGGATACATTTCTGGAGTCATATCTCCACTATCAACAAAATCAGTAATCTGAACAAGACCCTTGACTGCTTCATCATCTAAACTAACAAAAATCCCAAACGGCACCTGATACTCGACTGTACCGTGAATCAGTTCACCTAACCGATATTTAGATTTGATTTTTTGCCAAAACTGATCGCTCATAGCACTACCTTGATTTTAATACTCTTGGATATTGGTTAAGGATAGGAAACAAATGATGAGGAACTGGTAATTCAAATTGCTCTGTGCCTTGATAGGGTTTTTCCAGGGGTTTGAAATATTGTTCATAGATTTCTGAGTCTATTGTAACTTCCAAAATCCCGTCTTTGTAATACCGATGATACTCCTCAGCCAGACTCCTACTATTTGGTGCTGCAAAATAGCACTTACCGTCCGCAGTTGGAGGATGGTATGGAAAATCATCAGGATGAAATCCCTTTTCTACAAGATTTTGCCCTTTGCCTTTTTGAGTGGCTTTATAAATTGTAATAGTCTTTATCGTATTCAAACAAAAGAGAATTTATTAAGTAGAGATTTTTTTGCAATTCTAATAATATAGAGCAATTTTCACAACTATTCAAAATTTTCTATCAGTAGCGATCGCATTAACCCAATATTAGCGATCGCAGTTAAAGAAGCACAAGACAATGGATTTTGAGCGAACTGCTTGCAGCAGCGCTTCGCTATCGCTTACCCATGAGATCGCAATTAATCACAGTTAAGGAAGCATAAGATAATGGATTTTGAGCGAACTGCTTGCAATATGACAATACAATAAATAAAAAATAAATTTAATTTCACCCATACTAACTCCATAATGCCTAATTATAGAAGACCTAATGTTTCTGGAGGTACATATTTCATCACACAAGTCACTTATCAAAGAGAATCTTGGCTCTGTACTGATATAGGGAGAAAATCTCTTCGAGAAGCAATAGAAAAAGTAAGGGAAAAATATCCTTTTTGTATTGATGCTTTTGTTTTATTACCCGATCATTTTCATTGTTTGTGGACTTTACCCCCTGATGATAAAGATTTGTCGGTGAGATTGCGCTTAATTAAAACTTATGTTACCAAACATTATGGACAAGCATTAGGGGTTAATCGGGAGGTTTCTCAATCACGACAAAAGCGAGGAGAAAGTAATCTTTGGCAACGTCGGTTTTGGGAGCATTTAATTCGGGATGAACGGGATTTTGCGCTCCATTGTGATTATATTCATGATAATCCGGCTCGACATGGATTGTGTGAAAATCCCCAAGATTGGCAGTATTCCAGTATTCATCGGTTTATCGCTGAGGGAATTTATCCAACCGATTGGGGCAAAGATGGCAGAAAGGAAAAACCTCAAGGAGATTGGGACGATTAGTAGGGTGCGTTAGCGACAGCGTAACGCACCGAAAATCAGTAAATAATCATACATAAGGTGCGTTACACTCCGTTAACGCACCCTACAGGATCTCAATATTAGCGATCGCAGTTAATCCCAGTTAAGAAAGCACAAGAAAATAGATATTGAGCGATCGCATTTCCCCAATATTAGCGATCGCAGTTAATCGCAGTTAAGGAAGCACAAGATAATGGATTTTGAGCGATCCCACTTGACTCCCAAGGGTTTTTCTTTTCAACAACAAGGCATTTTGGATTTGATTGGATTGTTGTTTTGACAAATTCAGAAAATTCATCTTCTGACAAATTAGTTGTGCCACAAATTTTGTTCAACTCTTGCCACATATATTCATTTTGATCAGCTTTGATTCTAAACCAATTTTTGATTTTCGTCTCTTTACGAACAGACTTGCCTGAGCTATTTTCTGAATTACTGCGATTTTTTATTTGCAATAGCCTGCCATCTTCACTTACAAAATCAACTGATTTTACTGTTTCACCCCACGCACAATGCCAACCTTTACATTTTAAATTTTCTGATAAATATTCTTCCAATATTAAGCCAAGAATGTTTTCTGCTGACATCGCTAATCTGTGAGCAAAGGTAATTTTGTTTAAATCTTCATCGGTTAAAGCTTTTAAGCGAAAACCAATTATTTTTTCAATTATTGGGTCTGCGACTGTTCCGGGTGGGTTTGATACTCGCTTGGATGCTCTACAATCTAAGCCACTTTTGTATTTAATAAGCCACTTTTTTATTACATCATGGTCGGTATCTTTAGCGCAGCCAATATTGCCTGGTATTCTACGAAGATCATTTGCGACAACATTGAAAACAAACTTAGCACCTTCTTCCCACTCGATGCCTTCATTTATTGCAATGTCTTTCGCTATTGCTATTGCGGAATCTGCTCCTAGTTTTTCTATGGCTTCGTTTAACTTCAATTTATTCTCCGATCTCATAAAGAGTTTTTCTTTTCTACATCATTATCACCAACTTTGACATTGAAACGCCATTACATGGTAACTATTTGACCGATCACTTTTCTCAAAGATGAAAACGTAATAAGGTGCTTTACATTCCATTAACGCACCCTACAAGATCGGCGATCGCACTATCGCTTACCCATGAGATCGCAGTTAATCATAAGGAAGCACAAGACAATGGATTTTGAGCGATAGCGAAGCGCTCCGTAGGAATCGCACTTACCCATAAGATCGCAGTTAATCACAGTTAAGGAAGCACAAGATAATGGATTTTGAGCGAACTGCTTGCAGCAGCGCTTCGCTATCGCACTAGCGCGATCTAGTAATCGCTTTTCTCAAAGATGAAAACGTAATAAGGTGCGTTACATTTCATTAACGCACCCTACAAGATCGGCGATCGCACTACAAGATCGGCGATCGCACTCATTATCTTCCAAGCGACTTAAATCGCTTCAACAACAAATCTCACCATCATCAGCCTCGGATCAGTCGCATTATCCACGGGTAAGAAAAGACCTTGAACCTTTTCAAGTTCCATCGGTCCCTCCGGCTGACCTATTACGTTCCAAGCTTGTTGATCGCCATCTAGGAAACTCCTAATCTCATTTACTCTGATACCCAAATGATTTAATGCTAGTTGGGTAATTAACAAGAAACGATGATTTCTATCGAACTGAAAACACCTTATCCCGTCAATTTGATCGCCTGAACGCAGAACAGCGCTAACACTTTCCCCAGAACCAAGTTGCAACTGATTAGTCATTGAATTAATTCCCCTAATAAGTAATGACAGTTTATCTCATTATGAAGTAATCTGGCGATTCTTGTCAAGTTATGCAGAATTTTTCTAGATAATATCCCTATTGGTGTGTTATGCAGAATTTTTTCGTATACTACACCCATGAAGGGGGATTATATGGAATTTTTCCGTATATTCCTTTGTGTTATCCAGAATTTAACCGTATAACGTCCTATGGAACAACGTCCTAAAAAACTGCTAGAGCAGGTATAAGATGTGATTAGACTTAAGCACTATTCCTACCAACCGAAAATTTAAAACTTTCCACTTCCAACCTTAACCTTTCATTCTCTATCCTTAACGCCAATATTTCATTCTTCTGCAACTCAATTAACGACCTTTGACTAATTACCTCACCAAAGGCTTTTTTCCTATTTTCAATCCCAAACCATCTTTGATAGGTTTTTGTATGTTCATCAACAGTATGACCTAAATTATCTGCTGCTGCTTTAATTGCTATTCCCTGAAGATGCGCTCGAATTGCACAACTATGACGTAAATCATAAGGTTGAAACTCTATTCCCACTTTTCTAAACCATCTGGATATATCTCTTCGCATCCAATTAATATTTTGTACAGAGGCAATTTTTTCAACTTTTCTTTCTAAAATATTTAATGGTTTAGGATTTTTTAAATCAAATAATTCTACCCATTCAGTCACAAAAGGAATAACTTCTCTATATCCAGTTTTAGTATTTTTATTCACCTTCCAAGTATGGTCTATATTTTGGGGGGACATCCACCAATTAATATCCGGTTGGACAAATAATTCCCTTGGTCTTAATCCATAAGTGGCTAACATTCCATATACCCAACGCCACATTTCCCAAGTATCTATTTCATCAGTAATGTTTGTATTTTTGCGGTTGAGGGCGAATTTTTCAAAGAGGTAAAAACCAGATATGATTTTATCATCATCGGGTATTTCTCGATAAGCAGGAGTGACATGATCCCGTTTAACATCGAGTTGAAATCCTAAATTAAAGGTTTTAATCAAAACCGAAGTTACTGCTATTAGTTCATTTTTTTTATTACCCTGAAATGAATTAATAACTTCCTCAAAATTTTCTTTTGTCGCTAAATGGGTGAGAGTCAAATTTCTTTTAATGACAGATATATAGTTAGCAAAAGTATTTTCACTAGTTAAAGTTTTCTGACGGTTTTGATAATATTTTTCATTAAATTTATCTAATAATTCGCCAATTGTTTTGATCTCTTGCTTCTCTCTTGATTTAATTCCTAAATACTTCTCATTCCACTCGAAAGTATGACGAGCAATTAATTTACCTAATTCATAACTTTCTTCAATGGCTGTTTTTAATCCCTCTAAATTTGCGGGTATTCCTAAAGATATATCATACTGTTTTTTCTGTTTACCTATACTATTATCCCCTAGTTTTAAGGGTAGGGTAGCTCGTAATTGGAGAGAATTGCCAGTTTGTTTAATACTAACTTTTATTCTCTCTCTTTTTAAATTACTATTAGCTGCAATTAACTTCTGTTCAAAAACTGCTTGATACTGTAATTCTGTTGCTTTTATTTTCGTCATTCCCTATACCTACCGTCTGTGGTGTTCTGCGGTTCAAAATCTGCAAATATATCGGCGAATAAGTCGGTTGAGTCTGCATTTGTATATTCCTGTGTAGATGTGGAATATATACCCTCACAATTACCCTGATCTTGTCGGCTCATTCCCTAAATATTCCCTTATTTATCAAAGCTAAAATGATGAAAATAAAATGTTATTACCGAGCAAAATTACTTTAAAAATAAGTTACTCAGAAACATTTTTATAATATCACCTGTTGTCATAGCAGTTATATGGTGCCTGGTGGAGTAATGTGCGCCCCAACTTTAACTGATATTACCCGCGCCTGGGCAATTTTGGAATATTTCCGCACCAATTGGTTAGAACCAATTTGGTTAGGATGTTCTTTAGAAAGATATGAAGAAATTCAATCTTATGAGGACTTTCAAAAGTGGTTAAATGAAGATGTTAAACATCGAGAATCTGACTTGGGTTTATATTGGAGAATGGGGTTAGATATCGGTTTGGATAGATATGGTGCTGGTGTGGGTAAATATGTGACTTGGGGTTATATTCCCCATGAGGATAAATACAATAAACCCACCATTGAAGGACGTAACGCTGCTGTGATTATGAAAAGTGGTGTTTATGATAGTTTTACTGATACTCATAGCTTAATGAATCAAGCATTTGCTCGTGAGAATTTAACCCATTCCTGGTATGATGAGGGTACAGAAGATTGGCATCCAAGCGATCGCACTACAAACCCAATTAATCACAATCAAAAAGACTTTAATGGGGCATATTCTTGGTCAAGTGCAGTCCTCCACCAAGACTTAGGACGTTTAGAAGCAGGACCTCTAGCGCGTCAATTAGTTGCAGGAGGAAATCATGGAGAATCTTGGCAACATTATGACCCATTTATTCTGGATACATTTAAGAAAATGGGAGGTGCAAGTGTTCATCTTAGACAATTAGGAAGAGTCCACGAAATAGTTAAACTATATCGTCAAGCTGAACGTTGTTTAAGAGAGTTCAAATTAAACGATCCTTGGTATATTAAACCTGAAGAAAAAGATGGTAAAGGTTGGGGTGCAACGGAAGCTGCTAGAGGTGCATTGTGTCACTGGGTAGAAATCGAAAAAGGCAAAATTAAACAATACCAAGTTATCGCTCCCGGTACTTGGAATATTGGACCCCGTGACGGTGCGGGAGAACTAGGACCGATTGAAAAAGCATTAATAGGAACGCCAATTCAAGACCCTAAAGACCCGGTAGAAGTTGGTCATGTAGCCCGTTCTTTTGATTCGTGTTTGGTGTGTACTGTTCATGCCCATGACGCAAAAACTGGTGAAGAATTGGCACGGTTTAGAACAGCTTAATTTATATGATCCAGATCCCCGACTTCTTCAAGAAGTCAGGGTTCTATATAATTGTTATTTACTGTACAAAAGTTCCTAAATCCGTGAGTTAGTCTGAATTTTAAGGAATAATTGATAATTCCTAATTATCAAATGAAGAATTATCAATTAGGAATTAGAAAATACTAAAATTGGTAACTAATTGTGTCTAATTTAGAACTACATCAATATCTTTCCCAGCTTCCTGATGCTGCACTGCAAGAATTTATAGAATGGTGTATGTTGGAGCAGTCAACAGCCGCAGGATTAGAATTTAAACCTGATCAAAGTAAGTTAAATAATTTAGCTCCAGCGGATTATTCTAAGCAACTAGTTGATCAATTTATGAAAGTCAGACCTGACCCAATTAGAGCCGGTTTGGTGGCTGTAATTGCTGGAAAACAAGCTGATAAACACGAATTAACAGGTTTAGCTGCCGTGGTTGATTTTGTTTCTCTTTATGTTAAGTATTTAATTCCTAAAGATGGTACTAATCCAGAAGAAGCTGATGCAATTTTAGCGAAAGCATCACAACATCAATATGAGCGACTTGTGGAAATTTCCCAAAAGCATGGTGTAAGTTTATAGATTTATAGGGTGGGTAATTCCCACCTATAAAAACAATTATTGTCAATTATAAACCTCAGTTAAAGATTTTCAAGATGTTAATTTTTAATCTAGAAAATGAAAATTTATTTACTCACAATGAATAAATTATCAATAAATAATCCTGTTAATCCTTTAATCTTGATCATCCTGATTCTGACAATAGTAACCTTTGACGCACTTAGTTAATATAAATGTTGGGTTTCCTTGCGTCAACCCAACCTACTTTACTTTTTACTAACCCAAAATTACTTATTGTACGCTATAGATAGTCCCAGTATCACATAGTCGTATTTAAGTTAAGTGATAGATTTAGTTAGTGAAAACCGGACATAGTGTATGTGGATATCCGTAGCCGTTCAGATACTTCTGGTGAGTTAATAAGATAGTCGGAGTTAAGGAAATAGTCAAATAACAAATTTGAGTTATCATAAAGAAAAAGGAGGTATATTATGATTTACCTATCTGCCACGGAAGCAAAACAAAATTTTGCAGAATTTTTAGATAAAGCTCAAAAAGAACCAATAACCATTCAGCGTCAGGAACAAGATTTAGTTGTAGTGCTATCTGTCTTAGAGTATCAAAGATTGACTAAATTGCTAAAAAATGAGTTTCAGGAATTTTGTGATCAAGTTGGCAAAAATGCTGAAGCAAAAGGTATGACAGAAGAAAGGCTCAAGGAAATTCTTGAAAGTGATGATTGAGCAAAAAATTGTCATTGACACTAATTGTTTTGTGAGTCGTTTACTAACTCCCAAATCTATCACTTCTCAAGCAGTTCGTTATGCTTTCGATTTCCATCACATTCTTGTTTCTGCGGACACACTTACAGAGTTAGAAATGGTTCTCTCTAGGAAAAAATTTGATAATTATGTCAGTTTTGAAGAGCGACAAAAGTTTATTTTATATCTAAAAAATCTGGCTGAGATAGTTGATATAGTCAATCATGTGCAAGTTTGTCGAGATCCAAAAGACGATAAATTTCTCTCACTTGCCATGGCTGGTAATGCCGATTTAATTATTACCGGAGATGAAAATTTATTGGTGCTTAAATGCTATGAAAACATTCCTATTTTATCACCAAAGGATTTTCTAGCACAAACGGATAAAAGTTAAACAATAACCCGCTCATTTCTTCATCTCTCTGCGCCTAGAGCGCATCTGGGTTAGCCTTATTCCTCCACATCAAACCACACAGGAGAAATATCATCAACCTGTCCATTATAATTAATCGTAATTTCCTGACCTTTCCTAATATATTTATAAGCAATAATATCAATGATATTTTTAGCAAAATTCTTAATATAAACAGCATTGGGGTGATAAGAATGATTAAAAAGAGAAGCAAAACCTAAACCTATTGCTCCGCTTTCTCCATGCCAACCAAAATAATAATTTAATAACACCGTTTTAGTAATTAACTTAACTTGCTGTTTAGGAATAACAATTACAGCGGCTCTTTCAATTAAATCTCCTTTAGCAAAATCTTGCTGGGCAAATATACCTCTACCTTTAGTCTCTGTTTCACGAAATACTAGCATATAGCAATTCTATCACGGGTAAGAATGATTTTTGACTAACCAGTACAGATAAACGCAGAAAAAATAAAGATAAATTTTTGTCACTGAATTACGGTTACTAAATTCACTATAAAGTCAATGATTAAAGATGTAGTCAGAATTTCCATAAATTTTAATTTTTTGTGCCAAATTGATAATATTCATGTTAGGATAAATATCCCATGCTAACTATCATTGGTTGTGGTAATCTGAATCGCAGTGATGATGCTGTCGGCGTAATTATTGCCCAAGGTTTACAGCAATATCTCGCCCAAAATCCTCACCCCAAAATCCGCGTTTTTGACTGTGGAACTGCGGGAATGGAGGTGATGTTTCAAGCGAGAGGAAGTGAAAAATTAATTATTCTTGATGCTAGTTGCACAGGTTCAGAAGCAGGTGCTATATTTAAAGTCCCAGGGAACGAATTAGAGGCGCTACCCGAACCTAGTTACAACTTACATGATTTTCGTTGGGATCATGCTCTGGCGGCTGGGAGAAAGATATTTGGTGATGATTTTCCCCAAGAGGTGACAGTTTATTTAATTGAAGCTGGAAATCTGGATTTGGGGCTGGAATTAAGTCCTGTGGTTCGACGTTCTGCTGATTTAGTTTTTGCTGAACTAATTACAGTTATCCAGCAGAATGTCATGGCTTAATCAACAATCTCAAATCCTCAATTAAATCAGATCCAATCACGATAAACTGGTAACTCATCTACCCTCATTTCAAAAGGTACAGTTTGATGATCAGGTGGACAAATACGAATTTTAGCACTGCTAACAATGCCAGAAAGAACATTGGCCATAGGAACAATTTGTTGCAAAATTTGCCAGTTAGTAACTTGGTCAGGACATTCAATTACTAAAGTTAAAATACTAGCGTGGGTTGTGGTATACCAACGACAATTAGACAACAAATTATGAATAATGCGATCGCATCCTTCATAAAAGTATTTACTAATTGAATGTTCCAATTGTTGCCTAAGCATAATATCTGCTGATGTTGGCTGTATAGGATGTTTATCATCAGCATGGAATTGAGATTCTTTTTTCGTCATTTCCCGTTATTTTCCTATTTATTTACCAATTGCCATTGCGTACAATACGTCCTTATTGGTTTCTAGAAAGTCTTGGGTTTCATCATCATAAAAAGCACCAATCCCACTAGAATCTATTTTCCAATAATTGCTAAATAAATACACACTCTTTTCAACAAATCCGGCTAATTGCACAGCGATTTGATAACTCAAATAATTGGAGAAAAAAACAAAGTTACAGCACAATCTCTATCTATAGCTTGATTAATGCACAAATAACCTGTTTTTTCCCTAAAGTTACCCGCTTGAATGAGATGTGTATTTTTATATAACCCTGGTGAAATTTCCTCGATATCATGCACCACTGAGTAAATTTCTATTTACTCAAAATTCTCTGTTAGTAATAAACTCCTGGTTCTCAAATCACAAATCTGCATTGAGAATAAGTTTATCAAAATCAAAACATAGTCGTATGTTTTTTTCGTGAAGATATGCTAAAGCAGCGATAGCACCTAAATGGTGTCCGCTGTCTAACAAACAATATCTACAACTCCTGTTTTGATATTTCCAGCTACACCTATGATAAACACAACTAACTAAAAAGATGAATCTGTTGATACATTTATTTGGTATAATATAATTTTCTCAAGAACCAATTAAATGAGGGAGTTTTAGAGAAAATAACGACAATACGCACCTACCTAATAAAATAGTGATATAATCAGAATCAGAGTAAATAATTTTCTTGATGATAGTATGTCCCTCAACGTAATCAAAGAACATATTGAAATCACTCCTGGTATTTGTGGGGGAAAACCTCGTATTGCTAGACATCGTATTCGAGTTCAGGATATTGTGATTTGGCATGAACAAATGGGAATGTCTCCTGATGAAATTCTCTACCATTATCCTAGTATTACCTTATCTGATGTCTATGCTGCTTTAGCATACTATCATGATCATCGGGAGGAAATTAGGAAGCAAATATCAGAATCAGAGAATTTGATTCAAGAAATACAAGCGCAAACTCCTTCGATTTTACAACAAAAGCTGAAAAAACGCAATGATAGAGAGAATTAAATTTCATTGAGATGAAAGTGTAAGTAATGCAATTGCGTTAGGTTTGCGTCGTCGAGGAATTAATGTTACTACAACTTCAGAAGCCGGATTAATTGGTGTATCAGACAGAGAACAAATTGCTTTTTCTTTATCTGAAAACCGGATCTTAATTACTCATGATGATGATTTTGTCATCCTTCATCGTATTGGTATAACTCATGCAGGAATTACGTATTGTGATCAGAAACGCCGTTCGATTGGTGAAATTTTAAATACTTTAATTCTGATTTGGGAAACACTTGAACCAGAAGATATGAAAAATCAACTTGAATTTTTGTGAAGTTTTACCATTATTTATTATGGCACTTACGCAAGTGTCATAACATCCATGATAAATCTAATTATATAACAAGATTTGAAAGATGCTTTAACTTCGTTGAATTTCTAGCGTCTTGGAAATTAAAAGCTTTATCATTCCGATACTACCTGTTTAATTACCTCTAAAGGTAACTCTAACACCTCTGCAATTTGCTCATCATTTAAGCCAAAATACCTTAATTTACTAATCTTTTCTATCTGAGTTTTATTCTTATTTCGTTGCTTTAATTTGGAATTACCAGGATGACTTTTATCTGGTTTAGTTTTAGGTTGTTTAGAACCAATATTTATACAGCCATTTCCAAATATATTACTACTATTATTAACCAAAGAAATATTCACATTTCCTTGTCGTTCTAGAACTGATTTAAGATTACTTTTATCAACTGGTTCACCAAAAATATCAGATAACATTTTTAAAAGTTCGTAACCTACATCCTTTGCATGACCCGCGCTACAACCACAATTTTCCGCAATATCAGCATACTTTTGGTGCTTTAGTGTCCCCTCAATAACTCCACGTTGCAAGTCATTGAGATGCTTTCCCGTGTTGAGATAAACAGCGTCATCCACAAGTTGTAGTAGTTCGTGAACCTGCATGGCTAAAAATGTAACGCGACATAAGTAATGATAGCAGACTTTATCCGTACTTTTCAGCTTTTTTCCGTCTGTTTGTAATTTTTTTTTGCAATCCGCTTTTTTCCGCTTTTCAGGTTTAGGTAAGTGGTGTAACGTGGGTGAAAAACAAAAGGAAACATAGTACCTTTTAACATATCTTATTTTTTGTGAACCCTCAACATTACTGGAGGTATATCAAAAAATTTGAAGATGATCTCAAAAGAACTTTAGCCTAGAGTTAAAAGTATGAAACCAAGTAACGAGTGTTTTAGTTTAATTAAAAAATGGGAGGGGTTGCACAAGAAGCGCCCTGATGGTTTGATTGAAGCGTATAAAGATCCAGTTGGAATATGGACGATTGGGTTCGGTTCTATAGAACACTTGGATTTGAACAGACCCATTCAGCCCGGTGATGTTATCAATCTAACAACAGCAGAACGCTGGTTGAAGATGGAAGTTGAACAAGCAGCAGAAGATGTTGATCAGCTTTGTCGAGCAGCTTTAACACAAGGTATGTTTGATGCCTTAGTTTCCTTTGTTTATAACATTGGCATTGGAGCATTTGGTGAGTCAACACTATTACGAAAACTGAATAATGACGTAGATTACGAAGGTGCAGCCCGCGAATTTGACCGTTGGGTACATGGTACAGACAATGGTACTAGAACAGTTTTGCCAGGATTAGTCAATCGTCGTAATGACGAAGAAGCTTTGTTCCGAAGAGATGGGTTAAATCCTTCGGTGGGAAATTCTGCAAGTTCCACTTCAGTCCCAACTACAACCCCTACTACTTCATTAGTAGAAGAACGTCCCTATCACCCTGCTCCTGTACCTCTACCATTTACCAGTGCATTAATTGTCAAGGGTGATGTCGGAGATGATTGCTATATCCTCAATTGCGCTCTTGCAGGATTGGGATTCCTGCGGATGACTTCGCAGCCAAATGAGTTTAATGATATTACCAAAAGTGCTGTTGAACTGCTGCAAAGACGTGAGGCTTTAAGCAAAATTGATGGTAAGGTCGGACCAGAAACCAAAAGAGCGCTCGAAAATGCTCTAAGACGAGCGCGGGGACTTGTTCCTGCTCCTACGCCGGATAGAGGCGTTTACTGTCGCCTTACACGCACCAGTAAAGATGCGTATGAAGGCTTGAAATTGTGTAAATTGGAGTTTGTACATCCCACACGAGGTGTGGTTGAATCCCTAGAGGTAGTATCTGGCGCACCAGGAGCGCAGCGTTTCTTACTATTTAGCGATCCTGACAGTTTTCCAGGTAGTCTACAGCCAATTCCTCAAGGTAGCTATATTATCGGCGATATTGACTGGGCAGGAAGTAAAGATAATTATAACGCATCCCATCCACACTTAAACAACGGACTTGGTCCTGTATGGGTTCCGTTCGTTGGTAAGCAATCAGATGACCGTGACGCATTTGGATTTCATGCTGATTGGAACTGGATTAAAGAGGGACACAGTCCTGGTAGTGCGGGTTGCGTCTGTGTAAGTTCTATTAATGATTTAAAAGAACTGGTACGTTTATTGCGAGAGTTTGATCCGCGGTTGCTAGTTGTAGATTGGGGATTGTAGCCCACATTCCGCACTTCATTTTGTAATACACCAAGATTACCAATATCGGGCTAATAATGGTCGGATAGCGATTCCTACGGAGCGCTTCGCTATCGCATTACCACCAGTTTTGTAGGGTGTGTTAGCGATCGCCTAACGCACCTTTTTTGGTAATTAGTGGTGTATTACCTAACCACAAATCACCCTAAAAAATAAAGAGTAAAATGGGAATAATAAACAAGCTCTTATAAATGAATATAGCCGCTCAACAACTACCTAACTTAACAGGAAAACCACGATCAGAAGTCTTAATAATTCTCAGCAACCAAGGATTTGAATTTAAAACGCAAACTCAAGGGGGTTATGAAACATTTCAGCATCCAGATGGTAGTCAAATTCATATTAGACCAAATGGGGAAATTGTTCGCACAGGTCCGAAAATTAAAGCAATTGATGGCAAATCTTACCGTCGTCGCTATAATCAATATGGAGAGCAGATAGAATTTGTTTCTGGAGCTAATACTCATAATACTGGAGAAATTGTGAATCTATGACAACAACAATTACATCAACCCTCACTACTTTTCTCGAAGATTTAAAAAGTGCTGACTTAGTTGGTATTTCTTTAAATCCTCAAAACTTGGGATTACGTCTTGACTTTACCTTTGGTCCTGAAGCTGATGATGTAGCTATTGAGTTTTATCAAATTATTCACCTGGTTTTTTCTCAACCTCTAAATGCAAATGATGAAGATATCTGTTTTTGGGTAGGAGAAGTTGAACTCAAAAAAATTGAAGATAATATCCCGGAATTTTTATCTACATCCTATCCATTTATCAATCAAACTGGAATAATTAACACCAATTTACAATCACTAATTTATTTTCATTTAGAAGGAGATATTTGTTTAGAGGTTGTTTGTAGAAATTATAAAACTTTCCAACAAGTCAAAAATTAAATAATTTCCTACTTGTGAAAATGCTTATTTTTATTGACATTATGCAACCTGATATCTTGCTCAGGTTTAATTATTTTCTTGAGTAGACTGGTGATAATTACTTGAATTAAAGATTTATCAGTTTCTATTTTATGAACGAAAATATCTACACAGTCTTTTATTTCTTCAATCACGTTGCTGAAAATATGGGGGTGAAGTGATGATTAAATCAAAAGTATCACTTTCTATTTGTTTGAGAATAGATAGATTGTCACCGAGAAGAATTTTATTTCTAAAGTCTAATATTTGTTGTTGTACTTTCATATAATTTAATTAATAATTAAATTGTCATTTTCAAACTATCATACAGCATTTTTGTTTTTAACCTTACAAATTTAATAAAATTTAACCTTTGATTTAGTTTTGTAGGGTGTGTTAGCGATCGCGTAACGCACCTTTGAAAAATTTACCACCAACCATAAATGAGCGAGTTTTAGAGAAAATTTTATCTTTAGTTGACTTTAGTTGAAGATCCTCGTCAGATATCAATCTCAGAAATTCCTGATAAAGTAACTTGTGGACGGTTAGGAAATTCAACAACAAGCTTTAAATCACCACCTAAATCAGTAATATTCTTTCGCAGAATTGAAAGCATTAAATCAGTATTTTGTTCCATTTGAAAAACATTTCCTTGATCAATTTGAAGAAGTTTTGACATTTGCTCTTGAGTGAGTTTGAGTGCTAGTCTCAATTGTTGTCGTGTCATTTCTTCAGCAATGAGAAAGTTAGATTCTTCAGCAATTTTTTGCTGTCTTTCTAGTGGTAACTGTTCTAGTTTTTCCTTTAAAGTTTTCCCCATTGTTTATTCTCACTTTTCTTATGATTAGGTTTTTAATTGAGATAAGTGTTTGTCAAATCTAGCATCAGCAGTTTTGATAAGTTGCTTGTAAAAACGAGTTTCACTACCACCCGATTTATCACCCGCAACTAATAATATTGCATTCCGCAATTAAAGGCATGAAACTGGTACTTTCTAGAGAGCGAGATGCAAATAATAAACAAGCTCGAATATCTGCTTCTACTAAACCTTCATATTCTTCCAGAATTTCTGTTACTGTAGCACCGTGTGCAAGGAGATTAAGAATATACTCGACTGTTAAGCGTGTGCCTTTAATTGTCGGTTTTCCAGCCATTACTTTTGGATTTGTAGTAATATGGTTGAGTAATTTTTCATCTGTCATAATGTTAGCCGTCCTAAATAATAGAAGAGTAGTTACAGATATCATACTATTTTAGTAGTCTTACCGAAATACAAATCACCCCACATTACATCTTTTTAGATTGAGCTAGTTATAGAATAAATTAATATAATTCTAAACAATCCAGATTGGGATGATCAAGTAATTTTTGAATTACTACCACCCCAGAACGCAGTAGAGATGCAACTACTTGTGTTGGTGCATTTCCACAGCGTAACCATATAACTTTAGGTGGAGAACCATATAAGGTAATAATATCTTGATAGCTCATATTATTTCACCTCTCTAACTTTATAGTATTTTAACATCTTTTGCTTTAGGCTTTAAGTTTAAGTCTATAAATTCAAATTCTGTGTTAAATACTATATATGAGTTTAAGTGTAAAAACCACAATTTAAACCAATAACTAAACTTAATCACCATTTTCACCCATCAATTACCCGCACATAAATAGCCCGCGCTATTTGGCGATTTATAGTCATAGATAAACTACCACATTTAATAATAAAAGTCGGAAATTGCTGTTCTACAGTAATGGTATTACCTGTTTTAATGCCCATTGATATCAGCTTTTTTCTAATTGTCTCATCCTGACTTTGACAAAAAGTAACTATGCCACATTCTCCTGATTTTAGTAACTCTAAAGAACAGCCCATAACAGTAAAAGGGGTAAACATTCAATTATCAAAATAAAAAGTGAAAATTGAAATGATGAAAGATGATAAACATCCTCCATCATTGTGAAAATTAAAGAATTTAGAAATCCTAAATCCCGACAAATATTGTATTAAGCAAGGTAAGGTTCTTGGTGGGTTTTGATTGTGCAGTTAGAACGGGGATAGGTAACACACAATAAGGCGAATCCTTTGCCCATTTGCTCATCATCTAAAAAGGATTGATCATCTTGATTGATTTCACCTTCAACAATCTTACCTACACAGCTAGAGCAAGCACCGGATTTACAAGAGAAAGGTAATTCCAGACCAGCTTCTTCTGCTGCGTCCACAATTGTCATCTCTTCATCACATTCAATTGTGGTGTCTATATTTTCTTTTTTGTTGATCAATCTTACTTGATATATCGCCATTTTTCGATTCTCCTCAAAGATTAATGAAGTGAGTTTTTGAGTTAGTTAAGTTTTCCGAGATCAAGTCAAAATTCAAAATAAAGGAGCTAACTTTTGAAGTTTGAACTATTTACCGCAAGGTACACCATTGGGAGTACCATCACTGGTTTTAAAAGACTTGCCACAACCGCAGGTATCAGTTGCATTGGGGTTGGAAAACTTAAAACCGCTATCCATAACTCCCTCTACAAAATCAACTACCACACCTGCTAATAACGGCGCACTTTTAGCATCAACATAAATCAACACATTTCCTTGTTGAGTTACGATATCATCAGGTTGGGGCTTGCTAGTAATTTCGATGCCATACTCGTAGCCACTGCAACCACCGTCTTTAACCGAGATGCGAACACCCTTTGTGGCGTTATTAGTTTCGTCGGTTGCAGAACCTTTGACAAATGCCCAGAGACGAAATTCTGCCTTTTCTGTTAAAGTAACAGTCATTTTATGTTTTATTCTGTAGCGAATATTCTGATTTGGATGTGGATTTTCAAGAAGTGGTAACTTACACCGTTGCAGCTTGAGATTGGGAATATCTCCAAGGGGCAGTATTACCGCAGACTGGACAATTGCGATCGCGGTGAGAACGACGTTTAGCAAATTCCATTCTGTTCAAATCAATGGTCAGTAATTCTGATAACAGCGGTTGACTAAAACCAGTAATCAGCTTTACCGCTTCCAAAGCCGTCAAACAGGCCAAGGTCCCAGAAACAGCCCCCAGCACGGAAAAACCGCGTCGGTCCCAATCAGGTTTTTCTGGAAACAGACAAGATAAACAAGGGGTGACACCGGGAATAATCGTGGTCAGGTAAGCCTCCATACCGTCCATGGCCGCCTCTACCATGGGTTTGCGCCAGCGGACACAGGCTTCATTTAACAAATTGCGTTCAGTGAAATTATGAGCGCAATCCAAAGCCATATCAGCCGACTGTACTAACCCATCCACATTTTCTGCGGTAATGTAATCGTGAACTACATCCACTTGAACATCAGGATTGATGGCTTTGAGGGTTTCTTGGGCTTTAAATACTCTGGGTTTACCCACCCAGTCATCAGTCATCAAAACCTGACGATTCATATCATCCAGCCGCAAATCACCACCTCGGACTAGGATCAGCCGCCCAACGCCTGCTACTGTTAAGTAAAGCGCCGCCGTACCACCTAATCCACCCACACCTGACACTAAAACAGTCGCTGATTTTAGGCGCTTTTGAGCTAATTCGCCAAAATTAGGAAGCATCATTTGGCGACTATAGCGTTCCAATTCGGTAGGCGTTAGGTTAATCACTTTTTAACTCCTAATCTGAAGTAATTTCTGTCAGGGTGACAACATTTTTGGGCTTATCATTAAATACCTTGAACAGCTTTTGTTCATGGGGTGTGGATTCTATAAACACCTGATAAGCTTGTTGTAAAGCAACACAATATTTCTCTAATCTTTCTTGGTCATTTAGTTGAGGATAACTATCATCAATTTGACTCATGAACTGAGAAAACTTTTTCAAAATATGTAAACGGTTGACATTTACAAATTTTTGGTCATAGGGTAGATTAAAAAAGATGAAAAACTCTTCGGCATCTACGAGGTTTTTAAATTCATCAATATTGGTACTCATTTAGAATTCTCCATTTTTTTGAGTTGTTGCTTGAGTCCATCTAACTGACAGTAGATTTCGTAAGTTTCCGCAGCAACATCCATCAGTTTTTGGTAATCTGTGGGTAGTCCTTCTGCTAAATCATGCAGATCCATTTTCATTTGACCTGCTTTGCTATTTAGCTTTTTAATCTTGGTTGTGATTTCCTCAATTGTCATATTTTTTGTCCTTTGTCATTGGTCAGTTGTCAGTTGTTCTTTGTTAGTTGTCCTTTGTCCTTTGTTAGTTGTCCTTTGTCAGTTGTCAGTTGTAATTTGCTATAGAAGAGAACAAATTTGAAAGTTTCCTCTAACCACTGACTACTGACCACTAACCACTGACTACTGACCACTGACCACTGACCACTGACCACTAACCACTGACCACTGACTAATTAAAGATTTCCTACTTCGGGGAAACGCTTGGCTAAATCAATGCCTTTTTCCACAAACTTTGTGCCTTCTTCGTCTAATTTCTCGAAGGAATCAAAACCAAAACGATGAGCATCACGCAAAGTTTTGACAGCTAATAATAAGCGTCCTGAAAATACTAAAGCCCAACCAAAACCCTCATGTCCTAATTCAATAACCACATTAGAAATGAGTCCAGTTTCCTTTTCAATGCTGGCAGCTACCGCTCGAAAAAAGGCATTTATACGGGAAATAGTGGCGGGATCAACTTCACCTTCTACAGAAATTTCCCGTTTCTTTTGTTTAGTAACAATATAGGGTTTGAGAATTAATTCATCAGTCCAATTTCGGTAGAAACCATAACTATCTTGCGCCCGAATTTGTTGAACTAATGATTTCAAAAAAGGGGGTAAAATTACCTCTAAATTGTTACCAGTCCCATTCACATTATTTGTACTCATACTGTTGCTTCGTTTTCAATTTCTTCAGCAAAACTAGGTTTTTTCTGTTGTAAAGCTTTTCGTAACCAAGGTGGAGGATTACCCTTGAGAGTTTTGACTAATTTATCGAGAATTTCTGCAATTTTTTCCTCTTCAGATTTAGCCTTAACTGGGGTTACACCTTTCTTAATTAAACGAGCGGCTGCACTACCACCAATAGCCACAACATAAACAATTGTGCAATCATTAAGTGCTTGAAGTTTAGGGGTAATTTTATCCTCATTACCATCTTCTTTTAGATCACCTTCAAATTTGAGAGTTTCTACAAATTCATAGCCGTTGTCGGAAATTTCATAAACATCTATTTCCTTAGCCCAACCAAAGTGAGCATTAACATGAATTCTGTCATTTGTCGTAAAAGCAATTTTCACTTTCATTTGTCCTTTGTTGATTGTCAGTTGTCAGTTGTTATTTGTTGATTACTGATGACCATTGGTTCATCATTGATGATTCTTCATGTTCTATGAATAGGTTTCCCATGCCAAAAAGAAGTTCGATAGTACCGCGATAGCCTACTTTGGTAAATAGACCATTTCCTAATCGGTCATAAATGGGAATACCTAAACGATAGAGGGGAATAGAAAGGCGTTTAGAGATGGTATTTACGTGGGAATTACCAATTAATAAATCAGAACCTATTGCCAATTTTTCAAAATCTTCTAAATCGCCAATGGTGACATCTTTAATAGGAAGTTCTTGAAGTAAGGGAGAACGAGTTGTGGTGACAGCATTATGAATTTCTGCCCCCATTGATTGCAAAAATTTAACTATAGTCCATAATAAATCTGGTTCTAAAGCTAAAGATACTCTTTTGGCACTAAAATAAAAGTGAGTATCTAACATTGCATCTTGCAATTGACGACGTTGACGACGATATTTTTCAGGAACGGGATTTCCACTTAATAAAGATAATTTTTGCAGAAATTCATCTACAGGTTCTAATCCTATTAGATCTCTGAATACTTGATAGTTAGTTCCGAAGCGTTCTTCTAAAATTTTCGCCGCCTGGCGCATACTTTCACCTAATGCTAAGGTAAAAGCTGAACTACCCAAAGAACGTAATTCTTTTAAAGTTGTTCCACTAGCAGTTATAGCAGTATAACCATCTTCTAAATGTCCATCTAATGAAGCTCCTAAATCAGGAACAAATATGGGTTCTAGTCCAAAAGCTGTAACTATTTCCCGAATTTCTTGAACATCTCCAGGAGTGAGAGCAGCACCAGCTAAAATTGTGATTTGTTCTGGTTTAATTCCCCCTGCTTTGGGAATTTCTTTAACAATACTTTCTACTGCGACTGCAAAACCGTCTTGTAAAGCACCTTTAAAATCGGGAGTGGGAGCAAAAATAATGGCTAAATGATTAAGTTCGGGGTGACGTTCTCGAATATCTTTTAAAAAACGTTCAATATCATCACCTCTAGTTTCTGTTAACCCAGTAGTGCATAAACCAATAATTTCCGGTTGTACCTTTTCTACTAAAGTGAGAATAGCTTGCTCGACATTTTCCTCACCACCTAAAATAGTAGTAACTTCTGTCATTGCAGTAGTCGCAAGGGGAATTGCTTCCCGAAAATGTCGAACTAAAACTACTTTTGCAAAGGCTGTACAACCCTGAGAACCATGAAATAAGGGCATAGTTCCCTTTAAACCCAAAAAAGCTAAAGAAGCGCCTAAAGCCTGACTTTGTTTGAGGGGGTTGACAGTCACAGACTTTTCTGGAACAATTGCGATCGCCATAATAACTATAATCTCAATAATCTCAAAGTATTTCTTCCTTTGCGTCTTTGCTCCTTTGCACCTTTGCGCGAAACAAAAACAAGATGTATGCTGTAATTTTCAATTATTCCCAAGGAGCCGGCTTGCGAATTTGCTCCCACACAGGACTATATAAAGCCTCAGTCAACTCCCGCGCCATTTCCACCATACCCACATAACCCGCGTAGGGATGATGACGTTCTTGGTTAATATCTAAAAAGGGAATTCTGGCTTTTAAAGCAGTATATTGATTTCTACCGCCAGCAATCAGCATATCTGCGTTAGTCTCTGCAATTAATTTCAGGAGTTCGGAAGCGTTTCCTTTCTCCAGCATAATACCATCATTACCCAACAAATTTTTAATTTTAGCTTTATCTTCTTCCGTACTTTTGCGGGTACTTGTGGCCACAACTTCAATTCCCAAATCTTTCGCAGCGGAAATAATTGACCAACTTTTCACACCACCAGTATAGAGAACAATGCGTTTTCCTTTTAATTTTTCTCGATAGGGAGCAAGAGCAATATCTAAGGCCGCAGTTTCTTCAACAATGAGTTTTTCTGTGCGTTCCTGTAAATCAGCATCACCTAATTTAGCCGCCACAGTTCGCAAACAACGGTTAATATCATTAATGCCATAAAATGACTCTTCAATATAGGGAATACCGTAACGTTCCTCCATTTTTCGCGCCATATTTAAAAGCGCTCGTGAGCAGATCATGACATTTAATTTTGCCCGGTGAGCATAACGCACTTCTTGATAACGAGCATCACCTGTAATTTTTGATAAAACCCTAATTCCTAACTTTTCAAATAAGGGTAAAACTCCCCACATTTCCCCCGCAATATTGTATTCACCTATTAAATTAATATCATAAGGGGTAGTATATTCAGGTTCAGCAGTTCCCACTACATATTCTAGTAAAGCTTCACCACCAAAACGATTACCTAAATTTTTACTACCAATAAATCCCGGAGCAATAACAGGAATGACAGGAGTTCCAATTTTTTCGGCTGCTACCTTACAAACCGCATCAATATCATCACCAATTAGGGCTGTAACGCAGGTGGCGTAAACAAAAATCGCCGCAGGTGTGTAATTTTGATTAACTTCTAAAATCGCTTTATAAAGCTTTTTTTCACCGCCGAAAATTACATCATTTTCCCCAACATCGGTAGTAAAACCAGTTTTATAAAGCATTGGACCTGAAGACAAACTCCCACGACTTCCCCAGGAATTTCCAGCACAAGCGATCGGACCATGAACCAAATGAGCCGCATCAGTAATTGGGACTAAAGCAATCATCGCACCATCAAAAGCACAACCCCCTTGAGCCGCACCTGGTTGAGCTTGTTGGGTACAAGATTTATTCTTTTTTTCTCCCTGTTTTTTTTGATTATGTTCACATCCTGATTCACTCAGCAATTCGTTAATTTTACTTTGGGTGATTTTCATTTTTATTCTCGCTATTAACAGTACAAATCTTGATGAAAGTCCATCATCAAAATGATGATTCCTACAAAATTACAGCCGACTTCACATATTTAGACTACAGTTTAAATTAATATATTTCTTCCTTTGCGTCTTTGCTCCTTTGCTTCTGAACGCGAAGCAAGATTAACTTAATATTTACACAGATCAACCTCAAAAAAAGATATGTATTTATCTATATTTTCCAGAGTGGGATTTTCATAACATTGATTAACGCTGATGAAAACAGATCATTTTTCTAGGAACTTATGGGAAAATTCATCTGTCAGGTAGATGAAAGGAACAAAGATTAGGCTAGTTAAGCTAATGGAACTGAAGATAGGGGAGAGGATTTTAGGGAATTTACCCAATTTCCTGTCCCCTTTACTTATTTGCGACGGAAAGGAGGGGAAAATCCCACCCCTAGATAATTCTTAACGAACTAAGTCGTAGGAAATATCGGTTTGACCAGGAACATTAGTAGTACGGTCAATTTCTTCAAAGACTGTGTTAACAATCCAGTTCAACAGGTTAATAACACCTTTATAACCAACAGTTGCGTAACGGTGGTAGTGGTGACGGTCCATGATAGGATAACCAATTCTCA
>Ga0315905_10001746_pt1 | contig 23143 bp, 42 predicted proteins | sample LakEriMetagenome_5_FD_203522 | JGI IMG/M metagenome (GOLD analysis project Ga0315905, IMG submission 203522) | Freshwater fungal communities from buoy surface, Lake Erie, Ohio, United States - Buoy 4 MA121 | ecosystem: Environmental > Aquatic > Freshwater > Lake | place: USA: Lake Erie, Ohio...
ATGCAAGGTATTTACGGCATTTATAATATTTTAACTGGAGATCAGTATATTGGTTCTGCAAAAAACTTTTATTCAAGAAAGAAAAAACATTTACAACAATTAAATCAAAAAAACCATCACTCCATTATCTTACAAAGAGCGTGGGATAAATATGGTGAAGATAAATTTAAATTTTTATTTTTAGAAGAAGTCAAAGATGTTAATAACTTAATTCAAAAAGAGCAATGGTGGATAGATAACGCTAACTCTATTTATAATGTATGCAAAATAGCTGGAAGCAGTTTGGGAATAAAAAGAAGTAAAGAATCGATAGAAAAGATGAGAAAAGCCCATCTTGGAGAAAAGCATCCAGCTTGGCGAAATAAAATTAAAAGCATATCTCAAGGAGGGGAAAATCATTGGACAAAAAAGAAAAAATTTTCACAAGAATCTAAAAAGAGAATGAGTGAAACGCATAAAAAACTTTATAAAAATGGATATCAAAATCCAAACAAAAAAATTATCCTACAGTATGATAAAAATGGAAAATTTATAAAAAAATGGTATTCTGTATCTAGTGCGATAGATTTTTATAAAAATCAAGGTATCAAACAATGTTTGGCAAAAAAAACAAAAACATCTGCTGGTTTTATTTGGAAATACGAAAATGAATAATAAAGTGCTGACCTGCGATTTCGACGACACACTCGCTACAACAGTTTTTACTGCTTGGGACGGAACCTCATTGAGTCCTATTTTTCGTGTTATTGATTTTGTAAACAAAAAAATTGATGAAGGTTATGAAGTTCATATCGTAACATTCCGTAATCATTCAAACAAACAAGAAGTTCTCAATTTTTGTAAAGGCCATGGGATTAAAATTAAAAGCGTGGTATGCACAGAAGGAAAGACAAAAACAGAATTTATTAAAAAGTTAAATAGTTCACTACTACAGCGCGGTTCTTTAATAAAATTTAATTTTTAATACTATATGAGTCCAGAAAAGAAACAGGAATATCTTGACTATCTTGCCATGCTACATGACGATATTGAGCGCACCAAGCAAATGAGCCATATTGATGATAGAGAGAAAGAAATTGAGATAGATAGTATAAACAAAATAATCGATAGGTTAAAAGAGATTTTAAACGAATCTCAATAGACTTTTTTTATCCATTTGATCAGTTGTTTTTTGTCGCGCTTTAAATAAACAAACTTGTAATGACCAAATAATCGGCGCATACCTTGGGCGTCCCATTCTCGTTTGGCCCACCATTCAACCCAATTTTCGATGATAAAAGACTTCATAGGAGGATAAGTTATGCTCTTATGAAATAATCTCCAAATACCATTACGAATACAATATGCGTGACCAAGTTCATGAAACACAGCCGATGCCATGACTGCACATGAACGATTTTTATTTATAAATATAACCTTGCCATCATGAGAACACTCACCATCAAGTCCTGGTAATTTAACAAAACGCACACGGACTCTGTAATCCTTACAGACTTCCCTCAGTAACTTCATTGTGGCGTCCCTTCTCATATCTTATATATTACAATACTTATTCACAGTAACAAAAAGAAATATTAATTTTTTACATATCTGATCTGTTACTTATCAAATAGCCTCTATGGTATATAAAAGAGGGTTTGGCATGGTTACAGATGGCTTTCTTTTACTTACGCCCCACTCTTACCCACACCTCCCCACAACCCCACATAGAAACACATAACTCCTTTATGCCACTTCTACACTGTTATTATTGCTCTACATACGCTAATAACATACTACTAAATAATAACATATATGCTAATTAAAATGAATTAAATATAATGATTAGAGGATTCCTTTTTATAAATAATAAAATAACAGAGTAATTATTTTAATCCATAAATATATTTTCCCGCGTCTTCTATTACTACTACCACAATCTATAACAGAAATCAAGACCCGAAAATAATAAAAATGATTTAAAATTATCCAAACCATAATTAAAATGCTTTTTTAATATGTTTTTGGTGTGGTTGTATTTACCCCTATGGAAAAGCTAACAAAAAAGATGGAAATAATAATAAAAATAGATTAAAATTATAGATCTGTAATTTAAATGAATTAAAATTATACATTACTATATTTTTTTATATTTACTACCGGTATATTTGCAAATAACAAGATCCCAAATAATGGAACGTGATCCTGCCAAATAAAGAATAACGTGTATTAATCGAACAGAATAAAAATAGATTTTTAATTATAGGTATCACAATTTGTGATAGTGAATTATCGAAATAAGCTAATAATGATTTGTGAAATAGTCCGGGCCAAATAAATAATATTTGACATATGTATTAATACCAGTATAATAAGCTCTTATGAATAAATACGTTGTAAAGGTTGTTAATGTTTTTTCGAACATTGTTGAAGTCGAGGCCGAAAATGAAGACGGCGCCAGAGCGGCTGCAAAAGCGAAACTCACCGATTCAAATAATGACGAACACTTTCAGCATTTTTATGAGAGTACTCTTCCAGAAGAGCATTGGGCTGTAATTACAAAAGAAAAGTACGACGAGCTGAAAGCCGAAGTTGAAAAATCTTTGGAAGAAGGTTCTGAAAATGCTAACGAAGAACCGTCAAATATTATTACTCCAAGTATTATTACTCCTTAATTTTTTTTATTTTTAAAATTTGCGAACCTGAATTTGCGAAATAATAATTGCGAAATAAAGGAACGTAAATAAGCGAAATATACTAAGCCAAATAAGCGAAATATATAACGCCAAATAATTGATAATTAGATATCGATATGTACGGTATTTATATATATAAATACTTGGACTACTGGCTTGACACTTTTGGCAAATACAGGTAGACTATTGGAATGCATCGTATTGGATATTGTTGTATCAACCTGAGCCTTGACGAAAAGTTCAGGACGATGACGCTCGCATGGGCGAATCGTAACAAGCGCGAGGATGTTGAGGCCAAGTGGTTAGAGGTAGTCGAACACAATTTCACGTTGCTTTATAAAATAATCAATTGGAACATTCAACATAACATATGGTTGTATCGTATTAGTAGCGATCTTGTTCCCTTTGCCGATCACCAAGATTGGGGATATCTTTGGGAAAGATGGCGCGGTGATATTAAAAGTTACGGCGTGCTTGGTCCCGTGCGTAAGATGGTACAGGAGTATCTTGAACTGCGCGGACGTTTTACAATACACCCAGGGCAATTCGTTAGCATTGGATCTGCAAATGAAGATACGCGAAATAATTCAATCAAGAATCTTGAGTATCACGGCCAGCTTCTAGACTTGTGTGGATTACCAAACAATTATTCTTGTCCGATTAACATACACTTGAGTAATGGCAAGAGTGGAGAAAAAGTTGTAGACCATGTATATAATTCTTTATCTCGACTTTCCCCAAGTGTAATTAATAGATTAGTCTTTGAGAACGAACAAGCGAATTATTGGACGCCTGTAAATATTAATAAGCACTTCCCAAATACACCGATAACATTTGATTATCATCATTACAATTTGAATCCTGATAAAGATGTATCAGTTCAAGATGCTGTTCAATTAGCTGCTTCGACTTGGCCAAATAATGATCCTGTCCAGCACTATAGCGAGGGTCGCAAGTCACCAACCGATCCAGCGCATAGCGACTATGTGGATGCCATGCCAGTAACTCCATTCGATGTAGAAGTAGAAGCTAAAATGAAAGAAAAGTCAATTTTATTATTTATTTCTGGGAAAACTGCTTACGCCGCTTGACACCTTTTGCAGATAGTGGTATAGTTCTTGTCTATGCCTAATGATTGCTACAACTACTTGGAGGCTCCAGACGGAGACCTGTCACTAATCGCAGACTACTTCTCTACCGCAAAGAGCCCGTATAGCGATTTACCTGAAGTGTTTCTGGATTTCGAAAAGATCCTGCCAATGCCCAAGGAACTCAAGGGAACCACCTCGCCGTCCGATGGGCCTAACTGGTATGACTGGTGCGTAGAAAACTGGGGAACCAAGTGGAACTCCTACGATGGTAACGTTACCGAAGAAGGAATTGGGTTCAATACTGCGTGGTCTCCACCAACTCCTGTTATTGTTGCCCTGTCAAAGGAGATTGGCAAGCCGTTGCGCCTCATGTATGATGAGATGGGTATGGACTTCTGTGGCGAGGTATTGGCGCAGCCAGACGGAACCTATGAGGACAACTGCTACTCCCCGCGCAGCGATGCCCCTGACAATCTCAGGGAAGATCTCATGATTGACGAAGAGGAGGAACTAGGATGAAACTGCCTAATAAAAAACTAAATTTTGTGATCGATTATGCCCTGTGCTATCTGCACGCGGCGTGGGACGACCACATTCAGGCGGACCTCAACATGGAGTTCGAAGAGTTCGTCAAGATCATCAACAAATTCCAAGGTAATAGAATCAAAGTAAAACAATATCCTACAGAGTAGACATTGACAACCCTACCCACATCTGCTAACATATGAAACAACCTATAGAAACTACAAATCATGGACTCAGAAAACAATCGTGTATTAAAATGGGGAGTAGCCATTGGAATGGTAATTGTATTATTCATTAAATTTAATGTATTTTAAATATGAAAAAAGATAATAGTAAATACATAGCCACAATTATAATTGTAACAGGATTACTGTTCATTTATCTGGTTGGATTACTTCCTAAATAAATATGAACAAAGCTTACAGAGAATATACAGACCCGCTTGGATACGCAACCAAAAAACTCAGTTCATTGATTGATAAGATGGAAGATACTAATAATCGTATTACTAATATCAAACTATTGATTAAAGAATACTTCTCTGATCTGCAGAGTGATGAATCTCCAATCGGTGCAACGCGTCGTCTCCAAATAAGGAATGAACTGCTGGAGTTCGCAAACAAATGATCGAAGAAGATAATAGTGGTAAATTTTGTATACTATTAGCTATTGTAATACTTGTAATATTGGCACTAGCTGGTGGTAAATAAACTCTTGACCTATGTATAAAATGTTGGTATAGTATGTGAAGTAGCAGCGAGTGTTGTTACTGTTAATACGCAAAGTCCGTCTTTGTTCGTTTTATTACTCATCTAAGCTGGCGATCCTGAAAGGGGTCGCCAGTTTTAGTTTAAATAAAAGAAATGGCGGGTAGAGTAGGATTCGAACCCACGGTGAAGTTTCCCCCACTCTCGATTTCAAGTCGAGCGCCTTAGACCAACTCAGCCATCTACCCATATTTGTGAACACCATATTTACTAAATAGCACTAGGCCAAATAGTGTGGCATCCTCGACGGGATTCGAACCCGTGATAGTTCCGTGAAAGGGAACTGTGATAACCGCTTCACTACGAGGACTTTCCCATTAGATATAATACACCTATATAGACAAATGTCAAGAATAACATATATAAGAACATCTCTAACATAATATGATAATGGGTTATTATATATTACATTATTATTTGTTTTATTCGTAAGTTGTTGGTATTGAACGACTTGTGCGAGCGCGCCCCGCCGCGCGCCGTAAGTGGTTGATTTGTAGTGCTTTGCATCGAGGGTCCATATTAATGCAAAAAAAATGCGGGGCGCACCACACGGCACGCCCCGCACCCACCACTACACCACTAACAATTATACTCCTGCGAGCAGATGGTCGCGGGTCTGAATATAATCCACGCAAGCCTCACGATGCTCTTTATGACCTTCACGATAGGTCTGGAGATTGTAGGAATCAATCGCTTGCAGCAAGCGCATGGAGTGAGCAAGTTTGGTCGCCTTGACTTCCATAGCGTCGAGCTTGGCACTACGTTTGGAACGGACATTCTTTGAAGGAACCCCGATACTCTGACAGATGCTTTCGATGCAAGCCTTGATGGTAGAGTTATCTTTGTCGGCAAAGAGCAAGACAACTTCTTCCAAGACACGATGCGTGTTCGGCGCATTGGTCGCGTTGACCAGTTTGCGAACCTCACCGCGCAAGCATTGGTTCTCTCTGGCAAACTTCTGATAGATTTCGTCAGCATAAAGAACCTCACCGACATTGGCTTGAGCTTCGATCTCCTTCAACGCATTGGTGAAGAAAGTTTTGAAGTCCATGAGTTTGCTCATCTTGGCTTTGTTAAGCGTAGTGCCGCCACCTTTGATACCGACGATGATAGGAGCAACGATACCTTTAGCTTTGGTAAGTTTGGCAAGCGTTTCAATCTTGGCACAGCAAGACATTAGACTTGTCGGGTTGATCTCATGTCCGTCGATCTTACCCATGAATCGCTCAATCTCAACGTAGCAGTATTTCTTGGGGTCGAGCGAGGACAGGTCGAGATCATCTTCCATCCAGTAGTCACTCTTGACCTTGTGATAGGACGAGAGACTTTTGGATTTAGGATCAATCGAAAACACTTTGCTGGTGTGTTTGCTGCGATTAACCATGAGGGCATTGTTGTTCGCACGACGAGTTGCGCGAGGCAGCAACACCTTGGGCAAGGTTGCCATGTCAACAAGGTCAGCGTCGATCAAGCCAAGAGCGTCCATCTGCTTCTTACGATCAGCAGCATTAAGCGGCTCAAACACGATCACCTTGCCATCATTCTGAAGCATGGGGAAGATGTGATTGACGATCTGCGTCTTGATCTTCTTCGTGTTCTCTACGATGACCATACCTCCGTCGAGGCTAATCAGATGAGTCATGTCCTCATTCTTACTGCCCTTGACGACATACGAACCATTCAGATAACCTTTGCGCGGCGTGTAGAGTTTGAATCCACGCGAGTTGCCAAAGTTGATCGTGTAATCCTTGATGGTCTTGCCGTTGTAATCGTAACCATTTTTGCCGCGCATAGCGTTGCACACAACATAGTAGGGACTATTGAAGTTGTGCATCTCACCAAGCATCTTCTTAAAAGACCACAGACTTTGTGCGCCTTTGAGTTGCTTGGTAATGTCGGCAACAAGATAGTCACGAATGACAAGGATGCGCTTTTTGAGATTGGCAATCGTGCGATCTGTGTATTGCAAACCTTCACGCGATGCAGCGATGTCGAGTTCGCCAATCGGAACGTCGAGTTGAATGTCGCAGTTAGACAGCAAGCGTTCGATAGTTGCCTCGGCATCATTGTTCTCATCGAGCTTGAGAGCAGACGAGGAAATGGCATAGCCGATATTGCCCATGACAGCAACACAGCTACGACCATAAGAATTGCGGTCTGCTTTGTTGATACGCCAATCCGCGCCACTATAAATGTAGGGCTTTTCTTCGTAGGCAAAGTTCGCAGCACCGCGCACGATAGGCTTGACCTTGAAGAAGGTGAACAAGTTACGAGCAGTCGAGACGAAAGTTTCGCAGTCGGCAGGTTTTACTGGAATCACAATCTCAACACCATTCGCTTCGTTTGTAGAAGCAGAGGCGAGCTTTGCGATTTGTCCGATCTGCGAGGGATCAATGTAAGCGTTGTAGGTAGTCTTAACGCCGTTGTAGAAGCTATTGATGACAAAGTTATCACCATAAGCGAAAGCGGACTTACTGCCAAGACCCAACTGCCCGATTAGGGAGTTGCTTTTGCGCTTCGTTGATTCACCATAAAAGGCATAAATCTCTTGGATGTCAGTTTCGGAAAGGCCCGTGCCGTAGTCACGAATCTTGAGTTCAAGAGAGAGACGAGAAGGAAGCGAGACTTCAATCGGGCGATTGTGTCCTGCTTCGGTGTGAGCGTCCACAGCGTTGCAGGAATACTCGCGCAAGACTGCAAGAATCTTGTCCGAATACAACTGGTTGCGGAGGACGTTGAAGATGTGAGCAAGACCTTCTTGTTTGATGCCGAAAGAAACAGCACCTTGAACACCTTGCGTGACAACATTAGCTTTGGATTGTGTAACGATCATTGTAGTAGTAGGTTGAGTTTTTAGAATAGAGGTATTTGCAGGGCATGGCAAGCGATTTTTTCAAAAAATTTAACTCATTGAAAATCAACGACTTACGCCGCGCCGCCCCGCGCGCCGCTGCAAGTGCTTGAAACAGAACAACTTACAACAACCTTAATCAGAGCAAAAAGTTGGGGGTGAGGCCCACCACAAGCCCCACCCCCGTTTTGTCGCACCAACGACTACCGCTTCCGCATGAAGCGTCCCTTCGCATCCCTCACATTATGGTAGTTGCAGTTTGTGTCCGTGCAACCAGAATCTTCATCCTCGTAGTCCTCGTCATCGTAGTCCTCATCGTAGGAAGTGAACTCCGTGTTGAGAGGCTTGCGATAGACCTGTTCAAAGTCCTTGACAACCTCGTAGCGTGAAGTCCGCAACTTCTGGCAGTCGCAATCTTTCGGAACAGAGACGACATCCGAAGGATTGATCTTGACGATCACCAAGCGTGAGTCGCCGCCACCGAAAGTGCTGGCATACTCATGGCTACCAGCATGGAAACCATACGAGCAACCAACATCAGCATCGTCACAGACTGCGTTGCGAGGCATTTCCAAGACCTCACCAACACCATTGAAGAACTTGCCGCTATGATGATCCATGTAGTCTTGACGAACACTCTTGTAGGCAAGGAAGTCGCCATCCTCACAGATCGGAAGATGCTTGTGTTCAAGGAACGTGTAAAGCTCTGAAACCGCACGGCGAGAAGGATTCTCCATGAGTTTGCCAAGGAACTTTGCAAGCGGCTGGAACGGCAAGCCTTCGTCCATGAAGTCGAAGATACGATCAACGACATAGTTGTGGACAGGTTCACCTTGGTAGTAGATCACGCCATCGGTGATCTCCACACCGCCGACATTATCGGCATTGAACTTGCGGGTGATAGACTCGGAAACATCAAACAAGGTGTCGAGGGTTTCGTAGTCTCCAGTAGCGAGGCAAGTGATCGCCTCGGTGAAAGACGGATGGTTACAACTCATCGTCTTGGGAACTCCATCAATAACTGCGGTGATGGACTCGTCGGTTTTGATTAGTGCGTTTAGCGTTTTCATCATTTATGATATTACAGGGTTTTGGGTTTGTTGTCAAACGGATTTCTTATCCATTTGAAAAGAAAAGTGGCGAACACCAACGCATTGAAGAATGTCGCCATTGGCTTTGGAAGTCTGGCGCAGCAGCCTCATGTATTTGGTAAAAATTTGTTTGCGGTTAAAGCCAGCTTCAACCATTAAGTCCCACATTTGCTTGTGGAGGAAAGAGCCATGATGAGCAACGGCGAAAGCCAAGTCCTCATAGCGGCGAACAGAGTAGGTGTCTTTGAGAATCTTCATTATCAAAGGGATTCGTCGTTAATTCTTTCGCGTTCTGCAACAATGCCATTGGCAATTTTGATAGCGTTTTTAACAATGTGTTCGGGCGTGTATTGAGTGTCGGCGCAACCGCTAACTACGGCTTTGACAATATCCGTCCATAGATCAATAGGGTAAGTTTTCATCATCCTCTAAAGGTATCGCATTTTGCGATTGGTGTCAAGTGTTTTTGTAAGTGCTTGATCGCCAAATAGTTACGACGCGCGGCGGGGCGCACCTTTGTAAGTGCTTGATATTCAAATAGATGTGGGGCGGGTCGGATTCGAACCGACAACCAAGCGATTATGAGCCGCACGCTCTAACCATTGAGCTACCACCCCGTAAATAATTCAATCGCACCATAAATAGCAAACGACCAAACCAAAATAGTGACAGGCAGGGCGACAAATAGGACAATAGATTTCATAGGTCAAAATATAATTGTGATAGATTAGTTTCAGTTAGATAATGCCCATAAGCCCATTCATCTTCTCTTTCAGATGTGCGGCATGATAATCCATAATAATTTGTAGAAACTTCATCTCTATAAATGATTTCCCAAGTATCATTATCATATTTAACGTAGTCACCAATTTTCATAGCTTGAATATCGAGTTAGGGTTAGGATAAACCTTTTTGCGTTGAATGTAAAGCCCCCAGAATTTTAGTGCGCGATCTTCGACTTGACAAAAGAGTTTGCCGTGATCTAATGTCCCTCCGTAGAAGTGACAGACTTCGTGGACAACGTAGTAGATGACAAACTTTTCTCCGTGCTTGAAGGCCCACTCTGGAATGTTGAAACGGCCCTGCGTGGTATAGGCGCGGCCTCGTTTATTGGTAGTAATTTCGGCCTTGGGTTTGATTGAGAGTCCGAGGAATTTTGCGGTGAGGTTTGCAATGGCTTGGATTTCATTTAGTGTCATAGTGGTGATGCCCTATTCGCTCAATACGTCTTCGGGCTACGAATTTGTCTGGCTTGGTGTTGATGATTTCTGTTCTGATTTTTCAGCAACGGAACATCGGTGTATCCACCAACATACCGCATTGAGATTCCTCGGATATACTGACGATAGGGCTTTTTGTGTGTGCGGTCAAGATATTTTTTGCATTAAAATGTAAAGCGTTGAGGGTCAACCACTTACGCCCGGCGACCCGGCCCGGCTGTGCAAGTCATTGATTTTCAACAGGTTACGTAAAAAAGAATTTTTATAAAGAAAAAGGCTTGACAGGTTGCCCTGCCAAGCCCTTTTGTGCGTCTCAGATTTTAGACCGTGATGGCCTCGGCGTCTTCCGCCCTCGCCAGCGCCACGCCAGCGATAGGGTCGAGAAGTCCGTGGAGCGCATCGCTACGCTTGGGCAACGCGAGCACGTTTCCGCGCATGACGTTGGTGAAGGAGTTGTGAAGACCCCAGAGGTTCTTCTGCTCCGACCACTCAGCGTGTTCGGGGTTGTGCCACTGGTCGAGAACGTCCGCCAGTGCCGTCTTGCTCACCGCGCCACAGCGATAAGCCTTGGCGATGAGGTCGTGCGCTTGAACGTCCTTGAGCGCGCAAGACTGGTAAGCCTCGATGCGCTTGGCATTGTTGCCCCAAGTGTTGAGCAACTTTCCGAACGCACCCGAAAGGAGCGAAGGAAGATCGCGCATGATGAACTTGGTGTGACGACGAGCGATTTTGATCTCGTTGTGGAACGCGAGGTTATCGCACACGAAAGGCGCGGAACCAGCGTTGATGCCAGCGGGAAACGACTTGTCGTGCGAGTTACGCAAGCCGATCACAGTCCCGATGTTGGACTCCTGTGAGAAGTTGGGGATCCCCGCGACTTGGAAGAGTCCGAAGTAGCGAAGGCCGTTGCGAGCAAGGGCGTGAGCCTCCTGCGTGATGGTCAAGCCAGCACTACCGACGATCTCGCGCAGACGCTCGATGAGCGCGAAGTGCGGGATGGGCATCCACGAATCCGTGGGTGCGGGAGTAGGGGTTTGCTGGACTTGGGTGGATTCCACGGCGTGACCGCCGCAGTGCAGTGTTAGGTTTAGGTTTCTCATACTTCATAAGAATAAGTGTTTTTGTATGAGCGTGCAATACCTTTTTTTGAATTTTATTGAAAATATTTTTCTGGGAGTTGGCACGGTTCTTGAAAGCACAAATGCGCAAGTGGTTGATATTCAACGACTTACGGCGCCGGGCCGGGCGCGCCCTCGTAACCCCATGATTACGAGAGCTTTACGCTTACTTGAGGAACTTGGCGACTTGAGTCTTGCTCGCCTTCTTCAAGAGATCGGTTCGTCCAACAAACGAGCCACGCTTACGACGCGACAAGAAAGCAACAACGCCAATCTGTTTACGGAAACGAACAGCTTCTCCTTTGTAGTTATAGATAGCACCTTCGATTAGTTTCATTATATTTCCCTCCTTTCTATTATTAGCTCCCAAGGAACGCTTCGTCCCACTCTTCGGGAGTGATTCCAGTTTTGATGAACTCGCGCTGATCAGCGTCGAGCATCGGAAATGCGTCTTGAATGAGCATCCCAGTTTGCCACAGGGTTGCACACTTACCATACTCTTTGGGAGTAAGAGGAATCTCCATCTGATTGACTTTACCAGTGAAGGGTGAACGGCGGGTGATGATGGTTTTGTTCATGTCTTTAATGTATTGGATTTTGAGATGGATTGCAAGGATTATTATTCAAAAACATACGACCAGTAGCGCGAATCCTGCTTGTTCTGGATTGCGTCCCAGTAAAGGCAACGCGCAATGTAGCAGGGAACGTCATACGCACGGCACATTGTGATCCAATGGGCTTCGATGTTATCGTAATGTTTTTCGTCTTTGGTTTGGTCGAGAGAGTAGGCTTGGAACATATGAGTGTCCATGCAGACAACTTCGCACTTGTCGGGATGGATCATCTCCAGAGAGAAAGAGACTTTAGCTTTGCCAAGACCAAGCACTTCACCAACCAACTCGTCACGATGACTGCGCCAATCGGCAGGAGCATGAGAATACTTCTTAACATCACCCCAAAAGTTTTTCTGGAATTGCCAGACAAATTTCGTGCGATTGTTGTGCAAGCCAACGCCGCTATGCTTGAGCTTGTTGAGCAATACCTGTTGATCGTGCCACCAATCCATCGTCTTGATTGCATTGTAGCCATTGACGTTGGACTTCCAACTTGTATGGACTGACATAAAAGCAAACAGCCAGCGCAACATTGCATCTTGCGTTCCTTTGGGCGCAACGGAATTCCAGTAGTCGGTGTATGACACAACACGCGAGCGATCCAACGAATCAAAGAAGCGTTCGACGCGAGAGTAGGAAGGGTTGCGCGTAGGCTTGAGTTCAAGCTCTGGCTGAACGAGAGAGTCAGAGGAGCAACGCATGGGTAGTGGTAGTTGTGTGGTGATCATGTTGTAAGAATAACCCTATTTGATTTTAGAGTCAACTGGATTTTTATAATTTTTTAAATGCTTGATATTCAACGACTTATGGCCGCGCGCCCCGCGCGTCGTTGTAAGTGCTTGATAATGAGCACCTTGCTGGATTCGAACCAGCGATAAGAGTTTTGCAGACTCTTGCCTTACCACTTGGCTAAAGGTGCGAAATGTTCGGCTACCTCCTCTTGCGCCTTCTTCTCCTTGCGGATCGGGCAGACTTGGTTAACGCGCACCGAACGCGGGTCATGGTGACCATCCCCCTTATCACAGTTGGCTATCTGCTTCTCATCGTCAGTGGGTTCTGACTATCTTGGTAGCGAACCAAGAACGTGTGTTTAGATGGCCCTAAACTATAACGGCGTCGGCTTACGTTGCACAACTATCTTTCCGGACTATGTTGAGCAAACCATCAAATTTTTCAAAGAAAGTGGTGACAGGGAGGCCAGAACTCCCTGCCGTTGACTCCGTGCCTTCTGGCGGCACCGACATCGAACTACCTTGCGGTAGTTAGCTCACAAGTTGAACGGAGATGTATCCGCCAGAGCTTGGGAGAGTATTAGGATAGCGACAGGTTGAGTGAGTCATGCTCATTTATTCTGGTTACCGACTCAGCCCTTACCAGAAACCTTACGCCCGATACAAGAAGTATCTCGGCCCTTTCGGGTTGACTACGCTATCCAAAATGTAAAAGAACTAAAATTAATTTAAGCCTCGGAGGGTTTGATGTATGACGACAGACCCTTGTTTCTGTCCTGCTTTTATTCCGATACTTTATTCGGGCTTGTTATGCAAATTGTAAAAGAACTAAAATTTTGGGAGTATATTCTCTACGCGTGGGCGCCAGTTCCCTCTGGCATTTACCTCGTAGATATTTAAATTTTTATCTGCCTCGGCGGATGTTTTATTTTCGCTTTCGCGCCACCGCAAAGATCCGGTTAACTTTGCTTCTTTTGTTTCCGATATTGATTGTCGGGCAGATTGTTATTCGTGGCTTTACGCCACAGGTTTTCCAAAGATGTGAACCACTTCACGATCAACGATCTCGTCGAAGCGGAACTTACGAACGCCTTTGCCGAAGCAGTAGGCGGTGAATCCATTCACCCATCCATCGAAGGGTCTGGAAACGAGGTAGTCATAAACCTCCTTGTTTCCTTGTTCGGTATAAGGCCGATACTTCAAGCGATACACAGGGTTGGTGAACTGACCGATTTTGGAGTCAGCGATTGCGAGTTTGACTTTATTTAGTAGTGCTTTCATGGTTCTAAGAATAAATCTTTTTGATGGTTTTGTCAACGGGTTTTTTACAGGGAAGAAAACATTTTTTTGCCCCAAACTTTCAGCATGGCATCATTGACCAACTGTTTGCCGTCAACCAACGAAACGCCGAATTTCGTGCGGACTTCCTTGATGGAAGAGATCACGCGCTCGGGTCCATTACGGCGAACCGCTGCTTCCGCAAAAGATTCGGGAGTTTCGGCCTTGTTGATTTCTTTCCAAAGTTGCTCGCGGAAATCTTCCGAGTGAACGATCAGGATGTCGAAGATGTCTTTGGTGATGTCGATTTGCATAAAAGAAGAATAATATCTTTTGGGCTTTGTGTCAACGGGTATTTTGAAATTTTTTTGGTGGGAAGACTGGGGATCGAACCCAGAACCAACGCCTTAAAAGGGCGCTGCTCTACCTTTGAGCTACCTTCCCAAAAAAAACGGAGTCTACGGGGCTCGAACCCGCAACCTCTGCCGTGACAGGGCAGCGCTCTAACCAATTGAGCTAAGACTCCTATGTGGCACGAGGCCAGAGAATCGAACTCTGCCAGCAACTTTTGGAGAGTCGCTCGCCAGCCTTGGAACATTGCCCCGCATTTTTGTTTACACGGTCTTTCTTGTGGAGGGAAAGGTTTTGTTTGAAGGCGGGTTTACTTGGTTAGCCTTTCGGTTAGGTTTAACCCTCCAAGCAGCCATAGCCCTCATACCATGTTTATCTAGAATACCACAAAATGAAAAAGAGTCAAGGTAAATAGTCGTGTCGAAGCCATCGACACGTTGGGAAAACCTGTCGAAATTTCTTAAATACTTCGACAAATAGCGAAATAGTGAAATAGGAAATAGACAAATAGGAAATAGCTATTGATTAAATAGCCAAATAGATAAACCATTATCATATGAATAAAAATGCATTATTATTATCGTATTGGCCGTATTGGTATTACTTGTATAAGTGGTTGATTATAAGGCACTTACGCATGTCGGCGGGGCGCGCCGCCGTAAGTCGTTGATTATTAAGGACTTATCTCATCAGTATTGTTGAAAGCTCAAGAGTTGCCGAGGATATACTTCATTATAGATAGACTCTATGCCTTCTAATGCCCAGGCTTCTAACTCTGTCACGCCTATAAGTTCAATATATTTTTTCTTTCCAAAGTCTTTATTGATTATAGTTTTTCCAAGATCACTATATTTTTCAATAATTTTGTATGCTCCGAGATTTGGATTTTCACAAATGAACGTCCATAATTCTCCCTCTATTCTTGCAACGCTATGTCCCATATATTAGTCCTCCGTTTCGCTTCTCCAAGACGGCGCACCGCCATCAAGTTCGCGGAAGATGTATGCGGGAGCTTTCTGGTAGAGCATGAAGTTCTCGCGTTCGATTTCATTATATTCGTCTTGCGCTGCAATCTGCGCGTGTTCGCGGAATACTTTACCCGAATCCCTCTTGTGATTGCGCGGCTTGGTTTTATATTGCGCTGACGTTTCGCTATCTTGCCACTTGGTCAAGTGTTCGTATGCCAGAGCGCGGAGCATATTTTTTTCCGATGAGAGAAAGTAAGCGAACCCTTCTCCGACATAGTGGAGGTAAGAGTCTCCGAGTTCGCCGTGCTGAATTTCAGAGTCGCCGTTTCCACGTTCGACGTTTGCGCCAGCACCAGCCGCGCCCCAATTAAAAAAGCGATTATATTCGCGTTCGATTTGTTCTTTGGTTCCCTCAAGGCCGACAGCGATGCCGTTTCCGTAAGGACTGATTAGGACTTTTGCTTTGTTCATAGAGTAGAGAGGTTAGTGGTTGAGTGTTTCGAGATCAAGGCGATTCTCCACGAAGTTCTCGAAGATGTCAAACTCCGAGTAACGTCCGCAGACGGAGCATCCTCCACGCACACTCTCGTTGAGGATGTGGTGTTCGGCGTTGATGTCGTGTTCGGCTCCGCAGCAAACGGAGACGAAGCCTTCTAGTGGGTTTGTGTTTGTCATAAAATTAATTTCCGCGAGCGTCGATGTCCTGCCAGTATTTCAGTTCCTGCGCGTCCAGCCAAGCCTCATATTCAGAGGCAAACTCGTCGCTTTGGATTTGCGTGTTGAAGTCGTCGGTGATGAGGGAGTTCGCTTGCATGAGTAAAGAGTAGCACGGCACGCGCAGTATGCAACGGATTTTTTGCATTTTTAGAAAGTATTTTTGTTGATGAAAAAAAGTTTTCGGAGTTGGCACGCTTCCTGAATGTGGTTCTACATAAGTCCTTGATTTTCAAGCACTTGCGCCGCGCGGCGGGGCGCGCCGCCGTAAGTCGTTGATTTTCAACGCTTTACGTCATCGCAGTTTGTCGCGTATGTCAAGCATTTTTTCCCATGCGGCCAGCAGAATTTTTGCGCGTTCATCACGGCCACGGCGCGATGCAGCATCAGCGCGGCGTTTGAAAAATTCCGACAAGCGGAACAAGTTTTTTCGTGCGATTAGGTTCATTGTCATAATTTTATTTTCTATACAAAAGCAGGACGCCTACAATCAGACCAAAGCAGAGTATGAAGATTTCCATAGGTGTCCATTATACGCCAACTTGCACAACAAAGCCAGACGTATCGTGCTTGCCCTTGCCTTTTGCTTTCAGCCCGACGATCACGCCTTTCGGATCGAGAAAACGCAAGTCGCTTTGATCGCCGTCTATGACAGGCAAGCCGAGGTATGTTTCTGGCAAGCGATTAAACGCCACAGCCACGTTGCCACCAGCGGCGAGAACGGCGTGAACCTTGTGCTGATTATTTTCTTTGCGCGAGAAGGTAAGATGATAATTTTTCGGCAACTCGCCGCGCAGGAATTGCATCATGCGCTCAAGGTTTGGCGTATAGTCGTAAAACTGAACGGAAGGAAAACGCGCCATGTCGAGAAGGTTATGCCACGGAAGATCAGACAAGACATTCGGACGAACAGCAACGGGAATTTTAGTGCGGGTGGAAAGTTTTTCCGCATTGTGAATCTCGCGGTTTAATTGCGCGACAAACGTGTTGCGGTTGTCGATGAAGTAACGCGATTTTGCAAGGCGTGCGTCTTGCACGTTCTGAAAAATGCCCATGCCCGATTCATCAAGGCAAACAAATTCACACCCTGGAGAACGATGCGGACAGAATTGCTTTCCGCTTTTACTGGCGGGAGAGAGTGAGAGGCCGAGTGTGCGCCATCCAAAGGATGCGCCCTTTTCCAATTTGGTGTTGGTTGCGAGTAGTTTCATGGTGTTTATTTTTGCAGAGTTTGCCCTACTTGGCAAGGGCTTTTTTCACCCTTGCGCGAGTGCGAGCGTCGAACGAATAGAGTTCCGCGTCGATGGTGTCGATGCTGGACAGGAGACGATAGGCCGCGATTTTTTCGCGGATACTTTTGCGGAAGTATTTTCCGAGGAATCCGTTGCGGCTTTTGTTGAAGTCGCGGATGTCTTTCGCAAGAGCGGTGCGAGCTTCGATGAGTGCGTTGATGAGTTCGAGTTTGGTGACTTTCATATTTTTATTTTCTGATTTTTTGCGTTCGGTTGCAAGGATTATTTTTGGAGATCCGCAAGTTTTTTGCGGAGCTTGCCCATGTGGTTGAGGAGGACAGTCGTTTGATCGTCCAGCATAGGATCCAGAAGATCCTCTGCGACTTGTTCCAGTTGAGCGGTGAGCTTTTCGATTTCTTTTTCTTTCATACATACAAGATACCACAGACGCGCAAAAATGCAAGGGATTTTTTTCGGTTCGGTGAAAGTATTTTTGTTGACGAAAAAAAACTTTTCAACTTGGCACGCTTCATGAATGTCATAATCCATAAAGTGCTGATATTCAACGACTTGCGCCGCGCGGCGGGGCGCGCCGCTGTAAGTGCCTGATTATCAGCGCCTTACGTTATCGCGGCTTGTAGTCCATGATCGTGCCGTTGCAGACCGCGCGCTCAAGCCATGTCGCGGTATTCAGATGCGCGAGACTATGACAAAGCAGCGAGGCGTTGCGGGACTTTATGCCAAACAGTTGTTTGACTTTTTTTATGACATCATGCGAGAAGTCGCACACGGCTTTTACTTGTTCTTTGCTCATATTTTTTCCTCAGTTGCGAGAATTTTTTCCATGCGCTCTTTCAGCAACTCGTAGACAAGGTGCGCATCTTGAACGGCGTCAACGCAGTCTTTTGTCATAGCTTCGCGCAGAAAGTTTTTTGCGAGGAAGCGGACCCCGTTTGATTCAAGGGCTTTTTTGATGTTGGGTGTGATCATAGTTTGATTTTTTTCTTTTTATAGTTGGAGTATTCGGGGCAGATGTCCCATTCGATTGAACCTTTAGCAACAGAAGTTGTCAAGTGGATTTGATCGTCTAAAAAGTTCAGTTCGGATATTTTAGCCAACTCTGGATTTGCTTCAATGTCTAATCGCAAAGCAAGTTGATTTTTGTCTCGTGCGTTGAGGATGCTGATTGATCCATCGGGCCAGTTTGCAATGTATAGTTTCATAGAGGTTTCTCGATGTTGGCAAACATGGCGCGGACTTCTTCCCGCATTTGTTTTTGGTTGCTGTTTGTTCTGTTTTGCAAGTCAACGCAAGCAGCGAAAAGCGTTACCGCGATGAAGATGAAGGTGGAGAGAGACATTGCGTAGGCAATCTTGTCGAACGTGATGTATTTTTTCATGTGATTATTTTTGTCTGGAATCAAGCCAGAGGATTAAGAACCCGCAAGCGGCAGGCATGATGCACAGGTAGAAGAGTGGAACCCAGATTGACATAGTTTTTTATTTGTTAGTGTAGACAGCTTCCAGAAAACGATCTTCGTCGAAACGAGGGTTTTCTGTCGAGAAGTATTTTGCCAAGTCCAACGCGAGGACTTCGACAACTTCGTATTCTCCGATGGGTGCTTTGACTTTTTCGGCCAAGCGTTTGCCCAAGATGTTGGCGATGGCGGTGAATTGTTTTTTGGTCATGTTGTTATTCTGTTAGGTTTTGTGGTTAGGGTCAAGAGATTTTTTAGATGGAGAGCAAGAAGCCGATGAGGCCGATTGAGGTGATGGTGAGAATGTAGAGCGCGAAGCCCAGCAAGTCGAGGATTTTTTCTTTCATGCTTAAAGAATACCACAGGACTGCAAAAACGCAAGGGATTTTTTTTATTTTTATTTTCGCGCCTTTGGCAAAGTTGGCATGGTATCTGAATGACAGATTGCATAAGTCGTTGATTTGCAAGGGGTTACGCTGCGCGGCGGGGCGCGCCGCCGTAAGTCGTTGATATTCAACGCTTTACTGGTCAGACCAACCGCGAAAAAACTTTGCCTTGCGTGTGAATTTTTTCTTGACACGCATGGCGAACGAAGGCTTGCAAGTGGTCTTGCGGACGCTGCGTTCGATTGCGCGAGCAAGCGGACGTGTGTCGATTGTCATAATGATTTTGTTCATGTTAGTTGACTCCTTGTGAGAATTGCTGATTTTTCACTGCGCCCAATTCTACCGCAAGCGTAGTCGAAACGCCACACAAGAAGTTAAGTTTTTGCTCGTGTGCGGTGATCGTGTGCAAGGCTTTCTCCAACATATCTTGGAGATGGTAGATGTGCGCCTCTTGCGCTTGGATTGTTTTCTCGTGCTTGATGAGAGTTTCAAGCGACTTGATGAGGCCGTCTGTGTTTGTCATAGTGTTAGTGTTTGGGTTCGGGACGAGCGCACGGGTCGTTGCGATGACGCTCCTCGGCGTAGCCGAAAAGGATGTCGAACGCCTGTTCGGGCGTGAGGTTGTCGTCTTTGGGTTCGTCCGTGTTCCAGACTTCTGGCCAGCCAGTTGGTTTCATATTTTTCATACCCACAGAATAGCACCGAACCGCCAAAAAGCGAGATTTATTTTTGCGATTAGCGAAACTATTTTTGTTGACGTTTTGGCAAACGAGCGTTTGAATTTTGCGCTATGACATTCTTTATGACACTCTTTGCGCTATCACGTAAGTTGTTGAATATCAAGCACTTACGACCGCGCGCCCCGCCCGCCGCCGTAAGTAGTTGAATATCAAGGGGTTACGCAACATTGAATTTTGGCAAAGTGAAACGCCCGTTTAAAACAGGCGTTTCGTTTTTCCTCGTCGTTTATTCCCGCGTCATGGAGACACGCATCGAAACGTTCGGAAAATTATGACACGACTATGACACTCTTACGTGTCCCAGCCCTCCTGTTCGCCCAAGTCCGCGAGGTCGTCGAAGCCCGACCCATCGCCTGCCCATTGGCCCTCGCACCCGTCATAGGGTTGCGGTTCGGGTTCCTGTTCGACGGCGGGTTCAGCCGCGAACGTGTTGAGGGCGGCGCGCTCCTCGTGTTCGCTGGCGAACTCGTCGGATTGCGGGTGCGTGAGGTAGGTGTGGTCGATGTCTTTCATATTGTTAGGATATGGGATGTTGAGGTTAATGGCAAGAGATTTTTTATGCGGCCAAGCGAACGCGAAAGACCAGTTCGATCTTGCCGCCTTCGGCGTGTTCGTAACCAGACAGGTAGCGCGAGAGCATCTCGCTGTCAAAGTTGAAGCGCGAGAGAGGGTGAGAGTTAGCCCAACGCAAGCCATTAGGCAAGCCGAGGTCGATGAGTTGCTGAACCTCTGCATCCGTAGGGCAGGAGTAGGGCGACCAACCAAGGGTTGCGACAACCTTGCCAGTCTCGACGCTCGTGAGATCGTGCCAGAGTTTAGTGCAATCGTCCTCACGATCCTCCGAGATGACGAGGGTGCAAAGGGTTCCGTTGACGTTGAACGTGGTGTTTTCTTTATCTTTCATACATACAATCTACCACAGATCATGCAAAACACAAGGGATTTTTTTACGATTGTGCAAATTATTTTTGTTGACGTTTTTTCAAACGAGCGTTTTATTCTGCAAGTTGGCACGCTTCTTGAACAGCGTATTGCGTAAGTCGTTCATTATCAAGGACTTACGCCGCGCGGCGGGGCGCGCCCGTGTAAGTCGTTTAAAGACAACAGCTTACATGGAGAGCAGTAAGACCAACGTGTCCCAAGCAAGCATGGTGGCGAAGCCGACGAATGCGCCTTCGGTGAAGTAGATGACTGCCTTTGTCATAGTGTGCTTTGTCATAGTGTTATTGTCTTACAGGCTCAGTAGCGTATCGTGTTCGTGACCATAGTCCACGATGAGTTTTTCCATAGCACGAAGTTGCTCGTCGGTCAGAGCGTTTTGTTCAGGGCCTTCTGCCTTGGTGATCGAGACATCGTCCACAACGTAGCCTTCGCATTGGCTATCGTAAGAGGTTTCGATTCCGATGTCTTTGAGGTCAATGAAGTAGTCTTGTCCGTCGATGCGGATTTCGAGAGTGTCGCCGTAAAGCGGTGTTCCGTAGCTGGTAGCGTGATCGATTTTTTTCATATATTTAAGGTAACAGGGATTCCGAGAGAGTCAAGAGATTTTTTCGATCTTTGTGATGTCGAAGTCGAAGGGGTAAGTCATGCCCAAGGCTTTTTCAACCTCATTGGATATCCAACCGATACCATAGGCGAGAACCTCAAGCGTAGAGGGCTGAGGGTAGCCGCAGTTTTCGACAGGGCGTGTGATGGTGACTTTGTAGGTGTTTTTCTTTTTCATGCTATTAATCTATCAGAGATGCGGTGAAAGTCAAGGGATTTTTTGCGATTATTTATGGATTTTTTTCATCCATACGCAAGGCTCAACCCTATGGAATGAAACCTTGCAGGAGCGACCAGCGCGATTGGTGAAGGTGAAAGAGCGGACAGCCAGCGAAGCAAAGGTGCAAGCGGCCTTGTTATTGTTGGCGAACTCCAAGATCTCGGAGCTTGTGTAGTATTTCCTTTTCATGATTACAAGATAGCACAGATCACCGAAAACGCAAGGGATTTTTTTACGATTCTGCAAAGTATTTTTGTTGATGGGTACCCCCCTATTTTTGAAAAAAATTCATACGAGCGTTTGAACTTTTGGTCGCTGGGGCCTATTTTTAAAACTCTACAACTTTTAAATCTACCCTTCTTTTACTTATCAGGGGGTCTGGGGGTATCCTAATACCAATAAAATCAACCCACTTATAATAAAAAAGAATTAAAAATAAACTGCGGCTTTATTAATAGGGGGGCTTTATTAATAGACCAGTATATGTATGGATCTTTATACCTACCAGCATATATTATAATAAAAAAGAATTAAAAATACATGGGGGGTTATATTTATGTGGGTTAGTGTAATCTAATCTGTTAGTGGTTATAAAAAATAAAAAAAATAATATAAAACATTATGATACTGTGCATATCCGACATACATCTTGGCAGCCCTGTATGCCAAGCAGATTTAGTAGTAAAAATACTTGAAGAGGAAACGTATGATAGTTTAATAATATGTGGAGATTTACTGGATTCGTACAATATACATCGTTTATGCAAACGTCAGTGGAAAGTATTATCATTATTGCGCAAACTATCAAAAAATAAAAAATGCATTTTTATTAAGGGTAATCATGATCAGGATCTTGATACTGTAAGCGCCCTATTGGGTTTTGAGTTCCAGCACGAACACATTGAGGTTATTAATGGAAAGCGTTTCTATTTTGTCCATGGTGATCGTTGGGATTATATTATTAAAATGCGGCCAGTACTCACTGAAATAGCATCTGCAATATATTATTTCTTGCAAAAAATTGACAAGGGGCAAAAATTCACCCGCAAGCTCAAGCGAAAAATAAAAACGTGGCGTTCTTCGGCTGAAAGAGTGTTGCGCCGAGTTGCCCATCATGGCCGCGATCTAGGATGCAATGCCGTGGTGTTTGGCCACACCCATATGCCCGAACACAAAACTGTTGATGGGGTAGAATGCGTTAACTTGGGTTCCCAATGCGATCTGCCAGTTAGCTATGCGGTAATAGATAGCAAGGGTAAAATTAAATTAAAATTTATAGAATAATAAGTATAAATATTATTTCTTTATAATCTAACAACGCTTTGCCTGACATTTATTGACAAGCTGAATGACTCTTCTTTTTGCTGCGTTGTATTGAATTTCCAGTACCACCCATATTTTGGATTTGTTAGAACTTCTGTTGCGCTTGTAACAGAACAAAAAACTATTCCGCCAATATTTGATGTTGGGGTTGGATTGCCTGCATTAAAAAAGTATGTTATATCTTGATATCCTTGGCCTACACTGTAAGATCCAAAAACCATACCAG
>Ga0315905_10001747_pt1 | contig 23143 bp, 48 predicted proteins | sample LakEriMetagenome_5_FD_203522 | JGI IMG/M metagenome (GOLD analysis project Ga0315905, IMG submission 203522) | Freshwater fungal communities from buoy surface, Lake Erie, Ohio, United States - Buoy 4 MA121 | ecosystem: Environmental > Aquatic > Freshwater > Lake | place: USA: Lake Erie, Ohio...
CCGCATGGAGAAGGCAACGTAGAGGTCGGTGCGGTTGCCTTCGGCATCGGTCAGCCAGATGCGGTCAACCTCGGGCTCGCCACCTCGGGCGACCTCCTTGAGGGCTTCCAACACCTCGGCCTTCCGCTGGCGGGCCGACTCCATGCGGGCCTCCGCCTCCTGCATCTCCCGCTCGGCCCGCTCAATGGTGTCCTCGATTTCCTCGGACAGGTTTTCCACGATTTCGATGAACTTGGACATATTATATAATATTATATATGGATAGATAAGGATGGGTTTAGACGGATAAAACACGGACAACCCTGCGGGGGCTCCCCCCCGCCAGCCGTGCTTTTTCCGTTAGACTGTCAATGAACCGATGAGAGAACTATGACAGGTCTGACGAAAAAAACAACTTATTTAATCAACTATTTTCAATCATAAAACGGGCCAGCCGAAAGCATAGGTTTGCAGGTAATTGCCAACCCCCTCGGCTTGGTTATGACTGAAACCGCTCATAAAATAAATGACGGATATCGCTCATAAAATAAATGATTGGAAACGCTCATAAAATTTAATGAACGAAAACGCTCATAAAGTTTTCTGGCCGTGAAGGCGGGCGGCTAGCCTACCGATGGGGTCGGATTAAAAGTAAGTAGCCCCTCGGATTTTACTCCGAGAGGCCACGGGCCTCACCAGCAACGCTTCACGCCATTCGGCACAGGGTAGCCCCCTCGCTCGGCCTCGTTCATAATAACATCCTCCAACCATCGGATGCCAACCTCAAGCCGAGGGACGGCAAACTTCGAAATGTCATCCGAGGCGACATAGAAAAGCGTGTCGGTTTGCTTTTCGCTGACCTTGTTCTCGCCGATGTAGCGGACTCGCACCCCAAACTTGTCGGAGAAGAAGGCTTCAAAAGCCTTGGCCTCCGAGGGCGAGCAGAGCGTGAAGGGCCAGACGCAGACTTGTTCGAACTTCGTTTCGGTGGTGTTGTTGTTCATACAGAGAGCATTATGCCCAAGTGTTGGCGGATAGCAAGAACTATTTTTCGGAAAGATGCACCGAGTGCTTCGTTAGGTATTGTGGCAAAGAGGGGGTTGGCGGTTGCCCGCCTTCCCCCGTTGCCCCTTCCCCTTATCGGTTGAAGAAGTAAAAGCCCTCATTCTCCCAAACATCCCCACCGAGTTGCAGGTCTCGGCCATACTTCTCAAAGTCGAAGTAATACCGCAGTTTTTCGGGCATCTCGGACAAGAGGCCCGTTTCCTCGCAAAGGTGTTCGGCGAGGTGCGTCAGAGAGTCAAACTCTCCGATAAAGCAGTCCTCCGCATCGGACAAGGTGTCCTTGTCGGGCATCTTGTCCTTGCTCCCGATGTTGTCCCAATAAGCGGACAAGGCCGCTTCGGGGAGGTGGCTGTTGCTCGCAAGGTCGGCGATGGCCTCTTGCAGTTTCTCGGCGTGGTCGGTGTTGTTCATCACCGAGCATTATGCCCAATGGGGGACGAATAGCAAGCGGAAATCTGAAAAAAGTTTTCGCCCCCAATGATGTGCGTACCTATGCAAAGGGTTAAAGGGGTGAGAGGGATTGCCTCCCACCCCCGCCCCTTGGGCTACCAGCCCATCCCTTCCGAGTCGAACCCCATGTCCTCCATCTCCTCGGAGACAACCATCCGAGCAACCTCCTTCGCCGTCCGCTTGAGGTCGGCAATCTGCTCGTCCGTGGGGTTGCCACCCCACGACTGAATCTGGGACTCCATCTCATCCACCTCGTTGCAGAGGCTAGCCGTGTCGGGCAGGTCATCCAGAGAGAGCCCCACGATGGAGGTCACTTGGTTGTTGATGAGGGCCCGAGCAATCTCTCGGGGCTCGGTGGAGGTGAGGGCGGCTCGGAACTTCGGATATTTGGTATTGGTCATACGGGAGACATTATTCCCAAGTTTAGAAAAATAGCAACACGATTTTCGAACTTTGTGAAAATATTTTTCAGCCCATCAATTTCCTGCGTACCTATGCAATGGCTGAACCCCACATACCCCTCCCAAGGTATGCGGGGCGGGCCACTCGGCCCTTAGCCCTCGTCCTCGTCCTCGTCCTCGTCCCGACTGCGTTGCATCGGGCAGAGTTGGACGCAGACCCCCAGCAGGGTCTCGTAAGAGTCGGCGTTGGACATAAGGACCGAGCCGATACGGCTAGACACCCCCCTGTCCTTGCTTCGCCAAGCCTTGGAGGCCGTGGCGATGATGGAGAAGGCGTTCCCGTCCACGCTGGTCCACTTGACCCTCGGGTAGTCCGAGGAGGGGATGGAGGTGTCGCCGAGGATTTGGTTGATGATTTCGGTGTTGCTCATACGGGATACATTATGCCCAAGGATTGAAAAATAACAAGCCTTATTTAGCAGAAAAAATAAAAAAGTTTTTTGAAGAATGGGCTTTACTTTTTCTCGGGGCTGGGCATAATGTGTCCTGTATGAATAACCTCCCTGCGAACTCCCGACTGCCCAAGGCAGTCCTCGAAACCGCCACCGCCGAGACTCGCCGAGTCCTCGCCCTGCGGCCCGTGGCTTACGAAAACACGGACAAGGGCTACCAGAAGGCTTGCGATGACTTCGCCTTCCTTATGGACTACGCCCTCGGCACGGACGAGGGTGAGGCCATCAACAACGCCTTGGATTGGAAGCGTTGGGAACTCAAGGAATACTACGAAAAGAAGCACGGCTGGGATGTTGGCTGATACCAGCGGGATGCTGACAGCGGGGGCTCTTATGAGCCCCTTTTTTGTTTATTTTTTATGAGCGATATCGGTCGTTTACGCCGATGCCTTCGGTAGGCAGGGCCCGCCCAAGGCTTTTCAAAATAAGTAGCCCCGCCAAAAGTAAGTAGCCCCTCCCCTGTCGGGGAGGATTTACTTCTAGATTATGGTTTCCCCGCTGACATACCACTTGGCGTAGTCAACCATATCCTCGTATCCGAGGATGGCATCCATCTCGCTGTTCTGTTTAACAGCCACCTTGGCAAAGTGCTGTCGAAACATTCCCATAATGTTTGGGCTAGCATCATCGGTTGATACACCATTGGCGAGACGCTTCTTCTTCTGTTTATCAAATGAGATTAGCGTATTGCAAATAATGTAAAGTTCAACGTGCCATTCGTGGTGCTGTTCTTGTTTGTTCATAATGGTCGGTAGATAGAACATTATGCCGATGGAGAGCATAATGTCAATGAGCAAAAGGGATTTTCTTGGACAAAGTTTCTGGCTGGGAAGGATGCAACGAGTGCTTCGTTAGGTTATTAAAAGAGCCGACCCCCACCCCACGGAGGGGAGGAGGCCGACCGAGGGGGCTTATCGGAGTCTGTTAGACCCCGCCTCGCCCGCCCCTCACTTTTACCGACAAGACCGATTAACCTTCCGACTCAACTTCTTCTTCTTCCTCGTCAGCCTCATACTGACGGCCTTCCTCGTTGAGTTCCAGACCTTCGACCATATCGCTATCACGGCGAGCGAGGCTGAGAAGTTCCTCGGCGAGAGCCACAAGCCGCTTGCGGGCTCGGGCCTCGTCCTTGCTCGACACGCCTTCATCCCACGACTCGTAGCAGTCCTCCAAGTCGGAGAGAGTGTTTTCCCAGCGGCAGTAAGACATATTGCTCATATTTGTTTTTTGGTTGGTTGGTTAGTTGTTGATAACGAAATACATTATGCCCAAGGGCTCGTAAATAGCAAGAACAATTTTCGATTATTCGTCATTATAATCGCTGACCTCTTCACGGAGGTCGGAGGGCTCGTAGTCCCCGTTGGCGATATCAGCGAGAACCTCGGCGTAGTCGGAGAGGGTAGCCTCGCTACCCATCCACGACTCGACCATCTCGGCATCAATCGTGTTCTTGTTCTTCTTGTTTTTGTTTTTCATATGGTTGGTGGTAGAAGATGCATTATGCCCAAGCGTTGAAAAATAGCAAGGACTATTTTTAAGAAAGTGACGGGCCGCTTGAACGGCAAGCGTTCTCCACAGCCAAGGTTGTGATACCCTTCTCGGACAGGTTATCCATAATGAAGTTGGTGAAGATGCTGATGGGCAGGTAGCCCATCCGAACCTCGTTAAGGAGATTGGACAGTTCGGCCTCTGCCATTTGGCGTTCGCTGAGTTCCATATTATTCCTGTTCGTCAGCGTCTCGGACAAACTCCAAGTAGAGGGCGAACGCTCCGTGCTTCTCGGAGTCCAACTTGGCTCGCAGACCCCAAGAGGCGTGAGTCTTGAAGCGGGCCACGAAAATCTCCCTGTCCTGCACGGCTTCATCCTTGCGGTCATTAGAGACGACCTCAACTTCCATCGCAAAGTCCTCCTCGGTCTCGTTATCGAGGGCGAGCAGGGCCTCCTTTTCGAGGGAGGCGGGGTCAGCCAGACGATAGCGGATGCCATCGTCCTTGGCGGGCTTCCCGTGAGGGAGGCAAGAGGTGAGTTCAGCATTCATAGTTTTGTTCATATTGATACGATATGGCATTATGTTGGTTGTTTGGTTTTTTACAAGAATATTTTTGGTTATTTTTTGTTTAGATGATTTGTTGATTGCAAGAGGCATTATGCCGATAGTTGGGTTAAACGCAAGAGGAAAGTTGGAAAAGTTTAAGGCTGGCGGACTGCATAGGTAAGTAGCAAATGGGATGTATACAGGCACAAAAAGAGGCATAACCACTAACTCTGTGATTATGCCCCCCGAGTAAGCGTCCTTACTCTAATGCCCCTCGGCTGAGTTGAGCCACGGGAAGTCAATGCTTGTCCTTATCGTAGAACATAGAGAAAATGTTATTTGAGGTTTCGAGGTTATAGCCACCCTCACGCTGGGCTGTCTGGGCCACGGCGTGTCGGGCAACCTCCTCCAAAGCCTTGGCATCAAGATGCTTTCGGACGAACCAAAGAGCCATAGCCTGCTCGCTTGGGGTCATATCATTCCAAGCCCTCGGGAGGCTGTCTGGCTTCCCGACATAAGGCTCGCAGATGTTCTCCAATGCCTTGGCGTAAAGGCCGCTCATCGGTTGCCCTTTCGGTCAAGGAAGATGAGGCCAAGGACAAGTCCGAGGGTGATGCTTGCGAGGACAACAGAGACCACCTGCCCGTTGGTGGTCTCGCAGGTGGCTGACAGGTAGTTAGTGATGATTTCCATAACGAGATAGATTATGCCCGTGTTTTAGTTTTTGTCAAGTCGATTACATCGACTTTCCGAGATGTTCGTCAGCGGTTTCAACGCTGATAATGTCCGCAAGGGACGAGGCATCCTCAAAGACGGCGGCACGCTCGTCAGCGTCATCGAGGGCTTCCTCGAAACGCTCACGGGCATCTTCCTCGGTCTTGGCAAAGACTTCATACACGACCTCGACTTGGGCGGTGATGAAGAAGGTTTTGTATTCGTTGTTGGTGTTGCTCATACGAAAGACATTATGCCCATCCTGTCCGACTTTTCAAGAAAAAAGATTAACTATTTTCAACGAGGCAATAACGTGCATACCTATGCCCTTGGGGTAAAGGGGGCTTTCGCCCCCATCCCCCATCCTTAGCCGAGGGTCGGCTTGAGGGCGATGAACCCGAAGGGCGAGGGACGGAGGCATCGCACCTTGGCCTTGATGGCCTCGGCGGTGAAGGCCGTGTCCTTGGAGTCACCCCCAGCCGTAGAGCCAAGGATGAGGCCGTTGCCCATAAGGGGTTGCGGGTAGCCCTCAATCGTGAAGCCGTATTGAGTGCCGTTCATCAGCCCCTCGTCATCCACATACAGGGTCTCGCCGTTGCCGAGACCGACAGTCGTGAACAGTTCGAACCCGCAGTGCTTGTAAATGTCGGTATATTCACCGACCTCGACCTGCGAGATGATGCCCTGCTGGGCGTTGATGAGGATGGCTTTCTTTTTGTTAGTGGTGGTCATACGGGAGTCATTATGCCCAAGGTTCGGGAAACTTCAAGTTTTATTTTCAACTATTTTGGGGTGGCATCTTCTCTTGCATACCTATGCAGAGGCCGAACCCACACCCCTTGCGGGGGTGCAGGCTCGGTTGTGGCTCGTCCCACTCTGATTAAAGATGACCCTTACAGGCAATCCAGCGGTCAATGAAGTTGTCGGCCTCCCTGTCCGTCTTGAAGTGCCAGATGTTGCTCGGCTCAATGTCAACGGCCTCGCCCCCAGCGAGGCGGAAAGTCTCCTCTCGGACGACCCAAGAGCCGTTTTCATAAGAAGGAACATAGTCGATTTGCTTGAGGCGTTCGTGTTTCATACAAGAGGCATTATGCATTTTGGTTTTTGTTTTGCAAGTTTATTTTACCGATTGTTGAAGAAAAACCCGTTGTTCTCCCAAGCGTCACCTCCGAGGCGAATGTCGTTGCCATACGCCTCGTAATCAAAATAGTTCACGAGGGCAGAGGGGGCGTTCTTGAGGATGCCATGCTCCTCGACAAGATGCTCGGCAAGTGCGGTGAAGTCCTTGAACTCGCCAAGGTAGTCCTCCTCGGCCTCCTCGACCTTGGGGTCGTTCCAGACAAGGATTTCGCAGTAAGCCTCCCAAGCCTCCCGAGGGAGGTGGGTCTTGGCCTCGTTGTAGCGGGACTCGATTTCTTCAGCGGTGATTTTGGTTTGGTTGCTCATACGAAAGACATTATGCCCAAGATTGCTAAAAGCACAAGTAGAAAAATGATTTATTTTCAATGGAGCAATCGTCTACATACCTATGCACAAGGGGCAAGGGGAGGGCCGTAGCCCCGCCCCGCCCCGCTGGGGGTTAGACCCCCACCACCTCCTCGGTAATGTCCAGCCCCGCAACACCGATGAGGTTCTTGGCCTTGATGGTGAACACCTCGCTCGGCTCGCTCGGCTTACGCTCGGAGGGCGGGAGCATCGAGAGGTAGTGTTCCTTGGAGACCTCGATGCCGTCCACGAAGTAGTTGACCTTGGGGACGCTCTTGGAGGTCGTGATGCGAAGGTAGTCCTCGCCCTTGTGTTCGATGATGAAGGGGAACACCTTCCACACACCCCAAGCGAGGGGCTGGACTTCCCCACGCTCGCCCTTCTCGATGGCCTCCTTGACGGAGGAGAGGTTGGCGAAGTTCACGCCCGTGCGGTAGATGCCGACAGTCCGCTTTTCGAGGAGACGGCCCTTGTGGTCTTTGGACGGCTTGCCTTCCGACTTGAAGGACAGTTCGATGAACTGCCCCTTCTTGGAGGAGACGGCGTTGAGGAAGGCCACGGAGTTCTGATGGAGTTCTTGGTTGTTCATAGCGAGAGGCATTATGCCCAAGGATTTGAAAAGCACAAGCAGAAAGATGAACTTTGATAAAGATTTTTTATGATTGATGTTTGTCGAATAAAGTTAGCCACCTTGCTTGACTTTTTCAAATCATTCGGCATAATGAGTCTCGTTATGAAAAACTATACATTCACTATCCGCCGTCACTACGAGTTCCAGATTGAAGCCGAGAACTACGATGACGCTGTTGAGAAACTCAATGCTACCATCTCCGATGGTGGACTTGATGATAACAGTTGCATTTTTGAGGACTGCGATTGGGCCGAGGAGGTTGACCTGAGGGACACCAAGGAGGGCGACTAGCCCTCTTTTTGTCGGCGGAGCCACCTACCGAAGGGTCTTGTGCGAAAGTAAGTAGCCCCGCCAATAAAAACCAAAACAATATAAACGAAAATAATGATTTCTATAATCTTTCTCGCTTGCACTTTTTTGCTTGCTTTTTAAACGCTCTTATACATAATAGCATAAAACAACATACAACTATGGCTTACGAACTATATTCTGTCTGCATCAAGGAAATGGGCGTTGAGGAGGCTGTCCCAGAAGCCGTCATCGTATCCGTTGGGGATACATACCCAGATGAAGGTAGCGATGACGATAACGCAACTTTTTATCACTTCTACCCAGATGAGTGGGATGAGGTTTGCAAGGCATTGGAAGAAGGCTATGCCTTTGAAGTAGAGGGCGACTTTACTGTGGAGTTTCACGGAGACTCCCCAGCGGGTCCATCAGAATAGACAGAAAAGGCACTTTCAAAAAGTGCCTTCAAGTCTGTCGTTAGGTATGTTACAGAAATGCCCAGAGGGATTTCTCCTCTCTGGGTTTTTCTTTGCCAGCCTTGTCGGCTAGCGTCAACTATTAAGCCTTGATTTGTATGAGTTCGAAAAAGGTCACTTTCTCCCCAAGTTCACGCTCGATGTGGTCCTTGAGTTGCTCAACTGCGTGTTCGTAGTTGTCAGCATCACACCGCCAATAGCGAGGCGTATCCGTCTCAAGGCCGTCAATAGTCTGCCTGAAGTGAAGCATATACTCCTTTGTCTCGGATAGAAGTTTGTATTCAAAGGAATGAACACAGTATCCGTTGTGGTCAGACAGGAGGTTGACGATTGCATCCTCTGCATCAATCCCGTGCGGAATATGATACGACAGGCTGTCTGGGAGGGCTACATCGACCTCCACGCCATCGACCTCCTTGTCCCAGACGATATTATAGATTTTGTAGTGTCTCATTGTTTTGTTTTGGTTTTGGTTAGATTAAAGAAGCCTCGCTAAGGATGTATGCAATAAATACTGCAAAGCCAATCCCTGCAAGAAAAAAGAGAAAAAAGATGATGGTGATAATCATCGCCCATCGTTCAAGGCGGTTCTTCACGACTGCACCTCCTTGGTCAGCCGCTCGACCTCGGCCTTGAGGCGGGCGTAGTCCTCGTAGCGGATAAAGACTCCGTTATCTTCTTCAACCAATGCCGCAGAAAACCCACGGATGGCGTATCGCTTCGGTTCGCTCACGACTGCTTGCCCTCCTCGGCTTTAAAATAGTCAGCCCCAGATTTAAGATTAGTCAGCCGCTCGACCTCGGCCTTGAGGCGGGCGATTTCCTTTTCCTTTTCGGCTAACAAGTCGCAAGCCTTGGCAATGGAACTATTCCATCCATCGGGCAATGGTTCTGCTTCCCGCTTGGTAGCGTTGCAAACAAACTCGGAGGACTGTGCAAGGATAATGCCCTTGAGCCGCTCGACCTCGGCCTTGAGGCGGGCGTTCTCGGCCTTAATGCGGTCATAGTCCACCTTGTCCACATACAGTCCTTCGTTACGCTTTACTTGGCTCTTGGTGGCAAGATAGAGGCAGTTGTTGGACTCCACTATGTAGTAGTGCGGACGCTTTTGGTCGCTCACGACTGCACCTCCTTCTTCCACGCACGGCGGTCATCCCGCTTACGCTTGTCCTTAAAGGGACGGGAGGATGGCAGGGTTGGCTTACGCACCCCCTGCACTAGTTGGCTGAACTTGATAGTTTTGTTTTTCATAACAGAGAGCATTATGCCCAACCATTTGTCTTTGTCAATCCAATCTTTAAAAATAAAAGGGGCGAGGGTTTTACGCCTCGCCCCAGTGGGATAGCCCTTACGGGATTACAAGCATAGAGACCATATCCTTCTCCCGCTGACCAAAGGCCCACGCTTGAGCGAGGGACTTATAGTGGCGGGCTTGGGTGATAAGGAACGGGTCTCCGTCCGCACCCTTCAAGAAAGCCTTTGCCATGCTGTATGCCTTCTTGAATGTGTGGACACGCCTGTGAAGTTGCTTATTAGTCATACATACCTCCCTCAAGTTCGTCTTGGATGGCTTCTACGATGCGGTCGTTGAGGTTGCAGGTGACATTAGACTTGAGGTCAGCCATCTCCTGCTCGTTCAGTTCGACCTTCTTGCCGTACTGTTCAATGGCCTCCTCCACGTGTTCGTCCTCGATAATCACATAGACAATCTTGTGACGAGCGGCGATGGCGGACATTTGCAGTTCGGCTTCACGCTTTTCTGACTTGGTTGTGTTTTTCATAACGAAAGACATTATGCTCAAGTTGGACGCTTTGTCAAGCGTCATTATTCTCGGCTTCACCCTCTGCCTCGGCTTCGGGCTCGGCTTCACCATCGGTATCACCAGAGTTAATCTGGTTGTTGATGGCATCCTCAAGGCAGTCGGACCAATGTTCGCAAAGACGCTCGATGAACTCGTCTCGGATGTTCTTACAGACCTCGGGAGTGAGTTTGGCTAGCAACTCATCGGCGTTTTCAACGCCGTTCTCCTTTGCGATTTTGATGGCATTGAAAATGTCATCATCAAGGACGGTGACAACATCAATGCCATACTTCTTGGACACCTCAAGGATGGCATCGTATGCCTCCCTGTGCTTCTGTTCATTCGTGTTAATCATTTTGTTTTATTAGTTGGATGAGTTAATCATTATGCCCGTGTTTTATCTAATGTCAAGCGTCATTTCTTGAACGAGGAAAATCTCCGTAGAGAACATCAGTATCTAGTTTCCTGCTATCATACTTTACCTCGGCACGAAACTCGTTTCCGTAGCCACTCGGGTAGTCTGGATGGAATGTCCAATCTAGCCATCCCTTGCAATCAAGGCATTCGGAACGGGCCACCCAAAGAGTTGCCTTGCCATCTTTGCCCTTACTGTCTGGAACTACGCACCACAGATTCGGTAGGATTGTGGCAGTCGGGTGGAAGTGCGACCCTCCGCATTCTGGACATTTAAATCCATCTGGAAAAAGTCCATCAGCCTTGAAGTATTCGTGTTTCTTGCCCTTCTCATCGCCATTCCAAGTTGGTTTCTTTTTGTTCTTTTTGTCTTTGTCGCTCATTACACTACATTATGTTTAAGGTTTGTTCGGTGTCAAGCAAACAAGGGGGTTGCCTTTCGACAACCCCCTTTGGATTTGCCTTTCGTTTTTTTAGTTGAGGTTCCCCACAAGGGCCTCAACATAGTCCCGCTTCTTCACGGCCTTCGTGAGGGCATTGAGGACACCCGTATTGACACGCTCGGCGAGTTCAAAACGCTTGGCTTCAACATCGTGCGTGAGGTGTTGCGTCACGGCATTGTAGAGATTCCAGACAGTCCGTTCACGGTCCTTTTCGAAGCGAGGGGACTCCCACACGGCTTGGATACGCTCACGCATACGCTCGGACATAATCTTCGACTTCTCGAAAGAGAGGAGGACATTGCGACCCTGCTCCTGCGTGAGGTTGCTCTTGGTCATCGTGTCGAACACGGGAACGGACTCCTTGAAGGCATTGACCGAGCGAGCAAACGCATCACGAATGAGGTTCGTGTCGAGGGCTTGCGTGTGCTTGCGGGTCATACCAACCGCCGCAACGGGAACGGCAAGGCCATTCGTGCAGACAAGGCGGACCATCCCCACTTGGAAGGAGGCACGGAGCGAGCCGTCAAAGGAGTTCTGGACCTTGAGGCGGAGGTGCAAGTCCTCCCCGTTGCCAAGGCGGATGCCGTAGTTTTCGAAATCGTAGATGGCACGGATACGAGCCCCGTTGTGAGTGCCGATGGTCTTGCGGCGGAAGTCCCCAAAGCCCTCGGCCTTGAACAAGTCCTCAACAGGGTTGAGGAGGTCGGAGTTCTGGAGAACCTCGTAGCGGTCAGAGACAACGCCCAAGACTTCCTGCGTGTCCGTGCGGACATTGGCGAAGAAGCGGGTCGGAGTCCCGTTCGGGAGGTGCATCACAGTCTGCTCAACGGTGAAGTCGAGGTTGCTGAACTGCTTTTCGGTTTCGTTTTCGATGATGGTGTTGTTTTTCATACAGAGAGCATTATGCCGATTTGTTTTTGAATAGCAAGTTTATTTTTAAGAAAAGTTATTCCTTGGAGGCGAAGGAACGGAAGGGGAGGTAGCGAAGGATGGCATCCTTCTCGCCTTCAGAGAGTTCGGAAACGCCCTGCACGAGTTCCATAAGGGCGATACCGTCCTCGATGGCCTTCTTACGCTTCTTGAGGTTCTGGGGCTTGATGCCAGAAGCCGAGTTGCTGATGCAACAGGACAGGTTGACGATGTAAGCATCGTAGCCGACCTTGCCCATATCGTTGCAGAAGTACTTGTATTCTTCGTGCTGGGAGATGAGGCCCATCGACTTGTTGATGGCCTCGACATAGAGAAGGGCCGTTGCGGTGATTTTGATTTCGTTAGTATTGGTCATACGGGAAGCATTATGCCGATATAAGTTAGAATGTCAAGCCAAGGAACGAAGAAAGTTTAAAAAAGATATGAGCGAAATCGGTCAAGGCCACATTGGTGCGTACCTATGCACACGGCTAAACCGCCGTGAGGCGGTCAGTCGTAGTCGTACCTGCTCTCGTCCCTGTCTCGCTCGCAGTCGTACTCGCCATCCGTATCTGGCTCGACCTTCTCGGAGTCCTTGTCAACGAGGTCGGAGACGGCAGACGCAATCTTCTTGAAGATGGGGTCGGACTCATCGATAGACACCTGCTCGCCGTCTGGGAGGTATTCGATGAGGTCGGATACGGCGTAGTCGGAGACTACGGCGTAGTCTTGACCAGCGTCAAAGCCCCTCGCACCCCAATATTCGTAAGAGCCGATGCCATCGTTCTCCCACTCCACATCATACTCCACGGACATAGAGAACATACGGCCCTCGTATTCGAAGGACTCGATTTCGAAGGAGTGGCTCACTTGGCCTCCTCCTTGTTCTTACGGAGATAGATGGTTGCGACACGCTGGGTCGAGAGCCGACCACGATTGTTGTATCGTTCGCCGAGGGTGATTTCGAAGATGTAGTTCTCGATGGACTCCACGGCATACTTACCGCTAGCCATCTTCTTGAGGTAGTGCTTAATCTTCTTAACGGCCTTGGGATGCTCGGCAACCTTGAAGTAATCGCCACCGCAACCGCATCGGCAGGAGTTGCCCTTGCCGACATAGATTTCCTCGACCTGCTCAAGGTTGATATCCGTGGTCAGTTCGGGGAGGTTCAGTTCGGGGTGCTGATGCCCCCCGTGTTCCTTATGGATGATTTTGTAGTTCATAACGAAAGACAGTATACCGATTAGAGTTTAGTTGTCAATGCTGTTTTAGATTTTTAACCATTAATCTTTCCAGAGCCGTATTCGGTGTCCTCGGCGAGGTTGCGAGCCCTCGCTTGGAGACCATCGATGTTGGTGTCGAAGATGTAGCGAAGGTCGGCCTCGTAAGCCTTGACCTTGGCCTCACACCTTGCGATTTCCTCGGGGGTGTCCTCATCGACCAAGGCTTCGTTGAGGTCGGCCTTGGCGAGACGGAGGCTTTCATAGCAGTCCTGCAACTCCTCCAAGATTTCAAAAATCTCGGTGGAGCGTAGAGCAGAAGCCCTGTAGAGGCTGATGAGTTGACCGATGGTGTGAGTTCCGAGCGTTTCGATGTTCATAGTATTTGTTGGTTGTAAGATACAGTATACCCGTGGTCTTTGGTTTTGCAAGTTTTATTTTTTCTTTTCTCCAAAAACATCGTCTTCTTCAACGATGACCTCATTAACATAGAAGTAAAGGTCAAGGGCCTTTGCAACCGCCTTGAGGGTGTTAATCTTCTGCCTCAAGTCCTTCTCTGACATTTTTTCAGTTGCGTATGTCTCCAGAGCGATGGTTGCGTTGGCGATGGCCTTGTAGTAGTTATACTTCTTCAACTTCAGCATTGTATTGTTTGTTGAAGGATTAATACCAGCAGGTGTAATACACGGCCTTGCCAGAGGCCAAGGCCGCCTTGGCTCGCTTGATGAACTCCAAGGTCTGCTCCTTATCATCGTAGCAACCCCACAGGAAGCCCTTGCCCTCGCCCACGGGCATCTCGTCATTGGCGTAGTCCTCCTCTAGCGTCTCAATGTCATCCAGAGTCAGCCACACCTTCTGACAGTTGAAATCAAAGGCATCAGAGACAACGCCCTTGACTTGGGCGAGTTCAGCCATCCAGAGTTGGAGGTCGGCGTTCTTACGCCAATACATCAGTTCCTCCTCGCTTTCGAGGGTGAGTTCGCCGTGCTTATACTCCTGCGAGTCGAGGAGGTGTGCTTCGTGGCGAGAGATGGCGTATGCGTTTTGGTCGAGGCCCATAGTTAGTTTTGTTTTTGGTTATTAGTTTATTGGTTAGAGAAAGACATTATGCCCATTCGGTTGCGATTGTCAATAGATAAGTTTAGTTTTTCTCACCGCAGTTCTCGATGTAGTCGATGGCTCGGTTGAGAGCCTTCAAGGCGTTCTCAATGTCGCAACGAGCCCGCTTCATCTTCAAGAGGCCCTGTCGCTGGCTACCGAGGCCGTAATAACGCTCCACATCGGCAATAGAGCCAGCAGGAACCACCTCGGCGATGGCTCGGACAGTCTCCTCGATGTTGAACTCGTTGGTGGCTTCGTTGATGCTGGAGATAGCGAAGTTCAAGTCTTGAACGATGCTATGGTTATACACATTGTTTTTCGGATGGATGTTCATTTGATTAGTTGGATTAGAGTTTGTATTATGCTCAAGCGTTAGAGTTTGTCAAGAGGAAGTTTAGCCCATCATAACAATATTGTCGGCGTACATCAGCGTCTGCTTGTCGCCCCAGAACTTGGTCTCGTAAGGGTAGTTGAGGGCAACCATCACATCCCGCAGATGACGGCAAGCGATGGCCTCATCGCTAGTGCCTCGGGAGCGAGACACATAGAGGCAGAGGGAGAAGTACTGATAGCGGTCGTCCTTGAAGCGTTGAATATCGATGTTGTTCATAAGGGTTGTCATTATGCTCACGGGGGCTTCATTGTCAATACATAAACTTAAAAAATATCCGAGGTACTATTTGTCTGCGTACCTATGCAGTAAGTGCAACAACAGGACGGCCCGCCTCCATCTCTGGAAACGGGCCGCTGTTATGAACACTCACACCAACAAATCTTATTGGGAAGACCGACCAAGGTCTTTACTCCGCCCCAGCAACAAAACGCTAATGCTTAATACGCTTCAGCACTAACTAAACAACCAGCAGGCGGAAACCCAAAACTGATTACTCCTCGCCTTCTTCGAAGACCACTTCCTTGCAGGAGATAACCTTAAACTTATGCTCGCCGTGATTGACGATGCTACCGACCTCCAGCGGGCTTTCGCCGAGCCAATCCATCTGGAGCGTGTTGCCCGCCATCGGGCCTTTGGAGAACTTAGCAATGATTTCGTATTCTTTCATAGTTGTATTGGTTAGAGGAGATACATTATGCACAGTTGGTTCGCTTTGTCAAGCACCGCTTTTAGTAGACCTTCTCCTCATTGCCGTCCTTGTCAACGGTGAAGACCTCGTAGTCGCCCGAGTCCACATCGAGGTTGCCAAACTTCACATTCTTGACCCATTGGTCGAGGTATTGCTTCTCGGCCTCGTCAAAGGACGAGGCAACGATGCCCTTGGAGCGAACGATGACTCGTTCGGAGAAGAAGTAAGTCTTCTTCTCGTTGGTTTGCGTGTTGTTATTGTTGTTGTTCATAGCGTTGGTTATTATGCTTGGTTTTTTGGTTTTGTCAAGAGTGATTGATGGAGTTTTTTACGACCTCCGTGAAAGCGTCCGTCTCGTTAAGGGAGGTCTGCGTAGAGTTCCACTCGCTGGACAGTTCGTCCATAATGGCATCCACTTCGGCCTCAGTAAGGGCTCGTTCAGCCATCTCCTCCCCGTGTTCCTTCACGGAGTAGCGGTCCCAGAACTGCCAGCGAGTGACCTCCTTCTTCTCCTCAAGGCTTCGGAGGAGGCGATTGGCGATGCCGATGCGAGTGTCCGAGTCCATAGCCATAATGGCTCTGACGGTGTGTCCGATTAGTGCGATTTTGTCCATAGCGAGTATTATGCCGATTTAGTGTGAACTGTCAAGCGACATTAGACTCTTTTTCGAGGGCCGACTTGGCCTTCGCATAATGGCTGTCGATGTGCTTCTGTGCGTTCTTGGTCGCAATAGAGGCAATCTCCGACCAGAGTTCGAACATAGTGATATCGTCATAGCGGGCCTTGTCGAACTGCCCCTGCCCCCAAGAGCCAGAGGCCCAATGGCTAGCGGACTTCGCCATTTCCTTGATGTTGATTTCTTTCATAGTTTTGTTTTGGTTTAGTTTGGTTTATTATTTCTTGAGACGGAGATTTTGCTGATTTTCGAATAGTTCGTCAATCATAATCGAACGGACTTCATCCTTTTCGTCATCGGTGAGTTCGATGGGGTCGCCGTTGTCATCAACGGCGTTGAAGTCCTTAACATCGACTTCTTCGAAGTAAGCAACGGAGGGCTCATCCGAGACACCGAAGTCGGACAGGGTGTAGTAAGCCACGCCTGTCGGCTCGCAGGTGATTTCGGTCTCGTCCCGCTGGACATAGACAGGGCCATACTCCTCAAACTTATACTTGAGTTGACCGTCCTTGGCGTTCTTCTTTTTCTTCATAGTTTTAGTTTTGGTTAAGTTTAAATCATTATGCACAAGGCGGGACGATTGTCAAGCATCCTTGACGAGAACCTTGAAGGCATCTTCGAAGGGGAGGTCGTTGACGATGAGGTCAGCGTCCAGCATAAGGGCAATCTTGGCACGGCAAGACTTGGCGAGTTCGGGGGTCGTGTTGCCCTTCTTGAACAGGAAGTATCGGCCTTCGAACTCCTTGCCCTTGCGGGTAAAGATAATGTCCCGCTCAAGTTGCTTCTTGACGGACTTGGTGAGTTTGGCATCCTCCTTCTTGCGGAGTTCCGCAAAGGTGAGTTCGTCCACGGTTCGCTCCCACTCGCTGGAGGTAAGAAGGTCTGCGACCTTCTTATCCTTGATGTGGACGAAGGTCGAACCCCCGTGACCGTGGTTCTCGGCGGAGCCAACGGCCTTGCCGTTGAAGCAGACCGTGGCGGTGAAGCACAGCGTCTCCTCGGAGAGCGAGGCGAGGTGCTTGAAGTTCTTGATAGTAATGTTCATTGTTTTATTGGTTGTATGTTTTAGATTATGCCGATGGATTTGGTTTTGTCAAGCCGTCAGTTGGTGACGGCGTAGAGTTTCGTCCCGACAGCCACCTTTTCTCGGATGAGGGCATCATCGGGCTTGGCGTGGTTGAGATGCTCCTGCGTCACGACATAATCGAAGGACTTGTCTCGACCACAGGCCATGCCGTGGAACCAGCCACCATTGTAAGTGTTGCCCTGCATACGGCTGATGAGGTGGGCGATGTGGGCCTTCTCCTCGGAGTCGTAGAACTCGATGCCGAAGCAGATGCGGGAGTCAATGTCCTTGGCGGGGCCACGGGCCTTGCCGAGGCGTTGGTAGAGCGAGTCCATCTTGGCCTTGGGGAGTTCAAGAGTCCCCTTGACGATGGCTTCGGCGGTTTCGAGGTCGGTGAGTTTGGTCTTGGTGTTTTTCATACGGCACTCATTCTACCCAAGTCCCGAGCATTGTCAACTCCTGTTTTGTTTTTTGTTCTAGTTTGTTAAAGGGGCGGAGGGGCGGTGTTTGCTACGCCTACCGAAAGGGATTGCGAATTTTGCAAACTAAGTAGCCCCGTCCAAAGTTTTTGAAAACAAAGCATTGACTTTGGGATTTAGATTGGCATAATGAGTCTCGTTATGGAAATCATCACTATCGAAGACTTCGAAACTGCACTCAAGACCAACGGCTATACCTCGCTTGGTTGTTATCCGCTTTATTTTATTACCAATGACGGAGGACTGCTGTCCTTCAAGTCTGCGGTTAAGAATGCGGACCTCATCAAGGATGCCATCAAGGACAACGACAACTCTGGCTGGCGAGTCTGTGGTTGCGATGTGAATTGGGAGTCGCTCCTGTTCTGCGATGACAGCGGAGAGCAAATCGAGTCCGCTTACGAACCCCTTCCGCAGGGGGAGTAAAAAGGAAATAAGATTTCCGCTGGGCTCTCCGAGGGGTTTATCTCCAAGGAGATGCTCCAGAGTCTTTCGTTAGGCACGTGCCCCAACACCCCGCAGTCTGTGCAAAACTAAGTAGCCCCGCCAATTCCGTCAAGAAATAATCCTGAATTATTTCGGATTTTATTTTTTGAGGGGGCTTTGGTTTTTATTTGACCGATTTCAGTCTAAATAGAATAGATGCCTGTGGTCTAAACAGAGCAAGCCCGACAGGGCTTGCGATTATTCATTCTGGAGGTCTAGATGGCTCTCTGGGCTTGTTTGACCATCTGTCCGTGTGTTGATAAGGGTAGCCACTTTCGCTCTCCTTGTTGGCTGTTTTAAAGGCAAGGCTTGGCTAACTTAAATTTTTATAAAAAATAGTGCTTGCATTTTTTCTGAACTTATGCAAAATACAGACTTAACAGAAAGGATAAACCAAATAAAAACTAAAACGACATACAACGGACACCCCCTGCGTGGAGACTTCCTCTGCGGGGGCGGGGGGGATGGAGCATCGGTAGGTCCTCCGACAAAAATATGCAAAACTAAGTAGCCCCGCCCCCCTCGCAACTGAAAATGGCTGAAAATAAATCTTGCCTCCTTTTTTGAAAGCCAGATTGTTTTTGAATGCTACCGTATTTAAACGGGTATGATTGTCATATATTTTATGCTGGATTTTCCTGCTACTATAACGGCCCCGCATGGGGCCGTAGTTTTATAAATGGTATCGAGGATGGGAATCGAACCCATATTAGCGGTTTAGAAGACCGCAGTCCTGTCCGTTGAACGACCTCGATGTAGAATGAGTATAGACAAGGAAAAGGTAAATGTCAAGACTTGTCCTTGTTGTAAGGAAAAGAAGGATGTTAAGTTGTTTTACGGGGACGGGAGGTCGTATGAGGCGAACTACTGGTGCAAGCCGTGTTACAACAGGTACAAGTATCAGTATGTGAAAGACAGGAAGAAGGCTTTCGTTAGGTCACTTGGTAATGAATGCGAGAAGTGCGGGATAAAGCACGATGACAAGAACACTGCGATATTTGATTTTCATCACAGGAACGAGAAGACGAAGAAGGCTGACTGGACTCGGATGAGGAACTGGTCGTTGGAGCGACAGCGAGACGAGTTAAAGAAGTGCATCTTGGTCTGTGCGAACTGCCACAGACTCATTCACGCTGTCGGTCGCAATTACTGAGCGGGCTTCACCTTGAGTTTAAGTTCAAGGATTTTCGCATCAGCCTGTGCGGCTGTTCCAACAAACCACTTAAAGCCAGTGATGAATGTAGTCTCTGCGTTTACGGTTTTAAGCATCAAGATGTAATTGTCATCGTGCAGAAGGACTGACTGTCCTGCTTGTGCTGTAAACTTTGAAGATGTAGACATAATTTGTTAAGCAAACTTTAGAGTTGATTCGACCCAAGTGGTTCCGCCGTCTTCGGTGTAAAACAGACCCGTTCCCGTGTCCCATCCAGAAACTTGTTGGAAGGTAATTCGTACAACACCGCCAGACAGGGAAACTGTCATAGCCGAATAAATAGTGCCAGAAGACTTTGAGCCAAACCACTTACCGCTAGACGAAAACTGCGATGTGCTAACGGGTAAGTTTAGCGAACCCGTCAATAAGTCAATGTACAGGTATCCACTCCCGTCGAACCCGTAAGATGCATCATTGCACACGGTGCGAATAGAATCCACCATAGCCTGCAAGCGGGCATTGTTGGCTGTAACCAGTCCAGAAACTGCTGTGCTAACCGCTGTGCTAACATCGCTTGTTGTAGCGTAGCCTTGAGAGGTCACATAGTTCTGCGTGGCAATCGCATCGGTTCCAGTGCCGATTTGAGACCAACCAACAGACCCCATTCTAACATAGTAATTACCATCCATTGGGGCATCACTAAGGGTAAAGCCCGAATTGGCTTGCCAAGAACCATTTTGTCTTACATACTGTGTTCCATCTGAGGGAGCATCAGCAATTGCCGCAGTGGTCTGCGTGGTGCTGTCTGGGAAAGTAATTCCCGTGTGTGAAATCGTAACGCCCGTGCTTGTTGTTCCCTCCCAGACCTTCAAGGTTGAACCAGCACCACTATCAATATAGATTGGTACAATAGACGGAGTTCCAAGGAACTGGTTTCCAGTCAGCCATCCTGCTTGCCAATTTAGTTCAAATCCGACAGCACATTTAAGCGAGATTCCGTTAGAGCCATAGCGTCCAGAGTCAAAAGTGCCAACATCAATATTCTGACCACCCGTACCAAAGTTGATTGCACCCGTCATCGTTCCACCAGACAGCGGAAGATGCGAGGCAGTAACATTAGCCCAAACCAAGTCCGTGCCATCAAATGTCAAAGCATAACCAGTCTCGGGCTGCGTAGTGTTGAGCGTAGATGTTGCTCCATTGGCAAGGTCGTTGATGCTCAAGCCCCCGCTCCCACCACCAGCACTAATCTCAGTCCAGTAAGAAGGATAACCAATTGGGTCATATCCAGCACCACCAACGGAGGTAGACATATACCAAAACCTGTTACTAAATATTACCTGCTGTCCGACTGTGTATGTAACACCATTATCATACGCTGGAATTGCGGCGGCTCCGCCGCCACCACCACTTGGGGCTTCCGCACCCCATAGTCCAGTAGACGAGTTGTAAGTTAAAACATACCCATCTGTTGGGGTTGATGGAATCGAAACATCGTGAAGTTCTGAAAGTTCAAACCCGTTCGATATGCGGAGTTGGATAGCACCTTGGTTGGCGTGGGCGTATGTAATCGTCCCAAGGAAAACCATATGGTCTGGTGCTGATGGTTTTGTGGTCGTCCAGCCGCCAGCCACAGTCGGAGAAAGGTAAATCTTATCCCCGTCAGCATATGCATTAGTGTTAAGTCCAGTTATGATGCCAGCAATGACGACAGTTCCGTTGTTGTTATTGGCAATGTCCGCTTGGACTAACCCGTATGTGCCAGAGGAGTTTGCCTCGGTGTCGGCTTGAGCCTTGGACACAAGAGCCTTGTTTCCGCCCGCACCGCTGATGTAAACGACAGTCCCCTTCGTCAAGGTTGCACCAGTCTCGTTTCTTACCGTGGCAACAACGCTCTTGGAGATTGCCGTCCCCGCCGCAAGTTCCTGCTGAACGAATGAGGTAGTAGCAAGTTGGGTTGTATCCGTGCCTGTAGCGGCAAGAGGGGCCGCTGGAACTCCCGTAAATGTTGGACTTGCGAGGTTAGCCTTGAGGTTGTCTGCTGTCGTGACGAAGGCAGTCGTGGCAAGTTGCGTGGTGCTTGTTCCAGCCGTGGCTGTCGGAGCCGCTGGTACGCCAGTAAAAGTCGGAGACGCAATCGTTGCGTAAAACGACAATGACGAGGTTGATGCCAATGTTTGATTTACTCCGTTGATACGGACACCCACTCCACCTGTCGTAGTCCACATATCTCCATTTACAGGAGAGGTTGGTGCAGTTCCATGCGGAAGGTTAAACCCTGCGTTTGAAGTTGTTGGGGCAATAGTAGTAACCTTGCCGTTTTGGTCAATGAACGAGAATGTCGAGTCCGAGGTAACGTCCTTAAACTGAATTATATCACCCGCTCCATCCTGCACAATGATAAGGGCTGGAGATGAGGAGTTAGTCGTAATCGTTACATTGCCAGTCAACGCTGGCGAAGCCAGCGATGCTTTAAGTCCAAGAGCCGTATTGAGGTCTGTCTGACTGCTCAATGTGCCTGTTATCGAACCCCAAGTGCCTCCTCCAGAACCTCCAATCTGAACTACTGAACCAGCATCTGTCTTTGTGAACGCCGCACCCGTAGAGGTGTTAATCGCAATCTCACCCGTAACAAGATTTGAGGCTAGAGGCGTGGTTGTGCCTCTTTTATGTCTGATTGTATTAGCCATTCAGTTTAGAAAGTCCCGCCATCAAGCGTGATGTTGTCAATAGAACCACCCGTGATAGATACGTTGTTTGCATTTTGGGTAGCGATAGTGCCAAGACCAAGGTTGGTTCTAGCAGTTGATGCAGAAGTCAAGTCGGACAGGTTGGATGACTTTGTTAACTTAGTTCCAATGCTGGTCGTTAACGTGGTAGAGAAGTTGGCATCGTTTCCAAGTGCGTCAGCCAGTTCTTTTAGTGTATCTAAAGCCGCACCAGCACCATTGACTAAATTGCTTACGGCAGTAGTAACGAATGCAGTAGAGGCCGCTTGGGTCGTGTTAGTTCCTGCAACAGCAGTTGGCACAAGCGGAGTTCCTGTAAATGTCGGACTAGACAGTGGTGCGTATGTGGACGAGGCGGTGGCTGTCGTTAAATACGAAGACATGCCAGAAATAGTCTGGTATGTGCTTGATGCCGTAGCCGAGGTTAAATATCCGCTGATATTTGCACCAGAAGGAATTGTTACAGTCCCCGTGAATGTTGGGCTAGCAAGCGGAGCATAAGTCGTAGATGCTGAACTCGTGGTTAAGTACGATGACATTCCAGCAATCGTCTGGTAAGTGCTTGACGCTGTAGTCAAGTCGAGGAATGCACCTGTGCCACCAATGGCTACAATGCTGGTGGCAGAGCCACCAGCACCGCCAGTTCCAACACCAATAAATAGTTTATTGGAAGACTCCGAGTAAGCCAGTTCTGCGTTCTGGAGGGTCGTTGGAGCGGATGTTGTCGTTGACCGCTTTACTCTAATTGTATTAGCCATTGTTTATATAGTTATTTATAGTCAACCCTCAGAAGTTTCCGCCATCTGTGATGGTTTCTGCTGGCTGGTTTATGAATTTATTGTTGCTGTAGATTAAAATATGTCCGTTTTGTGGTGAAGTCAATTGAACATCGCCAAGGTCATTTATGGATGCTTCTCCAAGGGCTCCAAAATCTCCCTTTTCACCCTTTGGGCCAATCAGCCCGATTCTTGCCTCTATTGACAAGGGCTTGCCAATGCTTACGACTACTGGATTTTTTATATCCTTTATATGTGCGGTCATTTGACCAACACTTGTAAATGTAACGTTAATCATTGTGTAATTCTATTTATTACATTAAACTCCACCGTATCTGTATACATAACCTTGCCGCTTTTTGTTATCTTAACATCCCACTCAGCAACTCCAATCGACCATGCTGTCGTATCCGCCATTGACAAGACAAACTTCATCTTTTCGTAGTCTGGAATTGATACATTTAAGTTAAAGACTTGACCATTAGAACAACGAACAGAACTTTGAATAACAACCCCATTCAAGTCTGGTATAGATGAAGATGCTGGCAGGGTGCATGTCGCTTCAAACGACATACCCTGCTTCCAAGGATATTGGTTATTGTTGCTCATTAGTATGTTCCTCCGTCTATGTTCAATTCACTCCAAGCACCGTCTTTTCTGACATATTGCTTAGTGTCAATCGGTGCTTCAAATATTGGCTCTGATAATGCTACTGGACTATATCCAGCGGAGTCTATGAGGTCATTAACAATGGTTGCAGAGCCTTGGTAGAT
>Ga0315905_10001752_pt1 | contig 23107 bp, 20 predicted proteins | sample LakEriMetagenome_5_FD_203522 | JGI IMG/M metagenome (GOLD analysis project Ga0315905, IMG submission 203522) | Freshwater fungal communities from buoy surface, Lake Erie, Ohio, United States - Buoy 4 MA121 | ecosystem: Environmental > Aquatic > Freshwater > Lake | place: USA: Lake Erie, Ohio...
CGTGTTGCTGATGTTAGTGACGCTGTGTTTGTTGTTACAAACAATGCAGCAGCACCAACAATAATGTTAGCGTTTGAGCCTCTTGTATATGCCATATTTATTTCACCATCTTTCATTTATGAATTAATGGGCGTGTGTTTCCTCTATATAAGTATAACACAGTTTTAGGTATTACTCTAATTCGACCATTGTGTAGTCATAGTAGATGACTATCTTGTTACCGCCATAGGTTCTGGCTGAAGCAAAGTTGATGATATCTCTTGTTTCTTGCAACTGAAATACCCTGAAACTGTGGAATCTAAAGTTTGGCTGAAGACTTACTCCCTCTACTACAATAGGTCCATGTTTAATGCACCACTCATTTAGGTCTTGGGCTGTTTCATCCTCACCATCCATAAGTCTATTTACTTTTTCAGTGATTTTAATCATGTTGATAGTTGAGTTTTCTGCTGTTGCATAAAAGTAATACAGCAACTGCTCGCACTTGATATGTGGAAAAGAACTCTTACGCATTCTCATCATTCTGTCGTAAGTACACATAACTCCACCTGGAGGAAAAAACTCTGTTACATCGTTAATTGTAGATGGTGTGGTTGGAAAGAATGGAACTGTTTCAAAACCTAGGTCTTGCAATTTTTCTTGCAGGTAGGCATTTACCCATAACACTGGGGTATTCAGGATTGATGTTTTACTCATTATTCAATTCTACCACCTTTAGATACCCAGTCATAGCCAACTTTAAATCCTAGTGATTTTCCTTGCTTTGAACCTGCCGCAAAATTGTTTTTATAGGTTCTTATATCTTTAAAATGTTCTGCTATTCCACTGGATATCAAGAAAGACTGTGTAAAATAATTGTTAAAGAAATCTTTTAGTGTGTTTTCAAAACCCCCTTGTGTGGCTGAACCTCCTGGATTTTCTACGACAACTGGTTTTTTTGTAAACACCTGCTCTTCATTGTCATTAAAAGACAGCACCCCTCCCTGTTTTGGTCTTATTGTTATAGGAGAACCATTCTCCATAATTGTTGCCTTATTGTAAAATGGCACCGTTGACCCTTTAGAATAAGAGTTTGATTGAGAAAATTCGTAACTAAAAGATATTACGCTATCGTTATTTACTATGTAGTCTAAATCAAACAGTCTTGCATTTGGGCTTCCTGTTTCATACCATTCGTAAACATGATGAAGTATTTCTGGGTTTACCCTAGCGTTAGAGTCTATAAAGTTTTTAAGAGATTCTATTACAGTCTCTCCTAAATTGTTTAGAAACTTACCCTGTGCTTCTTCTGCACCCTCCAAAAATCCAATAGAATACTTTGCAATATTATTTAACTTTTCAACCAAAGAATCTGATTCAAACTTGACTATCACAAGTCTACCGCCTGATTTTCAGAACGTCTAAGAATAACCTTGTAATACTCTACCTTTCCAAATGGACCAACGATTGGGCTTAGAGTTGCTACCTCAAACAAAGTGGTGTTTCCAGAACGTGGTCCTGAAGATTCATTATAGATACTTTCTCCAGCATTGTTTCTAATATTAGTAATAACAATATTAGTGATAGAATATAGGGTTTCTGTGCTAGACACTGCTGGGTCGTTTCTGACTCTCCCAATGATTGCAGTTCTTATGTTTAGGTTTGGTTCTGTATTAACATCTTCTTTAAACTTGCTACCAGCAACATTAAAGAAACAGGCTACTGTTTTATCTAAAACCCATTGCTTTTTTGTATTTCCATAAGCACCTGTTTCTACAATAGGATAATAAATATCAGCAAGTAGAGGGTAGGTAAAGTCTGTAGTTTCGCATATCATTATAGTATTGCTGGCTTGAAGACATTGCCCTTATAGTTGTTAAGAATCTTATCAACAAGCATGTTGCCAGTTCCCTCCAAGAATTGTGGGGCAAACTTGATATCAAATTGGTCTGTTTTGTACTGGGTTACAAATCTTTTGTAGTAGTCATTTGAGCCACATTTTAGTTCTTCTACAAGAATGGTTGCAGCCTTTTCAACATCTGCTGGAATTGTTTTATATCCTGCATCTAAAACAAAAGTAAAGTCGCTTCCTTCTGCAAACGCTACATAACCAGTTCTTTGTCCAGCGTGTACCGCTAGGTCTCCAGAACCTGCTGGAAGTCTTAGAGGAGTTGATTCATTTCTATTGTATACCCCATTTGCCTCCACCCTAGCAATAGCAGAATTGTCTAGCAATGTCTTGTACTCATACTCCCATACTCTAAGAACCGTACCAGCAGTAGATATATTTCCTGTTGTTGAGTTTGCAAAACTAAAAGATGTGGTTGTTGGAACTGCTGTAACTACAAATGTTCCACGATATCCTGTTGGAACAACTGTAGAAATAGTCACTACTTCTCCAACTTCAAATCCGTGTGCAGTAGCAGTTGTTAGGGTTACGGTTCCAGATGATATCGTTGGGGTTTGTGTTGCAAGAGTAATTGGAACATCTTCGCCATTATAAATAAGAACGTTATTTTCATAGACCTTTAGAACCTTGTTAACATTGTGCCAGATTGGAAAATAATCCCCACCCTGACCTTCTTTGACAATAACAAGTTTATGATTGTAGAAATCGCTTTTGTCAAGATAGTTATCCATAATAGACCTAGCAATGATTTCCCATTTCTTATATTCCGCAATTTCAGTTGCTGTAGTTGCTAGAGTATTTGGATTAACATATGGTCTATAGATTGTTAGGTTTTCATCTACAACGATTTCTCCAGCAGAATCTTTTACTTGAAACAAAAAGTCACGGTCGTATTGAACTTTTGACCTTGGCAAAATATATGAAATTTGTTTATTTGCATCTGATGTGAGGGTTGTTGTTTCGGATGAGTGGTCCACCAAATCCTGTACATAAACAGAGTATGCAGTGTTAGCCGCTGGTACATCCCATTTAGTTGTAATTGGATAAGGTGGAACTCTCAAAACCTCCATTTAGGCAAATGCCTCCGCTACTTCTTCTGGAGTACATAGGCGAATGCCTCTTTGTGCTGTCCAGAAGTCTGCATATCTTTTTGGAACAATGTTGTAACCAACATTAATTTTTCCAAAACCATCTGCATATACGTTGCGTGTTGAAAATAATGCAACCTTAGTGGTTGTTGATACTTCTTCAACTTCTTTCTTTTCTACCTTTGCTTTTCCAGCATTTGTGGTTGTTGAACCAATTACGCCATCTGCATTAAATCCCAATGTAGGAACGTCTCTTGTTGGTTCTGGTGCTACGATAACCTTTTCCTCAATTACTTCTGCCACTGTTTCTGCAACCGCATCTTCAACAACAGGCTTTGTGGTAGGTGTCTTTTTTTCTTCAGCCATGATAAATCCTCCTTAGATTTAATTTAATTATACCAGATAAATATAGAAAGGGGGTAGAGAACTTAATCCCTACCCCCATTCAAGTGTAACGCTAAACAGAGATTAGTCTGTTGTTGCGTCTGCGAATGCTACTGCATCCAGTTCTTCCCATGCGATTCCAAAGCGAACGAATACTGTATATTCTACAGTGTCCTTCTTTGGTACATAGAAACGGTTTACAGTGATATCTCTCTGGAAGCCCCAAATACGGTTCTGTGGGAACGTTAGGTCAACGAATCCTGCAGGGTAGTAAGGAACTTCAAGAACAGGTACACCTAGAACACGAGTCTGACGTGCTTCACCGAAAGTCTGGTTTGCACCACCTAGGAACTCTCCACGAGAACCTTCAGTAGAACCGATGTTAGCAATAACAGTACCATTGTTCTTAACAATGTTGGCAAATGTGTCTGTACCAGCATAGAACTTTAGTCCGTTAGTGATAGCACGGTATCTGCGAGGCATAGCCAAGATAAGTGCTTGCATTCTTTCAGTTGTCCAATCAGTGAACGCAGCATTTGACCCAACTAGTGTTGTGTTAATTACTTCGTGTGCACTTCCAGGGTTGTTACCAGAACTAACGCTAGGGTTAGTCTTCTCCAAGTTAATGAATCCATTCATAATGCTTAGGAACGAACCTGTTGAACCGTCACCGTTAATGGCTAGGTCTTCGATGTCGTTACCGAAAGCATTAGTCATTAGACGAACTAGGTGGTCCTCTAGAGCAGCACCCTCGATGTTATCTTCGAGTGTCTCCGCAGAAACTTCCCAGTCTAGACGAATTTTCTTGGTAGTTAGTTCAACCTTTGAGAAAGTTGCACCTGTGTTAGTGTATGTTGAAACACCCTGGTTTGCAGCACGAATAACACGGTCTCCCACGTTAATCTTCTCCAACTCCATTGTGTTTGCTCTCATTGTAACTCTGCGTCCGTCCTTTGCAAGTGTGGTTGCGTCCCAAACATAGTCGATAAATCGTCTTGCCTGTTCAGGGCGTAGGATACCAGTACCTGGATAGTTGTTGTTCGCAGTGCTAGATGGGTTTACAGCATTTGCACCTGTTGTTACACCAAAGTTAGCAGTTGGGCTGTTGCCTAGGAAAGTTCCGTTTTCTGAGAACGCTCCTGTGCCGCTTGACACGCTGTCTGATGTACCGAAAGCACCTTCAGCGTTAGGGTATCCAGAAACTGGAGACGCACCTGAAGGCATATTTTTGATAATTTCTTCTGACATTTTATTTTTCACCTCCTAGTGAATTATTTTAGTAAATCGGATGTTGTGAGGAAACTTCCGCCCCATACTGATTTTTCCACCAGTACTGGTTCCTGAATGACCTCACCGAGGTCACCAGACTTGCGGAAAGCGGTGTCTGCTTCAACAGCATCGATACGCTTTCCAAGATTGTTAAAGCCTGACTCTGCATCTGTAACTTTTGAGGCTACATATCCGAGTGACTTCTTTAGTTCAGCAACTTCGGAAACTAGTGATGCATTTGCATCTGCTAGTGACTTAATGATTGCTGTAATGTCGCTAAAGGCTGTTGTAACTGTTGAGCCTAGTTCTGAAACTGCCTTGGCAATTTCTTCCTCTGAACCTGGAACAACTTCTTCTACAACTTCTTCTACATGTGTTGGTTCTGCTACTGGAGCGTCTTCAACAACTTCTTCTGTAGCAGGAGCGTCAACTACAACTTCTGCCTCTGGAGCGACATCTACTGATTCAACGTTTACGTTTTCATCGGTCATGTTATCATTCTCCTTTTTAATAGTCTTAGAAGTATTAATGCCTTTAGCACTATCTACTAAGAACTTTATCATGTCAAGTTTGTCAGCATCTGACTTCTCGACAAAACCTATGTTTTGCATACTTGCACCAGTGACTGGGCTTAATGCTGTTTCTTCTTCTGAGATTGTTACTAATCCAGATTCTTTATCCCAGAATACATTTTCTAGGATTGTTTCTGTACCCTCGCCTGTGATGGTATCAACACCGTCTACCTTTTCAACAGATAGTATATTGGCAAACTGATTTGCTGGACTATCAACCAATGATAGTTCAACCAAATCGTAATCTTTGATAATCCTAATAGCAGTGTCGCTCTTCTCATCATAACCGTCATCCCATTTATTCATCTTGCCACCGATTGAAAAACCAGTGTATGTTCCATCAATAACTTTTTCCCATGCATCCTGAGCACCCTTAGAAACATATGCTGATACATAGATGCCTTGATAAAACTTCTTTGTCTCTGGGTCAAAATACTTATCTTCTTTGAATGCTACCATTTTGCCAATTGCCTTTGGTTGGTGCATTTCACGGATGTTACCACGGAACTTTGAGAAGGCTGATAGAGATGCTTCTGGGGTAACGATATCATTCTGCTTGTCAATGTTATCAAGCGTAGCAAAACCAGATACGATTCTGCGTTCTACGTCTACCTTTGTGAGAGGCATAGAGATACGGACATTATTTCCGTCAATGTCAAAATGTGCTTTTTGAATACTCATAGTATTAATTATAGCCCCTTTTTGTGAAAGTGTTATACAAATGTTATTATACCACTTTTTAAGAGGAGCGTCTCCCCTCGCCTTGAGCATTTCTACCTGCAGTTGTTGCTGTGTTGTCAGCCTGAGCCTGTTGTCTTTGAGCATCACGCTCTCTGTTACCTGCGTTGTTGGCATTAGAGTCTGCTGCTTGGCGAGCAGTTGGTTGAATCATTGAATCACTTTCAGAACGTTCTGGAAGATTTAGAAGTTCACGAGCCTCATTAGGAACCATAATCTGGTTCTTGACATAGTTAGTAAGAATCTGTGACTGAGCCAATTCATCGGTAAGAGTAAGTTCGTTAAACTTGAATTCTAGAACATCTGTCTTTTCACGAATAATCTTATTAAGAATCTTTTCAAGATTGCGTTGTGCTGGTCTTGCAACCTGCTCTTTAAATGTTCTGTCCTGTGCTAGTGAATCAGCAATTGATGATGAACTACTGCCTCCAAGTTTTGAAAGTGGTACTTGGTGAGCAACAAGAATATCGTCACGATTCTGGTCACGATACTTTGAGAATGAACCTTCTTGGATGCCATTTTCAATCGGTTCCATCTTGAACTCAACCTTGTTACTATCTGAGTCTCCTGGCAATGGAATGTAAAGAGTTCTGTGTGACTGTCCTTTTAAACCAGTCTGCAAGAAACGGAACAACTTGTCTTCTGCTTCCTGTGTCAATTGTGCACCCTTAAGAGTAACGATGTAGCGTGGTACAGCCTTATTATTAAAGTAATCGATGTTGTATTGTGATGCCAGCATGTCTCCCAGTAGAGATGGCATAGCAGCCATAATGTCTGGAACACCATAGAAAGTGTTTAGAGGAGAGTATTCCTTAATGTGGATAATTTCATTTGGTCGTGGGTCTTCGGTAATGTAGTTAATGTTCTTTGCCCCGAAGTTGCGGAAATAAACAACCTTGTTTGAAATGATTTGAACGTAACCATCACGCAATCTGCGAACACGCATTGTTGAAGCAGGAATATGACCAATGTAGCCAATGTCTCCGCTAGTTGTTCTTCCAACCTCAATGTAGCCATTACCCATTGCGTGTACGTCAGTAAATACCTTTTCTAGAACAGAGGAGAATGATTCGTCCTGATTTAGTCCTTCTACCCAATCCCTAAGTTGAACCTTAAGTCTTTCAATTCTGTTTCTGGCACGAGCCATTTGGTCTGCTGATGCAGCCTCTAGTTTAAGGTTTGTTTTGTCAGATACGATAAAATCATAGCCAAGACCAACTGTATTTTCTACCTTTGCGTCAATAGCAGCGTGGTTAGCAAAAGAGGTGTCATAATAGTTTGCAAGTTCGTAAAGGTTGTATGGTGGAGTAATTACGTCAAAGAGTGAGTATGCATTGCGAAATACTATACCAGGGTTAATGGCATTTGAGCGAGCACCATTAGTACCCATCTGGATTGCACCAGCAGACTCTAGATAGGCATCATCACCTAAAGCCTTAGCCATTCTAGAACTTCTACGCTTAAAGTTAGTCTGCATACCAGAAAGACCCTTTAGTTCGTCCCATGATTTTGTAAATGGGTCCATAGAAGCAAATTCGTTTACAGCCTCTTGAGCCTCATCTAGTCTTGCAGGGGTATTGGCGTATTCATAATAATTCATTAGTCATCACGTCCGTACAGGTCTAGAGTTTTCTTGGCATCTACCATTGCACCTAGGTCTGTTTCTGAAGGAATATATCCCTGAGCCATACGGTCAATTTGTTCGCTGTACTCTTCATCGGATACCTTGCGAACATTAGCAAAAAATACTGCCTGACCATCTGGCTGTCCTAGCCAAGTAGCCTCGTTACGAAGCAAGGCAATTCTTGATTCATCGCCCTTCATAGAGTCAATGCTAAGGGCATTTCCCTCTCCATCGGTAAACATTTTACCTGAGCGTAGTTGCCAAACGTAGATTCCGTAGTCTGAAAAAGGTTCTTCTACGACAGAAACTCTTGTTTTGCCAATTTGGTTGGGCATGACTTGACCAATATCTTTTGTAGTATCTATATTCATAACCACTAGTATACCACATTAGTCTGCAGAGTATATGTATTTGGAAGATTTGTAGTCTCCATACACATTATATTGAATATCGTGTGCTGTAATTCTCTTGTTTCTGTTGTAAAAATCTGGATAAAGTATGTTTGTTCCTACAAACGAGCCATAAATATTTGATGGTGATATTGGATAATAATCTAAAGGAAGATATGTTTGTAGGTCTAGCCAAGTATATGGTGTTAACCAATATTCCCAGGTATAGTTAATTCCAAGGGTAGATGTTTTTACGTCTTCCCAGGTGCCAACATTTTGACCACCTAAAAACTCATTATCTGTAAAACCATAAAAAACCAAGTTGTCTATTGCTATTGGACCTGTAATATTAAACTCTCCTACAAAGTTGTCAAGGTTAAGTGATTGAACAAAGACGATAGTAAGAACTGTCCACTCGTTTGTTCTAAGAATAGGGTTTGCTTGAAGTTCACCATTTATGTAGTATTTAACTTCTGGCTCAACATACCCCAAATCATTGACAGTGGATATTGGCAAATAAGAGTTTATTCCTCCACCAGATGCTCCAAGCACAGTGGATAACGTTTTATCTAAAGAAACTATGTTAAAAATTTCTTTTAGTTCGAAAGGAAATGCTTCTAGATTAGAGGTGTCTACGTCAACAGGTGCGTCATAATATAAAAACATTTGTATTGAACTTAGTTTTGATTTTAAATTTTGCTTTTCATTAAGAGGAACCCTAATTCCTCTGTAAACTCCAGCAACTGGAGAGTCCAACTCTAGTAGTCTAATTCCAGATAATCTTTCTAGATTTAAGTATGGACTGGTCTTTTTTTCTATCAAGAATGGGTTTCTTGCATTACCAGTGCCAGAATAATTATAGACTTTTGTTGGTCCACTAAGGGTATAGGTATATGGAATGATATTTTTTCCATACTTTGTATATACTGGATTTTGAACAGTTGTGTCTAAAGATAAGGCTTGTGAGCACATTTCCAAAGACTTTATATCTACTTTGTTATTTACTGTATCTGAAATTTCAACCTCGATATGGGTTACTATTTTTAAGGTAGATATGTCTACTCCTGTTGGCGGATATATTATTGAACCGTCTACTACCTCATATTTTGTTGTTGCCCAGTTTGCATCTGGAGCAACTACTCTACTTAAACTAATTTGTTTAGTTCCGTTTGAAAAGTAACTGTCTTCTCTATAGTTTGAAGAAGTTGTTTCAAAAGTTATATAGGTTTTTACATTTGACAAAGATGTGTCAAAGTATTTAATTCCAGATACTGCTGGTGTGTTTATAACTGGTGCGTCATAGTCTACATTGAACTGAATATTATTAAAAGTATAAACATCATTGCCACCAGAGTCTTTCACATATTTAGCAAAATGAGTAAGTGGTGTATCATCTTTCCAATATCCAGATGTACCTATTGAAAAGTAGTTTTCAGACTCGTATAATTGGCTATAGGTGTATGATGTATTGTAAATCTTTTTATTTTGTATATAGTTAAGTTGATAGTTTCCTACCGCTGAATTTAAAATTGCTTCTTGATTTGTTGAAACTGCTGCATTTGCTGGATAGAAAAATGTTCCATCTGAATTAATTAATATTGTATTGAGTTTATCTAATTGATATTGTGAAAGAAATTTTATCCATCTAACAGTTACATCTGGAGTTGTGTCTATTGTTAGGTCATTATCTCCAAGTGCAAACATTGTAAGTTCTTCAAGATTATTAAAGAAATTGGAAATGCTGCTGCTAAACTGTGTAGAAAACTTATCTATATTCATTCCTATAAGGAAGTTGTATCTTCCTGGACCAGACTCAAAGTAGTGTGGATTTGTTTTTGTTGCTAAAAGTGTTTCCACATTTGAGTTATATTTAAATCTATACTTTACTTCTATGTTTGCTCCAACATACTGTAAAGTAATCTTTAAATAGTTTCTATTAATTTTATTAACTATTTTAAAAATAGTTTTTTCTGATGTTGATGGCAATGCAGATGAATAACAATCTATATAGAATCCTTCAATTTTGCTCTTAAGTAGGTCTAGTGATTCGAATTCTACGTTAGAGTTTATTGATGAAAAAGAACCATACTTTTGTTTCCATGGTTGGTTTCCTGCGGAAAGAACTGTTATAAAATCATTTTTTGACAAAGAGATTTCATTGACTGTATCGTAAAAATTAAAAACTGGGAGTTCGAACTCTTCGTTTGATATAGAGTATTTCTTTATATCTAATCCTTCAGATACTCCATTTTTCCATTCTGCGTTAGTTGGATAGTTTAGATTTGAAGCATACCTTGCACTTGGAAAATCTACGGAAACAGTTGCCGCACCGTAACTTTTATTGATTGTTTCTGGCATAGACACTGCTTGTCCATATGCGTAGTGCATTTTTATTTGTGATGCAGAAAGTTTGTATGGATATATTGCTGGACAATCAAATGTTGCAGCCTGTAAAACTAAGCAATTTTCTGAAGATGTTGTTGGATTTTTTAACAGTTGCAAGTCTTCTTCTTCTAATACAAGATTTATCAACTGTTCTCCATTCACAAATAATGATGCCAAGTTTTCTGAATATGTTATTTGTATCAGCATTGGCTTGTTCATCTGTTTAATAAAAACTTCATCAGATTTATTTCCAATTTTTAAAATAAAAGAAGTGTCGTTATAGTATAGTCCATTGCCATCGTCTGTTTCTGGGTCTGTATTCATCAAGCCAATTAACTTGAATTTGTCTTTGCTAGTTGACCTTTTTACCTTTACCCAAGTTTCAAATGTGTACTGACCATACCTTCCATCTTCGCTTAGAAATCCAAATGATGGTAACATAAATGAACCATAATGCGATTTTGAAGAACCGTAAACTATTGGGGTTTTTTCAACTAATGGATTTGAAGCCAAGACGTATCCAGGATATTTTTCTGAGTTATAGCACTCCAGTTTATATACTTCCATGCTTTTTTTGACAGTTCCTGCTGCAGAAATGTTTGCAGTTGTAGAGCCAGCAACATAGAAGCGTGTATCACTCACTATTCCAAGAACAGTGTATTTCCCATTATATGCAGATGGACTTAATCCAGAAATAACTACATGCTCTCCAATTGAAAAACCATGGTTTCCTGTTGTAGTAAAAGACATATATCCTCCACCATTTGAGGTTGCTTGTATTGGAATTACCTTTGATGGCTGGCTTGGATAAAGAGAGTCTATATTTGTTAAATTTAAAAAATCTGATAGCACTGGCTCTTCGTCTAGTGTCCAGACTGCTGTGGGGTGTTCTAAAAGAATTTTATCTAAATAAAGATTGGTGTTATTAGCCATATCTACTATTCTACCACATAAGAAAATACCCTGCCAAGTTAATGACAGGGTATCTTTTTATTTAGTTTTTATCTGGAATTTTGATTTCACAGTAATCGGTGGTGCAGTAGGCTTCGCCTTGTGCTTCCAGATTGTCTACTCCATCATAGATAGCAGAAAAGTCAATCTTTGCTAGTCTACCGATGTAGTAGTCGTACTCATCTTCTGTAATTTCAGAATATGGCTGTTGTGGATAAACAGTGTTACCCATTGGCAAGAAGGATACAGCCTTTAACTGTCCTTCGTACATGTTTAGAACAGATGCAATGTGTTGTTTCTCAGTTGCTGTGTCAAACGATAGCGTTACTGAAACACCGTTGTCTGACCAGTACTTCTGAGCAGTAGCAGCAAGTGCTGTCTTCTCAAATAGAGTTACATCCTTTTCTGCTCGCTTCTGTCCCGATGCAATTGGGAAGTATACCACTGAAGTATTTGCTGACACTAGGTCTGCCTCAATCCTATACCCTGCTGCTTTGAACAAGTGTAGCATTGGGTCTGTGTTTCCAAAACGAATTGCTCTTAGGTAGAACTTTCCGCCTGGACCCCAGTGAACACCAGGTGTTGCACCTGAAAGGATTGATACAGAACCAGATGGCTTAACTGTGGTTACACGAATTGATTCACGAACACACATCCATTCTGAGTACTTGTTGTCATAGTAACGAATCTTGTTGTATCCTTCGTCCATCCACTCACGAGTAGTAGGAAGACCATGCTCATCAGCGAATGATGCGATGCCAGTTAGAGATGTTCCGATTCTACGGTTTCTCTGCATGATACCGTTGGTCTGTTGCCAGTGAGTAGGGAGAAGTGTTACAGTCTTTCCATACAGGTAAGCGAACTTAAGAGTACGCAGGAAGTCTTCCTTTGACTCGTGACGGTTTAGGTGTACTTCCACAAGGGTACATAGTTCATATGACTCTAGTGGCTGTTCTGCACACGGATTGAAGCCCATTACACGATAGTCCTTGCCATCTGCTGGGTCTGCTAGTCTACCAAAGTTACGAGCAACGTCAAGCCAAATAAATCCTGGCTCACCATTGTCAACAATGCGGTCTACATACTTTTCGTAGTCCATGCCAACAGATGCTTCGATAGAGTTGTTTGACATCCATGCCCAACCTGGGTTCTCTGGGTCGTATGAGTTACGCTCTGGGAATACATCTGCATTCTTTAGGTTTAGGAAGTCTTCGTCTCCATCTACGCCTAGTGCAAGGGTAGCGGAACGTCTGACGTTACCTGAAACAACACAAGTACCAATAAGGTTGATTAGGTCAACGATGGCACGAGCATCTAGTGTCTCTCCTACACGCTGTCCTAGTACATGACTAATTCTTTCGTGTAGTTTGATTAGTGGTGCTGGTCCTGACGCTACCCCACCAAATCCCTTAATAGGTGCACCTTCTGGACGAACCTCAGAATAGTCAAACTTCTGGATGTTCTGACCTGCACGAAGATATGAGTTGATTAGCAAGCGAGTTGCCTCTACCCAGCCTTCACGAGTATCAGGAATTACATAAGTAACTTCTGGTTCTGATGGTGCATAAATAGCAAAGTTCTTGTCTTTTCCAAGGGTATCAAAGCCAACTCCAATACCAAGCATAAGAGCATCCATAACCCAAGCAAACAACTGACCTGGGTCATTCTTGTCTAGGTCTTTTGTAGATACCATAGCACAATTCTGAAGAGCCGCTGAGTTACGCTTTTCCATTGTGAGTGGTGTACCAAATGTCCACATACCACGACCTGGAGGTGTCCATTTTAGATTGAACATACGGTCAAATGCTTCTTGTGCTGACTTCTGTGCCTTGTAGTCATTCCATGGGAGACGATTCTCCTTTGCATGGTTTTTCTGTACAGAGTACATACCTTCAATAACTCTGCGTACGACTTCGTACCAGCGTTCTTTAGTTCCGTCATCTTTGACTCGTGAGTAGGTGCGAACAAAGGTAATTTCACCTAGTGCGTTGCCACCTGCATCCACGAATCCAAAGGGTGATTCCAATGATTTGTACTTTTCGACAAAATCTGTTGGGAGTGTAAATGAGAAAAATTCCGACATAGTGTTTCCACCTTTCCATAACTGTGATGTATAAAGTATACCACAGTTTTAAGAAATAGCAAACACTATGCCAGAATATTTTATAATTAGTATATTACTCAGTTACGTTAGCAACTGTTAGAGAGTCCAATTCCTGCTTGTAAACAGAAATCATCTGGTCAAGCAGTGTGATGTTGTTATCAATTTCGGTTAGTGCCTTTTCATTTGGCTCTTCCTGTGCTTGTAGAACCTTTTTGTTTAGAGTTAGTTGATATGCTTCAACTGCTAGTTGCTGTACTCTTTGTGTAACTACCGAAGTTCTTTCTTCCACGGTAAGTAATGAATTAAAATCAATAGACATTGATTAACCACCTTTCAAGTGTTGTATTTTTTAATTATAGCACATGATAGTGACATTTAGGTTAATTCGTGGTATAATTTATATACGACACCCTTCAAAAAGGTGTTTTTCCATTAAAGGAGGAAAATATGAATAATTCAAAAATCAAAAAATTACTCGCTGTCGGAATACTAAGTTTTATGTTGTCTGGGTATCCAACCCCTATTGCTCAGGCAGACAAAGTAACCCAACAAACAATTAAAGAAAACGGCTTTGACTATCGAAGTCAGTTGATTAACCGTGCCAAATATACTAAGAATACTGAAAGAATGAAGGTGACTGTCCAAAAATTAATGAGACGTGTTCACAAAACTTCTTATGTATTTTCTGGGTCTACCCCATATGGGTGGGACTGTTCTGGAATGGTAAGATGGACATACAAGCAGTTTGGCTTAGATGTTCCTCATTCTGCCAACAAACAAGCACACATTGGTAAAAGAGTTTCTGTTCCAAAATTAGGAGACATCGTTGTCTTTGCTTATAAAGGTTCGACAAACTTTTATCACTCTGGTATCTATATCGGCAAGGGTAAAATAGTAAATGCTCATTATGAGGCTGGCACTACAATCATCCAACCATTAACAGATTACAAAAATAGTCAAATAAGATTTGTAAGGGTTGTCCCTACTCTTTAGTTAATACCAAAAAGTTTTGCTGTAACTATCTGACCTGTGACTGTTCCATTAAATGTTAGAGTCATTGATGTTACTGCTGTTGTCCTATTTTTCCAAGCAAATGTTCCATAGCAGATTGCATCTGAAATATAGTTATAGTAACCATCGTATCTTCCAATCTTAGAACCTGAAGTGGAAGCATAATTGTCTATATTAAAAGAACCAATAGCAGTATTTTCTGGATGATTCATAGGAACAAGAATGGCTACTTGGTCAAATCCGTTTGCATATGATGATGGTGCAGAGGTATTTGTTGATGCAGTTCCAGTGTATTGTTGGAAAGCATATGTATAGTTTGTTGCTGTATCTCCAGAAAATTGAATTGATAGCGTTGTAGCGGCAGTGTTTGCTGTTCCAACTGTATACTCAACTTCTAAACTTTTGTAAGTTTGTGGTATTGAAGAAAAAGTTATTGTCGATGCACCTGCTGTTGATGTTACTGTTTGAAGTAATGCTTTTCCAATGTTGGCAGTTCCAGTAACAGTAATAGTACTGGATGTGCTTCCACCAATGTTAATGTTATTATTGGCAGTTGTTGTTGAGTTAACTCCAATGTTAATTGTTTGACTATTACCAGTACCAGAAGCAGCACTACCAATATTTATTGTTCTTAATGTCGTAAAAGAACCAGTAGCCAAGTTCATAGTTGTAGCCTGACCACCTAGGCTTACCGTTGCAGCGGTTGTATTAAAGATAGATGCAGTTCCAGTAGACGATGTTGCAATTGTTGGGCTTGAGCCATTCATGTTCAAGGTTGCGGTACTTGCAAGGGTAAGTGTTGGCGAGTTGATTGTAAAAGTTCCACCAATAGAAGAACCCATGGTAATATTTGTTGTTGAGCCAGAGCCACCTCCAGTACCAATATTGAGTGTTTTTGTTGTTGCTGTTGCAGTTACACCCGAAGCAATATTATATGTTGAGGCACCTGTAGATGCAGTAAACATATTAACAGTCTGTGCTGCTGTGGCGGTATTTCCAATAGACAATGTTGTTGCTGCTCCACCGATATTTAGTGTAGTACTTCCTGTATTAAATACATCCATAGATGCACCGCCAAGAATTGATGTAGCAAAAGTTGGTGATGTAGTAAGAACTACGTTTCCAGAACCAGTTGATGAAGAAAAAGCGGTGCTTGTATTTGCAGAACCATTTCCAACGGAATATAAAAATCCTGGGGCAGTTGCAGTAACTCCAGCAAGACGAGCAAGAGTTCCAGGAGTACCAGTTGCAGATGCGTAAATAACATCACCGATAGTTGTTGTTGGATTAATGGCTAGAGTTCCTGCTACCGCTGGAATTGTTATTGCTGTTGTTCCAGCAGTTGCTGCTGGGGTAAGTGTAATTGTTCCAGATGTAGCACCTGGCATTGCAAGGCTAGAAATACCAGTCAAAGCCTGATTAGCAGATGAGATTTGAGCAGTAGTTGTTCCAATATAATAAGAACCAACACCAATAAACTGATTATAGGTTACAGTGTCTGTTCCAATTCGAATTGTTCCAGTTGGTAATCCACCAGTGGCACTTGATGTAGTGAGCATAAATGCCTCATTTGCATTTGTGCTACCATCGGAAACATATAAAAAGTCACCTTCGGCAAAGTCTCCAGCAAGTGTATTATTTGCATCTGTTGAACGAACAAGAACTACTTTTGTAGCACTTCCATTTGAAAAAGTTGGAGTTAATGTTGCTTGTCCACCAATTCCATCGGACTGTACGACATAAATGCCATTAGCAATGCTTGAGGTTGTTCCTGCGGCACCAAGAGTAGTTCCATTTTTAACAAGAACTCTATCTCCAAGGACAAGGTTTGCACCACTATCTATGGATTGAGCACCAGTTGCTGTAAAAGTAATATATGCATTAATCCCAGTTCCTGGAGTTGCAGAGTTGTCTGCAGAACCAGCGGAATATGTTCCAGTTATTGTTGTTGTTGTGGCATATTTAGCATTTTCGTGAACGTTAATTCCAGATTGTAGGGAACTAATTTGATTTTGTAGTTGTGCAAGCATTCCGTAAATACCACTAGAAGTTGATAGAGATGTTCGTGGGGTAGTTCCAGCATCCGTAGAACCATAATATAAAAAGTTAATTGTGTTTTGAATATTGGCAACTTCAGAAAGTGCTGAAAGATAGGGTGGAGTAGTTACTCCAGAGATTGTTGGGTATGATAATGCGGTAGCCATAAACTATATTATACCACGTCTGTCTCTTTAAATAAGTCAAAATTAGAACTAGCAATTCCATTGACATTAAGAGACATTTTGTCTTTTCTATTTTTAAACTTTAGATTGTGGTTGCAGACATAAAGCATGTTTTTTGGAAGATACCCCCAGGCTTGCTCAATGTAGTTGTGGTCAGTTGTTCTTTGAGTAATGGCAAGTATCTTTTTGCAATACTTTTTGGCATTTCTCCAGTCATTTTTCAGAAAGTAGTGTACAGCCAAACAAAATAGCGGTTCACGAGCGTACCAAACTTTAAGGGCAGAGATTAGGTGTTTCTTCTGCTTCTTAAGTTCTAGATTTGAAAGAATAATGTATGCTGTACAAATGTCGGTAGGAAGTCTTCCAGAGTCTTTCATGGAGATATACTTTTTAAATTCTTTTATTGCCTGTTCTCTATCTTCATAAATTAAAGCCTTTGCATAATATAACTGATACCTGTGGCTATCTGGCTCTTCATCTAAAGCATCTTTAATTAAAGTGTCATACACCTTTCTGCTTTTATCATTATCTGGGTAGTGAAGAATATGGAAGTCTTCGCATTCTTCTAGAACATGGTTTTCGTTTCTATCTGTAACAATGTACTCGTGAACGATATACTTCCAACGGTATCCATGACGAGCATGAACTTTTGACTGAGAAGATATCATACCTGGAATAGTCTGGTCCTTGTTGTTCCAACTGTGAGTATACTTATATAGAATCTGAGTACCAGTAGTTTTTTCTAGTGCCTCTCTCCACCCCTTATCCAATACCTCGTCAACATCTAGAGAAATACACATATCGATGTCATCTGGTAGGGCAGCCAGAGCAGCATTACGAGCATCATCAAAACGCCAAGGCTTAATAGAAATGTTAATTACATTAATACCAAGTTTCTTAGCAAGTTTAACAGTCTTATCTGTAGAGCCAGTGTCAGCAATTAGTAGATAGTCTGCGTCTTTGGCAGACTCATACCAACGCTCTATAAACTTTTCTTCATTGAGAGCAATTGTGTATACCGCAATTTTCATTCTTCAATCCTTTGTTCATTATCATTATACCACTGTTCAATCTTTGCTTGTAGTTGTTCTACAGCACCATCCCAAACTCTAGGATTATTAAAAATATCAAAACTAGGCTTTGTGTGCCTTAAGGCTTGCTCTACATACATTCTAGCCAAGCCCCAGATTTCTTTTTCTACATAGTATTCTGCTAAGTAATAGTATGGCTCTCGTCTTTCTCTAGAATGCTTTAGGCATTCGGAAAGGTATTGATAGCGTTTCTCTGGAACAATGTCAGCCAAAACTTTATAGACGTGAGACTTGTCTGTATCGCTAAATCCTGGAACCTTCATCATTTCTAGATACCAGGTTTCAGCCTCTTCGTATCGTTCAAGGGATACTAAAGCATCTGTGTAGTATTTGTAATATCGTGTGATTTCCCTAGTTTCATCTAAGGCAGCCTTGATGAGGTCAAGGTATTGACTGCGAGGTTTTTCTGTATCTGGCAAATGATAAACTTCAAGACCATAAGCAAACTCAATGTCTGGCTCAGTTCTGTCTTGAACAATACCTTCGTGCATAATAAACTTCCAGACATATCCGTGACGTGAATGAATCTTGTTATTGACCATACTGTGCTGCTTATGATAGTTGTCAAAGACATAGGTAATCTGATTTCCAGTTGTCTTTTCTAGAATCTCTCTCCAGCCTTCCGAGATTGTCTCGTCCATGTCAAGAGATACGCAGAGGTCTATATCGTCTGGTAGTAACGATAGGGCTGTGTTTCTGGCTACGTCAAATCTCCAAGGCTTGATTGAGATATTATAAACATTTATACCAAGTGACTTGGCAATTTCCACGGTACGGTCAGTAGAACCAGTATCCGCAATAAGGATATAGTCAGCGTCCTTTACTGAGTTGTACCAGCGTTCGACAAACTTTTCTTCATTAAGTGCAATTGTATAAACTGCGATTTTCATACCCTAAAATCCTTTGTTCGATATATATTATAGCAGATAGAGGCTTAACTTACTTAGATAGAGCCTGAACTTGGATTTCTAGGGCTTGAATTCTAGCGTCTTGATGCTTAATTGCTGATACAAGTGCTGCTACCATTTCACCATAAGCAATGCCATCTGGAATTACTGAACCATCTTCTTGAGTCAGGTAATTTACAAAAACCTTTAGGCTTTCAATCTGGTCTACGTCTTCAGCAATAAGACCAGCGTAAAGTTTAGAATCTGGATTTTCTTCAGCCTCATCCTTTAACCTAAATGTTTTTGGTGATAAAGCCAAAACATCTTCATAAACAAAGTTAGCATTTTGGATATCCTGCTTATATCTAGCAGATGATGTAGTTCTAACAAACTGACCAGAATTATTGATAGAGGCACCAGTAGTTCCTCCACCATTTAGAGCAGTTCTAGTTAGAGTTCCACTAGTAGTAAGGTTTCCTCCAGTCACTGTTCCAGTGGCATTTATACTACTGCTAAATGTTGCTGCTCCAGTTAAATCAAAGAATCCGCCTACTCCGCCGCCTCCGATAGACAAGCCTGAGTTTGGAATGCTAACTTCTGAGTTTATATTTGTGACTCCTCCAGTCTTTCCAATGTTTAGAACGGCAGATGTTGTAGCAAAGTTCATTGTTGCAATAGTGCTAGTCAGTAAATTAAACGTTGTTGTCGTTGGCGTTGTTATGCTTGTAGTTATTGCTGGGGAAGTCATTGACTTTACTCCAGCAAAAGTTTGAGCACCAGTTGTTACGATACCAGAAACAGAACCAGATGCAGAAGGAATTGCTGCAAAAGAAACAGCAGACATTCCGCTACCAGTTAAAGAGCCTGTTGGTCCTGAAGTTGTTCCATCAGTATATGTGAAGGTTGTTGGATAAAAGTTTGTATCTGTGCCACTAAAAGTAGTCCAGGTAGGTGTTGCACCTGTTCCAGCAGAAGTAAGTACTTGACCAGAAGTTCCTGCAGAATTATTTAAAAGTATAGGGCTTGTAGTGCTTGAGTGATTTACTGGTCCATTTAATGTTACCTTGCTTGTTCCACCGCCTGTAGACCCAAGATTTAATAAAGTTGCACTTCCAGCAGTACCAATATTTATTTCATTTGCACCAGAAGGCTCATTACTATTAAGACCAGTTTTACCAATATTGATTCGATAAGTCTGTGTATAACCTATATTTACATTTCCATAAATTTCACCGCCCTCTTCGTCACCAAATGATGTAGTGCCAGTATAAACATCAACATTTCCAGATTGTCCAAAGTAACCACCAGAAGCATTACCAGATTTCAAAATCAGTGTGCCAGTAGTTGCAACAGAGAAATAACCACCAGCAGTTACGTTACCTGTACTCAGAACAATTGAAGCACCAGTCGTACTTGTGGAGGTAGTTAGATTAGTTCCCTGAATACCTGTAATAGACGTACCTGCACCAGTAAATCCAGAACCACCACCAGCATTTACCCATTGAGTATTATAATTAGTTCCATCTATCTTGGCTAGTACCTGACCTGTTGTTCCACCAGTAGGGACACCCTGACCATTAGTTCCATTGGTTCCATTGGTTCCGTTAGTACCGTTTGTGCCAGCAGCACCAGTTGCACCTGTTTCGCCTTGAATACCTTGAATTCCTTGTGCTCCAGTAGCACCTGCTGGTCCCTGAGCACCTGTGTCACCTTTTTGTGCAAGCAATGCCCAGAAAGATGCTTGGTTTGCACCAATTCCAGGTTGAGTTATTGATGCAGAAGTGTGGGCGGTAGTGGCTCTATAAGAAGAACCATCTTCTCTAACAACATCATTAACTGCATAAACAGTTCCTGTTGCCCAAGCACCACGGAATAACAATCCTGCTCCAGTAGCACCTGTTGCACCAGTTTCTCCTTGAATACCTTGAGGACCTTGAGCACCAGTGGCTCCTGTTGCTCCAGTTAATCCAGTTGGTCCTTGAGGACCTGTTGCTCCTGTTGGACCTGTGTCTCCTGTGTCTCCCTTTGGTCCAGTTGCACCCTGAATACCCTGCGGTCCTTGAGGACCAGTATTACCAACAGCAACAATAACTAATATAAGCGGATGATTGCTTGCAAAGTTTGTTGTACCAGTACCAGCACTGGTCAAAAGAGTTACAGGAAAATTATCCCAGGTATCGTTGTAAGTTGGAGTTCCATTGACTTCCCATTTTTGATAATTAGCCGCATTGTTTGCGTCTTGAATGATAAGAATGTCACCTTGATTTATGAGGCTTAAGAAAATGCTATCGTCTTGATTGTCTTTATCAATGTGGTTGACTCTCAGGGCAGTGGAATTTATTTGAGTTGCATTATTCCAACCAAGTTGATTAGTTGTAGGGTCTCCCGAAATTGTGTTAGTTCTAGCATTATAGTGATAGTGAGAACTAGAGCCACCAGTAGGACCAGTGGCACCAGTAACGCCTTGAATACCTTGGATACCCTGTGGACCCTGTGGACCAGTAGAACCTGTGTCTCCTGTATCACCTTTAGGTCCAGTTGCTCCTGTTAGTCCAGTATCGCCTTTAATACCCTGAATGCCTTGTATGCCTTGTGGACCAGTTGGACCTGTAGCACCAGTAGGACCTGTTAGCCCAGTGTCACCTTTGACACCCTGGATACCTTGAATTCCTTGTGCTCCAGTGGCTCCAGTATCGCCCTTAAGTCCTTGAATGCCCTGTAAACCTGTTTCACCTTGAATACCTTGAATTCCTTGAGCACCTGGGTTTCCTGTGTCTCCTTTGACACCTTGGATACCTTGTGGTCCTGTATTCCCAGTATCACCTTTTGGACCAATTGGACCTGTAGCACCAGTCAAACCAGTGTCTCCCTTTATACCTTGAATACCCTGAATACCCTGTGGTCCAGTAGCACCTGTTGCTCCTGTAGCACCAGTGGCTCCAGTTGGTCCAGTAGGTCCTTGGATACCTTGTGTTCCTTGAGGTCCGCCAAAATTAACTACAGCAATCTTAGAAGATTCTGTTGTGGTCGTTACTTTGATTTGAGAAGATTGGGTGGTATCAGGAATAATTTTAAATGTTGTCATTAAAGAGTGCTCCCAGTAATGTCAGAGCGAACTACTATAGTTCCGACAATAGGAGTCCACTTCTTGCTAGAGATTGTTACTTGTAAATCAAATATAAGTTCAGCGACAATTGGAGAACTTCCAACACCCCATCCTGCAGTCATAGCAGAATCAGCACTTACTGTAACATACCCTGCTGCCGATGTTGGTGTCAGAGTGTACTTAGTCGTTGTCTTAGGGTCATAGGCACTTGCTAAATATGTCCATCCTGTGGTATCCTTGAGAGTAACACCATCGTCTTCGTACCATTCAAACTTGGCAGAGATATCGTCTCCACGGACTACAGTCCATTTAACGTTTTGAGGTTCCGCACCAATAAAAATCGGGGAATCAGGAGAGCATGAAGTACAAGACATATAAACATTATACACTATAAATAAAGAACCAGTGCCTGAAGTGGGTATGAGAGAGAGTATCAGACACTGGCTCTATATGATAAATTATATCATTTTGTAGGGATTTCTGTTTTCTATTTGACAAATCACAAAAAGTGTGATACCCTCTTATCTATAGAGATAAGGGCTATATATTATATATTTATATATTAGTATATATTATAGTTTATATATATTATATTAATAATCAAAGTTCGGTGTTTTCTGATTTCTTATTTTTGTTAGTCTTGACACCTTCGTTTATAAGAACGTTATAAAGGTTGTCAATTTTTTCTTCTAGTTTGTGAGACTTTTCTTCTAGTCTGTTAACCTGGTCTTTCATCGATGACCCTCCGTTAGGCTTGAGTTCTGATAAATTGTTTTTAAGTTCGGTTGATAGGACTTTCATTTCTGCGGTAATGAACCATCTGATTCCGCCAACAGTAATAGCGATGATAGACAATGCAGTTAATATTAAACCTGCCCAATCTGATATAGTCATAATAAAATAATTATACACTATCTTTTGACTGTTTGCGGATTTTTAAAACGGTCGAAATAAGAGACACCAAACCCATACAAATGCCTGTATGCAACAAAGTTGCCAGATAGGGCAAATAAGGGTTTAAATGCCCCCTAGAGACCACAACACCCATATTTCCATACACACATACCCCTCAAATATGTTATACTATAAATCTACCGAAAGAGAGAGCGATATGGACGAAAAAGTACCGTATGTCAAACACTACGAGTCAAAAGAATATCTTGAAGCATGCATAGCAGCCAAGATGAATTCAAAAGAAATAGCCAATCAGAGTAAAGTGTCATATAAACTTATTAACTATTGGCTGATAAAGCATGGATTGCTTCGCAATACCCCAGACGTTAGGCTACCCTAATGGAAATTATTATATTCTTAGCAGCAATGCTCTTTGTATTAGCATTTAACTTTATTTATGACAAATACAAAATGATTAATACCCCCAAAAAGAAACACAGATGC
>Ga0315905_10001753_pt1 | contig 23101 bp, 22 predicted proteins | sample LakEriMetagenome_5_FD_203522 | JGI IMG/M metagenome (GOLD analysis project Ga0315905, IMG submission 203522) | Freshwater fungal communities from buoy surface, Lake Erie, Ohio, United States - Buoy 4 MA121 | ecosystem: Environmental > Aquatic > Freshwater > Lake | place: USA: Lake Erie, Ohio...
ACTGGGTGCTACAGCCGCTCTTTGAGATCGCCGCATGGGTCTGCGCGCTGCCTGCTCTGGCAGCTTCCTATTACGCAGCTGGTCTCTACGTACCGATCGGCCTTCGGGCCCTGCATGACGGGCGCGAGTCGAGGGTTGCGGGGGAGTGAGGCCTCGCGGCGCCGGAGCTCACGCTTCGGTGGAGGTCGAGGCAATCGGATAGCGTTCGGCCCATGCAACTGCCCGATGATCTGCGCTATTCCTCCGACCACGAATGGGTGCGACTCGAGAACGGTCAACTTCGTCTCGGAATCACCGACTACGCACAAGATGCACTCGGCGATGTCGTGTTCGTTGAGATCCCCGAAGTTGGTATGCAAGTTGATGCGGCCGCAAAGGTCAGTGAAGTCGAGTCAACCAAATCGGTCTCAGACATCTACGCACCAGTTGCCGGCACGGTCGTCGCAGTGAACGATTCACTTTCGGACTCACCAGAGCGTCTGAATGACGATCCTTACGGCGATGGCTGGATCTGCATCATTGAACCCTCCGATCCAAATTCTGTTGACGCTCTTCTTGACGTCGACGGTTATCGGCGGTTGATCGAAGGATCGTGATGGCTGTCGTCGAGGGATTCTGCAATAACTGCGGGCACCGCAATTCGCTTGGAGCAAATTTCTGCTCCTCATGTGGTGCTGTCCTTGAATCGCTCGCGCCCGACCACACAACGATCACCTTTCACCCAGTAACGCCCGGTGACCCGGTCGAGAGCGACGTCGCTGTCGTTGTCGAGGGCATTCCTGCCGATACCGCGATGCTCGTTGTCCAGCGTGGTTCAAAGGCTGGAAGTCGATTCGCGTTAGAGAGCGATGTGGTGACTGCAGGTCGGCATCCAGACTCAGATATCTTCCTCGACGACATCACGGTCTCGCGTCGCCACGCCGAACTCCGCCGCGTCACCGATGGAACCTGGTTGGCATGCGATACCGATTCGCTCAATGGTACGTACCTCAATCGTCAACGCATCGAGACTGCGATTCTTTCGAGTGGCGACGAATTGCAAATCGGAAAGTTCAAACTTGTGTTTCTTCTCGGCGGAGACGGCGCGTGACCGACACAGTTTCCCATTCCTCAATTGGCGAAGTCTTGGCGCTCTTGCAGAGCGACTATCCCGACATCACCATCTCCAAGATTCGATTCCTGGAAAGCCAAGGGTTGTTGAATCCTGAGCGCACGCCGTCGGGGTACCGGAAGTTTCACGATGAAGACATTGAACGACTGCGATGGATCCTCACGCAACAACGAGAACACTTCTTGCCATTGAAAGTGATCAAGGACCGCTTAGCCGCTGGGGATTTCGCCGATGGTCCGCCCGAGGGCGTTCTACCGTTTGAGCGCGCATCAGAGAACGCCGTGAACACGAATGGTTCCGCAACATCTGAGGTCCTAGAGAACTCTGCAGCACTCGCTTCTGCAACGAAGAATTCTGCAGTGAAGGATGGAGTCGGCCTCGGTACAACTTCTCGAACGAGCGCCGTCACGAGTTTGCTCGAGGGACCCGCCGCTGCTGCTCCCGAGCCTCGGGGCGGGAAGCGGCATCCGACTGGACACAAAAAGGGCGATCCCACGCCAGTGAAAGGCGCTGAAGAAGAGATCGAGGTCCCGGAGGTTGCGCTCACACTCAAGGAACTCTGTGAGCAGAGCGGCTTGGGTCAGCCTGAGGTTGCTGAACTCGAGAAGTTCGGACTCCTCGCGCGCCGATCCATGGGCCATGTTGAGTACTACGACGAAGAAGCACTTGTCGTGGCGCGCCTCGCTGGCGGATTCGGCAGGCACGGAATCGAACCCCGACATCTGCGCATGTACAAAGTGTCGGCCGACCGTGAAGCCGGGCTGTTTGAGCAGCTGATTACTCCGCTCTTGAAACAGCGCCGTGCTGCCGCCCGTGAAGAGGCGGTTGAGATGCTTGAAGAGCTGGCGGAGCTCGCCGATGACCTGCGTGCAGTGATGGTCCGGGCCTCACTGCGTGAGTATCTGGGCCAACCCTGATCCACGGGTTCGGTTGCTGTTCCATGCCGGTAGTCTGAGCCGGTGATTGAGATGGAAGTCATCAACGTTCAGGTTGATATCCCTGGCAATGCACCAGTGCTCGTTTTGCGTGAAGTCGCAGGTGCGGGCCGGCTCGTGCCTATCTTCATCGGGCACGCCGAAGCAGCAGCAATCAGCTTTGGACTCGAAGGTGTCGTTACCCCGAGGCCACTCACTCACGATCTCTTTTGTGAAGCGATCGAGCATTTGGGCGCCTCGCTGACGTCAATCGAGATCACCAAAGTCGACGGCGGCACTTTTTATGCCGAGTTAGTCCTGAAAGTTGACGAAGCGGAGTCTCGCTTATCCGCCCGCCCGTCTGACGCCGTGGCACTGGCACTGCGCTTTCACTGCCCGATATGGGCCGACGATTCTGTCGTCGAGGCCGCTGGCCTGCTCCCTGACGACGAAACTGACGGTTCCGACGACGGGGGAGACGTGGTCGAGGAGTTCCGTGCCTTCATCGACAACGTGAACCCCGAGGATTTCGCGTCCTGAGGCGGTATCCGCCCAACCATTGACGCCGCGCGCGGCGCCCTGTACGGTCAGCGGTCCTTACAACGTCGTAATTTCGTCGTTGTCATCCGTGGGGTCAGCGCCGATCCCGTTCTGTGACGCAGGGCCGTCACTTGTCATCACTGGGAGCATCCATGGCATCTACGAATGAACGCGCGGTCGACCACGGCTTTAGTGGCGCGAAGGCGGCTGAGATTGTTGGAATTAGTTACCGCCAACTCGATTACTGGGCTCGAACAGACTTGGTTCGGCCGACGCTGACCGATGCTGCCGGAAGTGGCAGTCGCCGCCGCTACGGCTACACCGACCTTCTTGAACTGAAGGTCATCAAGAGTCTTCTCGATGCAGGAATTCGCCTCGAGAACGTCCGCGAGGTGTTCAGCTATCTCCGCGACATTCTCGGACAAGAGATCACCTCAGCAAATCTCGTCATCCAGGGTTCAACCTCGGTAGTCATCCAATCTGATGGCGAACTCATTGACCTGATCCATAAGGGACAGGGTGTCTTGAACATCCTCCCGTTGGCAGGCGTTCGAGACGAGATGGATGCGCGAATCCGCGAACTTCGTCCCCCTGCAGAGTCATCTGCAGATTCAACCGCAGTGGTTGGAGATCTTCCGGCGACGCCGATTTCCACTGCGATCTAAACTGAATCGCGCGGCGGAGTGGCAACGACATCGTTTCTCCGAAACTAGGGTCACGACGTGACTGATCGCCTTTCTCCTCTCGACGCTGTCCACCGTTCAATCGGCGCCAAAATGGTTCCGTTTGGCGGTTGGGACATGCCCCTTTCTTACGAGGAAGGGACCCTCGCCGAACATCGCGCCTGCCGCCATGGCGCAGTCGTTTTCGATGTCTCCCATCTCGGCACAGTTCGAGTCACTGGCCCCGATGCCTTCGAAGTACTTCAGCGGGCGTTCACAAACGATCTCCATCGGATCGCTCCAGGGCGTGCGCAGTACACGCACCTCCTCGATCAAGACGATGCTTCAGTTGTTGATGACATCATCATTTGGTGGGTTGATCCAGAGACATTCGATGTCATGCCTAACGCTTCGAATACTGATCGAGTTACTGGTGCGTTAGAGCAGATCGCGATGAGTATGGACGGCATCACAATCGATGCCGGCGACATCACTTCCGAACGTGCGATTTTGGCGGTGCAGGGACCACAAGCCCGATCGTTGCTTTCCACTGTCGATGAAGCAATCGCTTTGGTGAAGCGTTTTGATGTTCGACGCCTCGAATGGCAGGGCGCTGCTCTCGTTGTTGCCGGAACCGGATACACCGGAGAAGACGGTGTCGAGATCGCCGTACCTGCGACACACGCGGCAGCGCTATGGTCAGCCTTGACCAGCGCAGGAATCACCCCGGCAGGTTTGGGTGCACGCGACACGTTGCGTCTCGAAGCTGGTCTTCCTTTGCACGGACATGAGCTCGGAGCGGGCATCACGTCGTTGCAGGCTGGGCTTGGCTGGGCCGTTCGCTTCGACAAGGGCCCGTTCCGAGGTTCAGAAGCTCTTGCTGCTGAACGCGATCGAGGCATCTCGCGCCGGCTCGCGGGGCTCGTCACCGAGGGTCGGCGACCACCACGAGAAGGATCAGCGGTTTTGCGCGACGGTGTTGTCGTCGGAGAAGTAACGAGCGGAAATTACTCGCCCGAACTGGGACACGGAATCGCGCTTGCGTTCCTTCCGCCTGACGCAAGCGTGGGTGATCAGTTCTCTATCGACGTCCGCGGAACACTTCTCGTTGCGGTGGTTGTGAAGCCGCCGTTTGTGGGCTGATTAGTTGTCGGCAAACGCTTCGATTGGCGGACACGAGCACACAACATTTCGATCGCCGTACGCGCCGTCGATTCGACTCACCGGCGGCCAATAGCGAGCAGCGACGTGGCCCGCGGGCCATCCGGCGACCTCCCGGGTGTAGGCGTGTTCCCATGAGTTGCTGGTGAGGTCGGCTGCGGTGTGTGGAGCGTTGTGCAAAGGGTTGTCCTCTGCTGGCCAATGGCCCGAGGCGACAAGGTCGATTTCACGTCGGATCGACAACATTGCGTTGCAGAAACGATCGAGCTCGCTCAAACCTTCGCTCTCGGTGCTCTCGAACATGAGCGTTCCGGCAACAGGGAACGACATCGTCGGAGCGTGAAAGCCGTAGTCGATCAATCGCTTCGCAACATCGTCGACTGTCACGCCAGTCTCTTTGGTGATGGGTCGAAGATCGAGAATGCACTCGTGGGCAACCAAACCGTCGCGGCCGGTGTAAAGAACGGGGAAGGCGTCTTCGAGTCGTCTTGCGACGTAATTCGCGTTGAGGATCGCCACATGGGTAGCGCGCTCGAGACCCTCGGGGCCCATCATCGAGATGTACGACCACGGAATTGTGAGGATGTTTGCTGAGCCATAGGGCGCTGAGGAAACTGGGCCGACGAGCGGACCAGTGACTGAATCATCCCGAGAAGGACCAGCCGATGGAATCACAGGATGGCCTGGCAGATAGGGGGCTAAGTGAGAGCGGACCGCAACAGGACCAACTCCGGGTCCACCACCACCATGGGGAATGCAGAAGGTCTTATGGAGATTGAGGTGACTCACGTCGGCGCCGAAGTGGCCAGGCCGCGCAACGCCGACAAGGGCGTTGAGGTTTGCTCCGTCGAGGTATACCTGTCCGCCGGCGTCGTGAACCGCGCCGCAAATATCGCCAATGGCTTCTTCGAAAACACCGTGAGTCGACGGGTAGGTGATCATCAACGCTGCGAGGTTGTTGGCGTGTTCATCGATCTTTGATCGAAGATCGTCGACATCGACATTGCCGTTTTCATCGCAAGCGATAACGATCACGCGCATTCCGACCATCGTTGCGCTTGCAGCGTTTGTTCCATGGGCTGAAGCAGGAATCAAACACACAGTGCGGTGATCATCGCCATTGCCAAGATGCCAGGCCCGAATCGCGAGAAGTCCGGCGAACTCTCCTTGGGAGCCAGCGTTTGGCTGCAGAGACACAGCGTCGTAGCCAGTGATATCGGAGAGCCACCGCTCAAGGTCGGAAATGATCGTTCGATAGCCGGCAGAATCTGCGGGGTCGACATACGGGTGCAGCCCGGCGAATTGGCTCCAAGTCACAGATTCCATTTCGGCCGCAGAATTGAGTTTCATTGTGCACGAACCGAGAGGGATCATGGCTCGGTCTAGTGCGAGGTCGACATCGGCGAGCCTGCGCAAATACCGAACCATCTCTGTTTCGCTGTGATGAGTCGTGAAATTGGGGTGATCAAGGAAATCTGTGATCCGACGGCTGGTGGTGGGAATCGATTCGGAAGCTGTCGCATCGAGTTGCGCAACCGAAACTTCGGGGGCCCCCGCGCAGGTCAAAAGCGTGGAGACGGTTACGGGCGTTGTGGTCTCATCGAACGACACCGAAATGGTGTCGGCGTCGACTCGACGTAGTTCAAGACCCGCCGAACGCGCTGTGGCTACGAGTGCATCAGCGCCGAAAGGAACCGAAATCGTAAGCGTGTCGAAGAATGTCTGGTTCACGGGACCGAGACCAAGATCACGGAAACCTTCGGCTGCCGCTGCGGTGAGGCGATTGACGCGTGTAGCGATACGGCGAAGACCTTGTGGTCCGTGCCACGCGGCGTAGAGCGCTGCCATCACAGCGAGAAGGACTTGAGCGGTGCAGATATTCGATGTCGCCTTTTCGCGACGGATGTGTTGCTCCCGAGTTTGTAGCGCAAGGCGGTACGCCGGTCGACCAGCAGTGTCGATCGAAACACCTACGAGACGGCCAGGAAGAACGCGTCGGTGTTCGTCGCGTGTTGCGAGGAAACCAGCACTCGGCCCACCAAACCCGAGCGGGATGCCGAATCGTTGGGAAGATCCAACAACTACGTCTGCGCCGAGTTCGCCTGGGGGAGTGATGAGGCAGCACGCAAGAAGGTCCGTAGTAACTGCGACAAGTGCACCAGCAATATGTGCAGCGTCGATTGTAGCTGAAAGCTCTCGGATCGCACCAGACGAACCTGGATGAGAGAACAGGACCCCGAAGACATCGTCGGCGATGGGGTCATCGGGATCGGCGAGTTCGATCGTGAAACCAAGTGGTTCGGCTCGAGTTTGCAGTACAGCGATTGTCTGGGGATGCGTATCGCGATCGACAACAAACCGATCACCGCGTTTCCCATTCGTTCGATGAATGAGGGTCATTGCCTCTGCGGCCGCGGTCGACTCGTCGAGCATCGATGCGTTTGCGATATCCATACCGGTGAGATCGCAGACCATGGTCTGGTACATAAGAAGTGCTTCGAGTCGGCCCTGACTGATTTCTGGCTGATACGGCGTGTAGGCGGTGTACCAGGCTGGATTTTCGAGCACATTGCGTCGAAGTACTGGTGGAGTTACGCAGTCGTACCAACCGCAACCGATCAGCGACGTGCGAACAACATTTCGATCGGCGATCGAACGCAATCTCTGAAGCATCGTGGCTTCATCGACTGCTGCGGGAACAGCGAGGGGAGTCGTTGAGCGAATAGACGGAGGAACGACGGCATCGATAAGCGCTTCAAGGGTCGGTTGCCCGACAACAGTGAGCATGCGTTCGATCTCGTCATCAGATGGTCCGATATGCCGACCAACGAATTGGTCAGCAGCAATAAGTGCTTCAAGTGACGGGCGGGGATCAGACATGGTGGCCTCGATGGTCGCGACGCGAGTGCGCCTAGGTCGGGACCCCGCTCTGTTGTGGTACCTGAGAGTTTCGCTTCGAACTGCGAACAGGCCCGAAGACACCTGTTCGTCGTTGTCGACTTTCCCCGTCGGTGAGCCATTTACTTAGGTAAACGACTGCTCTCCAGAGTTGCCTACGCAAGCGGTACATGGGCCTGAGAGTTTCCCGGGGGGTTGCTCCTTCGGCGCCAATCGAGTTTCCTCAGACCATAAAGATCGGGGGACTTTTGATTGAGCTCTCCCGCAAGCGGTGATCGGCTTCAGTTGTGTTTTGGAATCTAGTCGAAGAGGTCCGGTTGTTCGCGCACGATGCTCGAGTACAAGGGCTGGAATGAAAACCAACCGGCGAAGTTGTGTCCGATTTGGTCTCGAGTCATGGCTGCGCATTCATCGTCGATCGAGATCGGAGACCCAGCAGCCATCGCCAAGAGCTGCGCCTGACAACTGCGCTCCATCGTGATGTACCACCAGGCGGCTTCATCGACCGAGTGGCCAACGGTGAGGAGCCCGTGGTTCCGGAGAATTGCCGCCTTCTTCATGCCGAGACCCGCAGCGATCCGCATGCCTTCGCTGGGATCGAGAACAACTCCGGTGTAGTCGTCGAATAGCACGTGATCGTCGAAGAACGCGCACGCGTCCTGCGTAATCGGATCGAGGAGTTGCCCGAGAGAAGAGAACGCTTTGCCGTAGACCGAATGTGTATGAGCGGCTGCAATGACGTCAGGCCTAGCAGCATGGACTTGAGAGTGAATCGCAAAGGCCGCCTGGTTGATGGCGTACTCACCGTGAAGGATCTCGCCCTCGTGGTTCACAAGAATCAGGTCAGAGACACTGATCAAACGAAAATCCATCCCGATCGGATTGAGCCAAAAGCAATCTGGATGTTCCGGGTCCCGAACGGTGATGTGACCGGCGACGCCCTCGCCGAAGCCTAACTTCCCGAAAAGTCGGAACGCTGCAGCAAGTCGTTCCTTTCGATGTTGGCGTTCGTCCTCGAAATTGTCGAAGACGGGAATGTCGTAGGGGATTGGCTTGCTCGTTGCACGAACCACGCCGAAATTGTCAGGATCGAGACTTGCGGTCATCGCAGCTCTCCATTGATTGGGGGGACTCACCCCGTTGTCAATCGAATCCTATGTCCGCAATGGCGTTCCATGAGGTCCTTGACTTCGTCACCACTTGCTGTTTGTCTGAGAACACAACAAGTTGTTCTCGTGTGAGGGGAAGTCCGGTGTGAATCCGGCGCTGTCCCGCAACCGTGTGAGTGTTGTCCTTTCGGTGAGAGCCATCAGGACTGCAGTCGAGTCGGATCACCGAGCCCGAGAACGAAGCTCATCATCACCGTCGTGGAATGCGGTGTCGAGCCTCGAACTCTTGCGCCATTTGGTGCTCGACGAGGGCCGGCATTGTTCAAGCGTCGGTCCCACCAAAGGACATCATGAACAACTTCTCAACTCGAGTTTCGACTCGCATCCGTCGCGGAACGGTTGCAGTGGTCGTCGCTCTCGTGGCGCTTCTCGGCACAACGAACCTTCCAGCATCAGCGGTGTCGACACCAGCGTCGTCACTAACCTCAGCCTGGTTGGCCTCGCAGGTTGGCTCGTCCGGCGAAGTCAACATCAGCGGCTCCACGCAGTCGATTGTCACGCAGACGATGTATGTCGCTCAAGGTCTCTCAGCGACGGGGGAGCAGCGTGACGCTCTGGATCGTGCGATGTCGTTTCTCTCGCTTGGCACCAGCATCGAAGAGTGGGTCACCAACGACGGAAGCGGGGGGACGGCCGCCCCTTCCGGCGCTGACTTGCCAGAGCGCCTCGCCTCGTTGATTCTGCTGGCCAACACCACTGGCAGTAACCCACGATCATTCGGAGTGCCTGCAGTCGATCTCGTCGCGCGGGCCCAGGCTATGTACGGCCAAGTTGTTCCCGGGTTCTATGGCTATCAAGAGCCATGGTCCTCAGTTCAAGATCAATCATTGATGGTGATCGCGCTGCAAGCAGTGGGGGTGACGCCTCCAGCATTGGCAATCGATTGGCTTGCCGACCAGCAGTGCCTGGGTGGGTCGAATCCGCAGAGCTCGCTTGGGGGATGGCAAGCATCGCGGGCATCGACCGGAAACTCGCTCGATGATTGCAGCGCACCTGACCCGCTGAACTATTCAGGACCAGACACGAACTCCACTGCGTTTGCCGTCCAGGCACTGCAGTATCTCGGTCGAACGGCGCCGCTCGCTGCGGCAGCAACGTTCTTGCAGAATGCTCAGGCGACAAGCGGCCCGAGCGCCGGGGGATTCCCGTGGTTCGCCGGGGGAGACGTTGACGCAAACTCAACTGCGCTTGTACTCCAAGCGATCACGGCAATGGGGCAGAGCCCTTCGATGTGGTCAGTTGGTGGCGCAACTCCGCTTGCAGTTCTTCAATCATTTCAACTGTTGTCACCAGCAAGCGATGCCGGTTCGTTGTTTGCCAGTTGGAACCCTGGCGTCCCCGACCTACTGGCGTCGTATCAAGGCGTCTGGGGACTAAGCCTTTCGGCGTTTCCATTCCCGGTCCTTGCCGAACGCACAGTGGCCGCCGAGTCGCTCGCTGCGCCCGCGTTCACCGGATGATTACTGACGGCCGCACCAAATCGGCCCGGAGCATTCAACTAATCGATCCCAAGATTCGCTAATATCGTCACGTGACGAAATTAGCGATGGGTGAGAGTGGCCGAGCAAAACCGACCACCAGATGTCGATGGTGCGGTCGGCCCGTTGAACCTCGCGAAGGTCCGGGTCGACCACGGTCATTTTGCCGAGACGGTTGCAAGCAACAGTCGTACATGGCTCGCAAGTTGGCGAAGTCTCATGGGCTCGATGACAACGATGTGATTGTTGATCGTGTGGCGCTCGAGGATCTCCAAGGACTGTTGTATTGCCTCCAGGCTGCCGTCGAAGATGTTGAACGCGACCTCGCCGCATCATCAACGGCACAGGACGTCTCGGAGGCGCTGGCCTGGCTCATGGAGAACGCCGAGCCGCTGGCAGCTGGACGTCTCGAACCACGGATGGCAACGCTCATCTGAACTGCGGGCCAAGTAGCAGCCCTATGGGGTTCTGACCATAACTTTACATAACGAGGATTATCGGCAAACGAATCCAGAGTTGGCAACGGGCGAAGGGATTCGCCTCCACCTCGATTCCGGTCAGGTCAGCCCTTCCGCAACCGCAGAGAGTTCGCCTCCAAGGTGGCCGGTGTCGTTGTACCGACGCAGGATCCAGCGGTCGCCGAGAACGATCAGATGGGCAATCGAGGCATTGTCGGTGGCGCCGAAGGCGAGAGGCTTTGCACCGGTGGCATGGGAGAGGGCAGCCCCGATCGCTCCCCCGTGACTCACCGCCACAATGCGTTCTCCGGGGTGTGCAGCGTGAATCCGGGTGATTGCCCCAACGACCCGATCCTGCAGTTGAGCGAACGATTCAGCACCGGGAATCGCGCTCCAGTCCTGGGTGCGTTCGACTTCGAGGAAGGCCGGATCGCGCTCAGCGACCTTCTTGCGGAAGATTCCGCCCTCCCACTCCCCTAGGTGGATCTCTCGGAGGTCGGGTTCGACGATTGCTGTGTGATCGATGTGGTCAAGCAACGGCGCAGCAGTCTGAACGGTTCGCTGGAGCGTCGTCACGTAGACAGCTGCGGGAGCGAGGTGGCGAAGCCGCTCTCCGACCTGCACCGCCTGCCATTGTCCATGCGCCGTGAGCGGAGGATCACCTTGGCCGTTGACGAGGGGAAAGGGACGGCCATCTCTGTAGGCGGCCGACTGGCCGTGGCGAACCAGAAAGACCTCGGTCGATCCCGGCGGTGCTTGGAACGGCCGCTGTCCGTACTCAACCTCGTCGTCACTCATCGCAGGGAACGTAGCAGCGAGCGACCTTCGGTGGGCTCGTTGGCTCTGCACACACGCTCAGCGTTAGCGTGTCCTCCCTATGTCACGCCGCATCGAAGTTGAACTCACTAGTACTCGTGAAGACGGAACCTGGACCTGGCGAGCTGCCGGTGCCAAGTTGCCCAAGGGTGAACTCAACGGTGCGTTGCTCTTTGCCGGCGCCAAGGTCGGCGATGTCGTTCGAGCCGATGCCGACTTCATGATGGATGGCATTGACATCATCGCCGTGCTGGCGCCGAAGGGTGCGCGTAAAGAACCCGAGCGCATCGAAGTTGTGGGCACTCCCCGTCGCGATGACGAACCGCTCGTTACGACGAAACTCGCTCCGAAAGGTCGCGGCGGCGATCGCCGGGAACGCAAGCCACGACGCGAAGGTGACGGCGACAATCGCGACAGCCGACCGCCGCGCGAACGTAAACCACGCGTCGAAGGCGAAGGTTCTCAAGACGCTCGACGCAAATCCGGTACCCGAGCGAATCATCCGAACCGCCCAACATCACCTGCACCAGAATCGAAGCCGAAGGCGAAGCGTCTCCGCGCTGGTCGCACGCACCGCAACGCGGCACTCGCTGCACTTCCGGCTGAACAGAAGCCAGTCGCCGAACAGGTTCTGCGTGGTGGCATTCCAGCGGTGCGTCAAGCAGTCGAAAAACAGAATGAAACCAACAAGGCTGAAGGCAAGCCCGAAATCAGTCCGGCACCTTTGTTGCAACTCGCTGAACAATTGATGCCATCGCTTCGCTCGGCAGAGTGGCGCGACAAGGCCGAAGCAGCTCTCGCCGATCTTTCGGAACTTGATCTTCGTGATCTTCGTTCGGTTGTTGTTGCATCGGACGCCGGAGCACGAGACGACGAAACCCGAGCTCTTGCTGAACAACTCAAGACTGGTCTCGCCCAGCGGGTTGAATCAGAACAAGCAGCATGGCTTACCGAGGTCAGCGAACTCCTTGCTGGAGGGCGCGCTGTTCGTGCCCTTCGTGTGAGTTCACGTCCACCTAAAGCCGGCGCTCCTCTTCCTGCTGAACTCTCAGCGAAGCTCACCGAAGCTGCAGCCGCATCGCTCACTGCCGAGACGGGTCAAGACCGCTTCGCAACGGTTCTCGACGCCCTCGCATTTTCTCCGGTGCGCACGCAGGTGGTTCCGGCCGGCATTCCTGCTGAGCCCTCAACAGAACTTCTTGCTGCTGTGAAGAAGGTTGCCGCCCGTCTTCCGCAGATTGCGGCGCTGTTCGGTGTGGAAGCAACCGCACCTTCAAAGTCGAAGCCTGCGGCGAAACCTCGTCCGCCAAAGCCAGTGATCGCTGAGACGCCTGCGAGCACTGACGCATCCGAAGCCGACGCGGCTCCTGTTGCGGCTGCCGACGAAACGGCTCCCATTGTTGAAGCGGCTGTGGCACCGGAGTCACCTGTGGCGACAGAAGCGCCTGTAGCAGAAGACGACATCACGCCACCGCAAGAGTCATCCGACGCAACCGCAGAATACCCAGCGGGCGACGACGCCTGAGCTACTCCCCCAGCAACTCGAGGAACTCGAGCGGGTGTGACACAACAACGTCAGTGGGCCGCGGCTTTGCCCGGGGGTTCCACCCGGCCAGGGCGAACTGCACTCCCGCTTCCAACGCGCACTGTCGGTCATGAGCAGTGTCGCCAAGGAAGATCGCCTGATCGGGAGTGATCGCAAGCATTGTAAGCAGTGGCGTTAGTTGTTTCGGTCCTCGGAATGCATCTGCGAAGAGCGCTGCCTCTGGAAACCACTGGAGCCGTTCGAGCTCGGCGCGCCCTGAGAGCGGGTGCTTGTTTGAACACACGGCCCACCTATCAAAAGACGTAACCAACTCAGTGACTCCAGCGAAGGGTAAGGCCTGTGTGGTGTCGTAGGCGGCGACGTAGTCCTCGACCGAGAGCCCGAGGCGAACGCATTCATCGGCCAGCACATGGCCGAAGGTGATCTCTCTCCGATCGATGCCTAGTGCCACGAACGCATCGGACAACGCGGTGTCGGAATCGATAAGCGTTCCATCGAGGTCGCAGATGGCAACTTTGCGCTTGGACGACGCGCGGCCCCTCCCCTGCTCCTCACTCATGTGGCCAGCGTAGTTTCGTCACGTGACGAAACTGCTCGTAATCCATCAATTCGCTAGTGTTCATACATGGTCGAATACGAAGTTCATGGACATGTCGGAGTGCTTACCCTTAACCGCCCCGAGGCTCGCAATGCGGTAAACGATGTCGTCGCCCAGGCGATGACATCAGCGCTTGAACAAATGGAAGCAGACCCCGAGGTTTGGGTAGGGGTCCTCACCGCCAACACTACGGGACACAAGTCGCCAGTATTTTGCGCCGGCGCCGACCTCAAAATGATCAACTCCGGAAGGGCTGGCGAGCTCGCCACCGCAAAGGGCGGATTCGGCGGATTCACGACGTTCCCTCGAACCAAACCCATCATCGCCGCCGTTGACGGTCTCGCAACGGCTGGTGGCTGCGAGATAGCGCTGGCTGCCGACATGATCGTTGCGTCGAAGCATTCACAATTCGGGCTGGCCGAGGTGAAGCGAAACCTCGTAGCCGCTGCTGGTGGGCTCTACCGGCTTCCAAAACTCATTGGAAAAAACGTGGCCCTTGAAGTTGCACTCACTGGAGAACCGCTTACTGCGCAGCGGGCCCATGAACTCGGTCTGGTTAATCGCCTGACTGAAAACGGTGCGGCCTTTGAGGGTGCCATGGAACTTGCGAACGCAATTGCGGTGAACGCTCCCCTAGCTGTCTGGGAAAGCCGTGCATTGGTTATCGCAGCTGACTGGGAAGACGAAGCTACCATAACCAAAAACACCGCCGCAGCGTTTGGTCGAGTTCTTTCATCAGAGGACACCACCGAAGGCCTCACTGCGTTCATCGAAAAGCGTGCTCCGCAGTGGAAGGGCCGCTGAATCTTCAGTGCTGCGTTATCGCAGGTTTCGTCGCACGGTGATGAGACGTGCAGTGAGCCCGAGGCGCTCGAAAAGATTTTTCGACTCACGCGCACCTGGTAGCGCGTGTGCATCGATGGCTACAGCATCGATGCCAATTGCCCAAGCGATAGATGTATCCAGCAGCACTTCGCCGATGCCGACGTCCCGGGCCTGAGGTGTCGTGTAGAGGTCGGTAATGGTGACAATCACTGCGTCACCCTCGTAAGCGGTTCGGGCGATCGCATATCCGACGACTGCACCTTCCCAAACGCCACACCAAACCATGGTGTCGACATCATTAAGGGCAGAGAGCACTGCGTCGACCGCCGTTGATGCACGCTCGTGGGAGGCCAAAAGAGCAGCTCCCCCACGCTGTGAAGACATCTCTGCTTCTGCCTCGGCGAGTAGCTGAGCAAGATCTTGAACATCGCCGTCACCTGCTGGGCGAGCGATGGCCAACACTGCTAGCTCCGCAACTGACGAAGACGATTCAGAACGGTCTTGCGCGCCCGCTTCGATTGTTCGTAGGACTCGACGCGGTCCAACTGTTTGGCGAGCAAAGGGGCGAGTAACGGAAGTATCTGTGCAGCGGTGAGGCTGTCGTAGTTCTCAATGAGATCGTCGACGCCGCTAGTGACAGGTACTTTCGGGCTTGCCTTCTTTTTTGGCGCACTCGAAGTAGACGTTGATTCAGTTTTTGTCGGAGAGGGACGAGACGACTCCGTAACGATCCTGAGAAATGCTTGAAGGTGCGCTTCTGCATCGGAGAGAGATTGACGCGCCTTTGTAGTAGTTGCACTCAACGCGAACTGACCGATAACCCGAGCATTCGAAGATTGCGTGCGTCCACGTTTGACCAGATCAGGAAGAGCTTCGGATCCCTTCGAAAGGAGTCCAATGGGCGCGTAGAGAAAGAGGTTGAGTAGCTGCTCAACCGGATCGACGGCGGAGTCGCTCGCCGGGGAGGCCACGTCAGCGCTTCGCCTTTTTGGCTGGGGTCTTCTTCGCCGGCACCTTCTTGGCCGGAGCTTTCTTTGCTGCGACTTTGGCAGGTGCTTTCGCTACGGCCTTCGTCGGAGCTTTTACCGGAGCTTTTGCAGGAGTCTTCGTTGGCGCCTTGGCTGCCTGCCTCTTGGCCGCAGCTTTCACCTGACGATCGAGAGCACCAGATTCGATGTGCTCGATTGCGGGACAGGCTGCTTCGCCGACCGGGCAATGCATTGATCCGGGCGAACCGAACTGGCCGCGGTTGACCAGTAGGAAGCAACCGGTGCACATGAACTCGTTCGCCTTCCTCGGCGTTACACCCTCGGCAATGTCGGCGGGTGCACGCGGCTCAGGCACGACCTCTTCGTCTTCTTCTTCGTCGTCATCGGCGGCGGCTATTCGGTCCTTGAGGATCGCGTCGAGGTCAGCTTCGACATCGTCAGGGTTGAGATCTTCCTCTTCCTCTTCTTCGTCTTCGCGCTTGGGCCGAGCGGCGAGTGCAGCGTCGGCTGCCGCTTCGTCCTCGTCGTCTTCATCGAGCACGACATCGTCAGCAAGAACTTCTTCGAGGTCTTCAACGAGTACGCCCTCGAGGTCTTCTCCCTCGATATCGACGTCGATTTCTTCCTCGTCGAATTCCTCGTCGATGGGATCGTCAGCCATGGAGTCCTCAGGTCAGGGCCACCGTGAGTGGCCGGGGTAATTCGTGCCGCGGATGATAGGCACAGTCGCGGGTGAAATTGGTGCCTTTCGGCTCAGTCACCCAGAAAGGTGACAAACGACACGTAAGGTCAGGACCCCAAACGTCGACTTTCCGCCCGCCGTTCGGCCTGGAGGCGCTCAAGTTCAGGTTCAGCGCTGTGGTCCACAAATCGCATCATTGCGGCGATGGCATGGTGTCCGGCCTGTTCTGCGATCAGTCGGTGCATCTCCTGGCCCACGATGCGGTAGGCCGGGTGACCCTGCGGCGTGGTTCGGAGTTCGATGAGGTGCATCGCTTCACGAGCGTTCATATCCATCGAGAATCGCACTCGGTAGGCCAGAGACACGGCGTAGGAAGACTCGGCCGGGAATCGTTCTTCAAGCGCCTCGTAAAGCGAAGCGGAACGTTCCATTGCCTCGTCGAAGGTTGCCGCAACTCCGGCGTCGTCAACCGCTGCCGGGCGCGTGTAGCCATGCAACGGCGTGAGTTTCTGCCAATCGATGGTGAGCATGCGATGGCGCTGGAGATCGCGAAACGCCCCGTAATCGGCGAGGATGTCGAAGCGGTAGGACGGACGCTCGAGAGCTCGGCCCGGCTTATGGCGTCGATTGTCGCGATCGCCTTCGTATGCGTTGAGGACAGCGACTCGTTCTTCGACTGTCATGGTTCGAACGCGATCTTCGATCTGACGTTCCGGCAGAGAAAGATGCGGATAGAGGGCGGCCGTTACGAGCTTGATTTCTGCGTCGGGGTCGAAATCGACCAAGGCCACAACTGGAGCTGGTTCGATGTCGTCGACACTAGAAAAAAGTCGGCCGGCGATGTCTTCCATGGCCGAGCGGCTATTGGTCATGTAGTCGCTCCAGGCGACTCCCCTGTCGTCAAGGTCGACACGCTTCAGGAACGAAGGAACAACTTTACGAAGCTCGGTGAGCATGAGGTCGGCGTAGGTCCGAGCTTCCGGCAATGGATGGGCCCGCATGCGGAGCAACAGCATTTCGTAGCCCTGGCCGGTGCCATAGATGCCGACATTCGACAACGATGACGCAGGAAGTAGGCCGCGGATGGAATCGAATGCCTTTGCCCGAATTGCCTGGCGGTAGACGAAATCGCTGTCGGAGGGATTTTTGGGGATCCGCTCCTTGATGTCGTCGACCACGATGGGAAGGAGTTCGGCGTAGGTGTCAAAAATTCGATCCATATCGCCCACATAGCGGGTGCCGAGAGTCGACTGAAGAACCTCGGGTGGTCGGTAGAAGCGGTAGCGACCGCCGATTCGAGCGTCGTAGGAGATGTATCTCGTCGACTGCTCGAGATAGGCCATCAGACGGCCCCACTCGAGAACCTTGGTGAGGAGATTCGAGGCCTGCTCGCACGCTAGGTGGACGCCGCCAAGCTGCGCTACCGAGTCGTCGCCATATTCAAAGAAGACTTTGTCGTAAAGCTCCTCGGCCCGGCGTAATCCGATCGTGGCATCGATGGAATCGTCGCCGCTGATGTCGAGTTCGCCGACAAACTCGTCGAGAAACAGCCGCCGAAGGCTTTTTGGCGATCGGGAGTAGCGAGCGAACAGAGCGCCTTTAACGACTTCGGGCAGATTTACAAGTGCAAATACTGGGCCGTAGAGGTTCGTGAAATAGCGGCGAAGAACATCCGCCTCTTCTGGACTGAACTCTTCTGCGACGTAGACGCTCACGGCCGGCGACTGTATGGCCTCTATTGCCTGTCGCCGCGGATGGCCCGCTGGTTGTCGGTCACCGCTTTGAGGCGTGGAAACCACTGGTAATCGATTCCAGCGAATCGGCAGAGGACCATAAGTCGATGATGGTCATCGCCATGGCCTTGGCACCATCGATAACGCCGGCATCTCCGGTCGGTGAAGCGGCGAACTCTGCGAACCCTGGCGTGTGTATTCCGACGCCGCTCGGGGCTACAGCGACCATTGGGTGAATGGAGGGCACGACGTGGCTCACATTGCCCATGTCGGTGGATCCGACGACAGCGCCTTGAGGGCCAGGTTCTTGAACCGCTCGACCGAGGGACGCGCTGTTGGCCGCATACAACGACTCGAAAGCGTCATTCCGGAGGAGGTCGGCATAGGCCGGGTCTATCCACTCGAACTCGACCGAGCAGCCGGTTGCGTCACCACCAGCGGTGAGCGCTGCGAGCACCCGCGGTTTGAGCGCTTCAAGACGTGAGAGGTCGGCTGCTCGAATGAACCAATGCATGGCGGCGGTGGCCGGAACGATGTTGGGCTTGTCTCCCCCGTTGGTAAAGACACCGTGGACGCGCTCTTCTGGGCGAATGTGTTGACGGAGAGCGGCAACATTCATGTAGCCAAGAACCGCTGCGTCAAGTGCATTGCGACCGTCCCAAGGGTGAGCAGCAGCGTGCGCAGATTGACCATTCCAAGTCACGCGAAGTTGCTGCACAGCGATTGTGGTCATCCATCGGAGATCGACATCGGCGGGATGAATCATCATCGCCGCGTCGACGCCGGCGAGAGCGCCCCGATCGATCATGAACACCTTTCCGCCACCACCTTCCTCGGCGGGAGATCCGAGAACGACAAGCCGGCCATTCAATTCCTCTGCCACAACGGCAGCGCCGAGCGCAGCCCCGAGGCCAGCAGCCGCGATGATGTTGTGCCCGCACGCGTGTCCGATGCCTGGGAGTGCGTCATATTCGCAGAACACCGCGATCGTCGGACCACGGGATCCCGTTGTTGCCTCGAACGCCGTTGGCATCCCGTATGCGCCGCGATTGACATCGAAACCAAGCACTTCAAGGGCGTCAGTGAGAACCCCGTGTGCATGATGTTCGGCGTAGTTCTCTTCCGGATGGGAATGAATCGAATGGGAGACCTCGAGCAGGAGGCTCCGATGCGCATCGATGGATTCTGCAGCCCGTTGCTTCGCTTCATGTGCGTCCATGGTCTAACGCTACATGGGGGCTTGCTTGATGTGGAGGGTCAAACGACGGCGTAGAACGCATCAGGTTCGATGCGTAGCGACACGGTCCTACCCTTCAGGCGAATGTCTCCATCGATGCATATCGAGACGGAACGATCGAACGACAGTGTCTCTGAACGAACGCGGCGATAGGACAACGATGGGTGGGGCAAATGAGTGCCGGTAGCTGACCGCCGGAGCGCTGCTCGCCGTTGCCGCCAGCCAAGCGATCCAGTGGTGATGTCAATGAAACCGTCACCCGGGTGAGAACGAGGGCCAAGATCACGACTACCGATCCACTGTGAATTCATTACCGCTGCAAAGTCGGCACTGAAGAGTTTTCCCACGACGAGGTGTGAGACGAATGGAATCTCGACGCCGTCGATCGTCGCAATGACGAGATCGATAGGGACTGTGAGCGCTTCTGTTTCGCTGAGTCTGCTCATCACTCCGGAACCACCCAAAGTTTTACAGAGATCGCCGCCTAGGAGACCCACCGTGAAGTTGGTGTTGCCAGCAAGACGTTGCGCAACAATCAAAGTTCGGAGTTCAGCATCCGAATAAGCAATCGGTGCACCCTCCGGCAAGGGCTGAAGTTGACCGTAATCGCTGCCTTTCTTGATTGTCATTTCGGTTCGCTTGCTGTGGGTTCACTCTCAGCATCCGGCTCGCCAATTCGGCCGCGTCCTGAAACTGCTACGACGCCTCGATGGAGAGCATCGGCAGCCTCTGATGCGGTAGTCGCACACGCCGCATCGGTCTCAGAAATCTGTCGGAGTAGATCAACCAGTTGCTTTATGGTTCGCACAAAATCGCCGCCAGGCATGTCGTCGTCACCGAGTAGATGATCAAGATCGTCACCCGCTGCCCAGGCATGTGCGAGAGCAAAGAAACCTGCGTCGGGACTTCGTGTCACTGAAAGCCCGAGAGTGCTTTCATCGCGTGCGATGGTCCTCGTGAGTTCTTCCAATTGTTCAGAGCGTTGCTCGATGTCACGTCTGGGGAACCAAGGAGAAAGATCGGGTCCAGAGGCGCGCGACTCGTAGACAAATGAACTCGCAAGACCGGCGAGTTCCGAAGCCGAGAGGCCATCGAAGAGTTGCTCCTCGAGTGCTTCGGCGATGGCCAGATCGGACTCGTGGTAAATCCGGACGAGTCGTTCGCCCCGCTCGGTCAGATTCCATCCGTCTAAGTGGCCCCATTGTTCAAGCATCTGCAGAATTCGATCGAAATGTTCAACAAGCGATCCGGTGCGTGTGCGGATCTGCTTTTCAAGGCCTTCGATCTCCCGGCGAACGCGTTCGGCGTCCCGTAATGCTCGGAGATGACTATCGCGGTCGGGGCATCGATGGACTGGATGGCCCTCCACCACGCCGCGGTTACTTTGCCCGAGGTCTTCGCCGACATCATCACGGGAGGGCAGTCGCTTCACAATGCGATCAAGTTCTAGCGATACGGCTTTCTGGAACTTTGGTTTCATCGGCGTGAATGGAACGGGCAGTTCAATGTGCGCAACGACGGTTGGCTCATCGTCGAAATCCTTGGAACCAAGTTGCACAACATTGCGTCTCGCGTTCAGGACTTTGACTCGCGCAGAGCCACTTTTACGATTGGAAACCGACAGCACAACTACTCGATCGTGGCCGCCGCTTCCTTCGATCCAGAGAACATCGCCAGGTTTGAGCGAACCGAGTGCTCTTTCAACATGCGAACCACCGCCCCGAACCGCGCGTACTCCGCGTTCTGCGTCCAACGCGGCTTTGTAATTCAGAACATCTCCCAACTCACATGCAGCGTCGTCACGTAGACGCATGAGCTTTTGAGACTGAGCTTCGATGCGATGCTCTTGCCGCGCAACGTCAGCATCGGCCTGATACTGGGCGAAACTGTTGCCTAGTAGCCGATGTGCTTCGCCAGCGTCATAGCGGCGGACGAGATTCGCTGCCATGTTGTAGGTGGGACGAAAGGAACTCGTGAGCCGAAAGCTTCGACTCGCTGCGAGGTTCGCAACTTCTTCGAAGGTGACAAAAGGCGACCACAAAACAATCGCGTTGCCGTGGTTATCAATACCGCGCCGACCGGCTCGACCAGTTAACTGGGTGTATTGCGATGGAGTGAGAAACTCATGGCCTTCTCCGGTGAACTTCGTCAGTTTGTCGATAACCACTGTCCGTGCTGGCATGTTGATGCCCAAAGCAAGTGTCTCGGTTGCGAAAACGATCCGGACGAGTCCCTCAACAAAACACTGCTCAACGGCTTCTTTGAATGGAGGAACAAGCCCGGCGTGATGACTGGAAATACCCCTCTCGAGCGAGTCGAGCCATCGGCCGTAGTCGAGGACCCGTAGATCCTCATCTGTGAGTTCCTCGACATGAGACTCGGCGATCTGGCGGATACGAGTGCGTTCCTCGGGAGTCGTATAGCTGAGTCCCGCTCGGGTGCAGGAAGTCACCGCTTCATCACAACCATTCCGGCTGAATACAAAAAAGATTGCTGGGAGCATTGAGCGCTCGGCGAGCAACTCGACAACCTCTACGCGTCCTGGCGTTGAGTATCGACGTCGGCCACCCTTGCCTCGATCCCGTGGGTCGATGTCGTACTGCTGACCTCGTCGATCAGGTTTGCCCTCACTGAGAGTTGGAATCAGGGCGAGACCATCGTCAAGCCGATCAGCGACGAGATACCAATTATCGAGCTCAACTGGTCGTTTCGTTTCGACGACGACTTCGGTTGGACCCCGAACAGAGGAGATCCACTCCCCTAGTTCATCAGCGTTTGAGACCGTTGCCGAAAGGCACACCAGTCGAACGTAGTGGGGCAGGTGGATGATGACTTCTTCCCAAACTGATCCCCTCGACGAATCTTGCAGATAGTGCACCTCGTCGAGAACGACCCAATCGAGTGCGTCAAGGGCCGACGAACGCGCATAGATCATGTTGCGGAGAACCTCAGTGGTCATGACGACAATCGGGGCATCACCATTTATTGCCGTGTCGCCAGTGAGGAGACCAACGACCTCCTTGCCGTGCTCCTCGATCAGGTCGTGAAATTTTTGGTTCGATAGTGCCTTGATCGGCGTTGTGTAGAACGCACGCCGCCCTGCTTGCAGCGCGACGGCGACTGCGTGCTCGGCGACTTTTGTTTTTCCCGAACCCGTCGGGGCGGATACCAAAACAGACAGGCCGCGATCAATGACCGCGATTGCATCTCTCTGAAACTGATCGAGCTCAAAATGTGTGGTCACGTCAGTCAATACGCACGGAGTCTTCTTGGCTCTCCGATGAAGCGCGTTTCTCCGCCTTTCGCTTCGACCGGTTCCGCAACGCCAGTACACAAGCGCCAATCGCGATTGAAACCCCGTACAGAAGAAGCATTGGCACTGCGAGAGCTGTCATGGAAATGGGATCACCGCTCGGAGTGATGACGGCAGCGATGACCGCAATGACCACGATCGCTTGCCTCCACCAACCGATGAGATTCCTCGGCGTGATAACGCCAATCATCTGAAGGGCTACAAGGAGAACAGGAAACTCAAAGCCAACTCCGAAGGCGAGCATCATCCACACGATGAGCGTTACGTAGCTGCTGGCGGTATAAAACGGCTCTATCTGAGATCCGCCAATCGTCGTGAGGAACTGAAGCGTTGGATTGAGGACAAAAAAAGCGACTGCCGCTCCACCGAGAAAAAGAACGACAGCACTCGTGGTGAAGGGAATTGCATACTTCTTTTCCTGCGGATAGAGGCCAGGCGTGACAAATCTCCACACTTGCCAAACGATGATCGGCATGGCGAACGCGATCCCGATGTAGCCAGACATTTTGAGGCGCAGAGCAAAGGCCTGGAGAGGTTCAGTGGCAATGAATGGTTGCCCCGGCTGCACCTCGTTGAAAGGGTGCTTCAAAATTTCGAGAACGTAGGGATACAGAAACCATCCGAGAATGGCGCCAACTCCGACAGCAATGGCTATTCGGAACAATCGACTGCGCAACTCGCCTAGATGCTCCCAAAGCGTCATATGTCCTGCTGGAGACGTGGTGGTGTCAGCACTCATGTGTTGCTCAAGTGCTCGTCGTGTCGTCGTCGTCGGAGTCAGTTACCGAGAGGTCGCCAACAAATGGTGTCGGTGAGCCCGCAGCGGTTGTCGGCGTCGCAAGGTCCACCGGAGCCACGAGTCGAGGGCCCTCGGTTGTCCGATCGAGAGCATTGTCGACCGCGTGATTCTCGCCAAGATCCATAGCGGATCGAACTTCTTCTTCGAATCCGGAGGTAACCCGGCGCACCTC